>Ga0179593_1727993_pt1 | contig 18419 bp, 21 predicted proteins | sample CZODoug2_1_08_16_FD_185931 | JGI IMG/M metagenome (GOLD analysis project Ga0179593, IMG submission 185931) | Vadose zone soil fungal communities from Angelo Coast Range Reserve, California, USA - CZODoug2_1_08_16fungal (PacBio error correction) | ecosystem: Environmental > Terrestrial > Soil >...
GGAAAGAACCCCCGTGGTCCGCAAGAAAAAAAAAAGGAAAAGGGGTCCCCTCCGGGGGGGAAAAAAAGGAAGGGAAAAGCAGTGGGAAAAGAAGAAGAAAGAAAAAAGCTGCCCCTAAGAAGACCCCCCTCCCAAGGGGGAGCATGAAAGAAAGTTCAAAGGACTTCCCCCCCCCTCTTAAATGGGGGGAATAGAAAGGAAAGGGGGAAAAAAAAAGGAAAGGTTCCCTTACCTTACCGGAAAAGCCCAAGGCCAATCAGGGGGCCACCGCTGTGGGCCACTGGGCAAAAAAAAAGAAGGAACAGGTACGGCGGAGGTGTCATCCGCGTAGCTTCAAAAAAGAATGAAGGAGGGGGGGGTCTTTCCCCCCACGCCAAGTGACGACCATGATTCAAGAAGGAACTCAAAATGTGAAGGGGAAAAAAGACCCACCGCGTAAGAAACCGTGTGCCTGTCAAGGGGGGGGGGGAAAAAAAAGGGAAATCTAAAACTGGCTGCCCGGAGAAAAAAAAGGGGTGGCGCCTTTTGGCCTGGCGGAAAAAATGAAAAAAGCGGAGAGACAAAACTCCCCCCTCCGGCCGGAAAGGAAGGGGAAAAAAGAGATTCTTCCCCCTTGAAAGCCCGGGTGATCTCCGACTGAGGGACAAAGCTTGCAAGGGATAAAATCCCGAACCTCTAACATGGAAACAAAGGGGGGGGGGGGAGGACTTTGTTTGAAGCCAGGAGCCCCCTTCGAGGGGAAAATACCCCCGAAAAGGTGAAGCTGACGTAATCCCCAAAGGGGGAGAAGGGGGTGAAAGGGAATGGCTCGTGAAAAAAAATTCCTTTGACCGAGTGGGGGAATGGTTTTTTTCACCACAAAAAAGAAGGAGAAAGAAAGGGAAGGGTCCCCTCACCCGCGGGAATCAAATACGATTTCGCGGCTACCGCCGAGGAAGGAGAAAAAAAACGGCCCCGGTCAAGTGAATTAACGCAAGAATTACAACGGCGGCATGTTGCGGGTCCACACAGGGGAGGGAAAAAGAAGGAAAGGGGGGGGAAAAGAAACTGGCCCTCGGCCCAAATCGAATTTGCCCGCCGATAAAAAAGGAATTCAAGGTCCCATGAAAAAACCCTGTGAACGGGGCCCGTGGGGGTGAAAAAAAAAGAAAATGAAGGGGCCCTCTAGCCGGCCTGTAGGGGGCCGGGCGAGGCCCCTTGAGACCCCGAGGGAACGAGTTGGTGACCTGGTGAAAAAGAAAGGGGGAAAAAAACGAAGTTTCCCGGGGTCCCGGAAAGGGGCCTTTCCCCCGACAGAAGGGAAAAGAAAGGTTTTGAAAGTTTTTCGGCTTTTTTCCCCAGGGGAGAGGGTAAAGGAAAAAAAAAAAACTCCCCTTCCGGGGGGGGGGACAAAAAAGCGGCCAAAAATGTGCCCGGGAAAGAAGGGTTTGTCCCTTTTTGGGTCCCAGGGGGAAAGGGGGGGGGCCGAGGCCAGCGGGAACCCGGTGCGCCCAAAGGGGGTTGGAAAAGGCGCCCTGGTCTTTCTTTCCGGGGAAAGGGGGGAAAGGTTTTTTTTTGTTTAAACGACCGTCCCCCGCCGCTCGCAGCAAAAAAAAAAACGTGTAAACAAGGGGGGCGCCGGTGCTTGCGGTTCCCCCACCAACAGGGGAAGAAAAAAGGGGGGAAAAAACCTGGTCTTGGCGCGGGTCCGGCCGGGGAAGGCGCGGGCCGGTTTTTTTTTTTCCCCAGGGGAAAAAAAATTACGAAAAACCCCCGCGAGGGGGAGGACCCCCCTCTCCCCTCCATCCTCCTGAATGGGGGAAAAGGAACCTGCCGCCGTGGCCTCCATCAACAAAAAAATCCGGGTCTGCGCCGGTGGCGGGCCAGAAAGGGAACAGCTGAGGGCTTCCCCAAAAGGAAGGGAGAAAAGCGCCCCTGTCAACTTTCCATTCCCTGTTGTCGAAAAAGAGGGGAAAAAAAGAGGGGGAAATAAGGACCGGAAAAGGAGGTTTTTAACATCCCCTCGGGGAGGGTAAGTTATAGCATGGGAGGACACCGGGTGTGGCGCATAAAAGGGGGAAAAAAAAAAAAAGAAAAAGGGGGGGGGGGAGGAAGTATTTTCCCCCTTTTCACCCCCCCGAGGAAACCACCTGCCGACGTCCCCCCCCCCCCCCCCGTAAGGCAGGAGAGAAAAATCGTGGGGAAGCTCTCGGGAGGGAATTCCGTTCAAGTCCCGCCTGTCTTTGTAAACCAGGGGGGGGAGAAAGGAGGGGGGAGGGGGGAAGTTTTTTTCCGTCCCGCCCCGCACATAAGGACGGATCGCCGGTGGATCACCAAAGGAAGAAAGGTGAAAGGGGAACCCAAAAGGAGGAAAAAAAATAAACAGCCGCCCTGTCCCTGAGGGTTTGGGGGAAAAAAAAAAAAGAGGAGAAAGAAAAAGCGGAAACCGGCCTTCCAGCCCCCCCCCCTGGCGACCTCCGAAAAAACCTGTGGCCTTCAATCCAACAAATCTTCCTCTTCAAAAAAAAACCAGATAAATTTTTGAAGAGGGAAAAAGGAGCCGTGTGCCCCCCAGTAGGGGTTGTGTTTGCTGGAGGGGGGGAGAAGGGGGAGGAGGAAGGACTTTCGGAGGGCGAAAGTTCCAAAAGCCAGGGCGGCTTCATTATCGGACAAGGAACCAAAGAAAGGGAGGGGGGTGCTTCCACCTTCCTAATCCTGGCGGGGAAAAGGAAAGGGGCGAAAACGACACTTCCCCGCCCGACAACAAAGAAACATGTTTTCCCCCCCCAAACCGTACGAGAAAACAAAAACTGACACGGCTGGAGCAAAAAAATCGTGCTGCCCTGTTTTTTTTTAAATGCCGCCGAAGGAAAAAAAGGGGGGGAGAAAAACTCCCTTTCCCCCTGGAAAGAAAGCCGTGAAAGCGGGTGCCCCGCCACTGGTCCCTGCGCAAAAGGAGAAAAACCACTCGCACCTCAAACGGGGGGGGAAAAAGGGAAAGGGGGCCCATTTTGGTTTAAACGCCCGAATGAGAAGGGGAAAAAAAGGAAAAAAAAGGGAGAAAGGAAATTTTACCTCTTCGCCCGCCCCCATGTTGACCAGCCCTCTTTTGAAAAAAAGCCCCGGAAGGGAAACAGGCCCCCTTGTCCGCGTGCCCACGCTTCCAAAAAGAAACCAAAGGAAAAAAGCAAATTCCCCCTGGTGCGATGAAAAAAGGCCCGGTCCCCCTGCGGCAAATGCAAGGAAAGCGGGAAAAAGGCGACCCCGCAGAGAGGAAGTTTTGTTTCCTCAAACTGTTTTCCCCCCCCAAGGCAAAAAAAAGGAAGGGGAAATACCAAAAATCCGGGTGGAAAAACGCTCGGCCCATGCCTTTGTGAGAAAAGGAAAGCACCGGTTGAAACACGCCAAGCCCCCCTGGCTTTTGTCCGTACCGAGAGTAGGGGGAGGGGGAGGCCTGCGTCGAAGACCTTTTGTTCTGTTAAAAAAACCGGAAAGGGACTAAATCCCAGGTCCCTCCCCCCTTTTCAGAGGAATGGAAAGGGGGAGGGAAACCCCCCCCCCGCCGGCCCCCCTCTTCAACCCCGTGGGGAAGAGGTAAAAACACACCCTTTTCAAAAAAGGGGAGGATATCCCCCTCCCCCCGAAACCCTACCTCCTACCCAAGGACCTAGGAAAACATCGTGGGGAGCAACGTTAAACTTTAAAAAAAAATGAAGTGGAGGATGAAGGAAACCGGGGAGAATCCCCTACCCCCCGCAAGGTCCAAAAATTTCACAACCCGGGGGGGGGAGAAGAAAATGTTTTTACACTGGTAAGTCCCCCGCCGGCTTTCTACCCATGGAAAAAAAAGAGGAAAATATAGAAGACTTCTCCCTGCCCCCTGTCCAATTGAGGAAAGGCTCTTCTGTCATTACCTGGAAAAAAAACACGAGAGTGGCAGGACATCGATTCTCTAACCCCCTAGAGGAAAGGCGATCCAGTTTTTTTTTAAATTTCCCCCTTCTTTTTTGGAAGGTTTTGACACGAAAGCCTGCATGACAGGGAAAAGGAAAGGACGACGGGTCAGCCCGCCGGGACGCCGAAGCGTCGCCCTAGGAAAAAGGGGTATTCGGGGGCTGCCCCCCACCCGAAGGAAGTTTGGGAAAAGGACACTGTCGTGAACTTCTTGGGGGGGAAAAAAAAAAAAAAACAGGGGAGGAAGCTGACGAGCCATGGGTTGACCTTGCGTGGACCCAACGAGGAACACCGACATCCCCCGGGAGAAAAAAAAAGGAGAATTCGGCCCAGTCACATTTGGAAACTGACAAAGGTCCCATTTTAATAAGGGTAAGGGGAGGACAAAGGGAGAACGCCAACTCGAAAAAAAACTCTTTCGAGAAAAAAGAAGGTCCGTGGCTTCCAATGACCCGATGCGTCTGCCAGGAAAAGGGAAGAAAGGGTCGTCCTTGTGGGTCCTCTCAAGGCCCCCTGCCAAGCCCCTCGGTAAGAAGGTGGCTTCCAAATCGGCAGAAGGGGAGGGGGGGAAAGGATCAGTGACCAGGCCAACGGACCTCGGTTGGAGGTTTAAACGGAAGGGGCAAGACAAGTAACCCAAGTGCCTCATTTCCCTGAAGGAAAGGGGGAAGGAAAAAACTCGAATGGAAAAAAAGATCCTTAAGGGGAAGACGGCGGGAGGGACTACTCCACGGAAAAAGAAAGGAAGAGGGGAAAGTCTTCTCCTTAAGGCCCATCTAGGAAAAAAAACATTTGTCTCCCCTTCTCTGAGGAAATGGGAGAAGGGAGGGAAAGGGACCCGTCCATGGTTTGTACCGCCTATGAAAAAAATTGGAGAGTGGGTACCGGGGAAAAGGGGAAAACAGTTTTGTTAACATGCGATAGTTCCAAAAAAAAAGGTTTGCTGATGAGAAAACGGGAGTGAAAAGGAAACATACTTGCCTCCTCCCATCCAGGGGGGGGGGGGGTGCCCCTATACCCCCCGTCTCCCACGCCAAAGGCGTCATGAGACAAACGAAAAGAGATAGACTCAACAACCACACGGAGGAAGGAGGAGAATTTTTCCAATGGGGGTGGGTGACCGCAGAACTACGGGAGGAGGCTATCATGGAACCACCCATCCCTTGATCGGGAGTAAAAAAAGCTCCCCCGGCCAAAAGGTCCGCAACCTTTTTTGGAACAAAAAGGGTCCGCCCCACAGGGACCCGTACACCGCCCACTCCGAAAATTGGGAGAGGAAAGTTAGAGAACCATTTTGACGGGTTTTCCCTGAAAAAAAAGACATCTTTAATTTAAGCCACTTTTTGGGGGGGAGTCGGGGTGACTATTCCTTAGAAAAAAGGGGGGGCATTGGTGACTCCTACCTGCCCCGGAATGGGGGATGAGGGGAATTACCTCCGGAGGGTTCCGGGAAAGGAAGGTATACTAAAAGGAGGGACAGTTCTGGGAGGATCCACGGGGAAGTTACAACCATCAAAAAAGAAAGGAAGTTTCACTTCAAGCCCGGAGAGGGGGGGTAAGAACACCTTCTGCTGTTTACGAAAAACAGGCCTTCCCCCAAGAAGAAGAAGGGGCACAGCCCGGAGAATGACCCTCCGCGCCTCCGGGAGAAAAAAAAAGAAAAGGAAGGGGGGGCCCACTGGAAAGGGGAACCGTTATCTCCCGGGGAGGGTCGTGTTTTCCCGTCCAGGACGAAATCCCCGACCTCTACCCTGAAGGGGGGGGGAGAATGTTGAATCAGCGATGGGGGGCACAGACAAATCCTTCTTTGGAAAAGTTCCCGGGTTTGGAAAGGGGATTTTTCTTTCTCTTCCTTAAGGGAAAGGGGGGGGAAGGGAAAAAGAAGGTCCCTTCCATAGACACGTCCCGCCCCGAGGAAGTTTTTCGCTGCGACTCCGGAGAAAAATGTAAACCCCCGCTGGGGAAAGGAAAGAATTTCAAACTTCACTCCGAAGGGTGAAAAGGGGAAAAGGAGGAAGAGAAAGGGGGGTTATCCGAAACTTGCCTTCGCCCCGAATTTTCCCTCCGATCCCGGTAAAGGGGCAAGGGGTAATGCCCTAACGCGCCCCCTTGAAGGGGAGGTGGGGCAACTCAATGCCATTGAAAGGACTTTCCCCCCCCCCCCAAAAAAAAGGGAAGACCGTTCCCAAAAGGGGAGGGAGACCCGCCCGGGCCCCCTCCATTGGTGACGGGGGGGGAAGGGGGGAGGGAAAAGGGAAAAAACGTTTTGTGCGGGGTCCCCGTCTGAACTTTTCCTAACAGCCTTCCTTGGGTGGCCTACTTTAAAGAAGGGAGTCGCATTCCCCCCCGTTTCCCGCCAAGGAGGGGGGAGGAGGGGGGAAGGAGGAAAGCTCCCTTTTTCCCACCGGGTTTTAGGGAGAAACTTTGTTTCCTAATTCCCGAGGAAAATTGGGCCAGTCATACAATTTGCACGGGGCGCCCCGGGAAGGGCAAGGAAAAAGAAAAAAAAGGAAAGGGGGAAGCTATCACGACCGGCCGCGCCCTTTTCAAGGAAGCCCGGGCTTGCTTTTTCCACCACCAAACGCAGCGGCTCCAGCAGGGGGAGGGAGTGCGGCGGGGCCCCGCACCGGACAATCTTTTCCCGAGTCGGGGGGGGGGAAAAAAAAGAAAGGGAGAAATCCCTCGATGGGAAAAGGACCCCTCAATTTTTCTCCTTCACCAAAAACAAGAAATCAGCATCAGTCCGTGACAGAAAAGGGGAAAAGAGAAGGGGCCCTTGCGCCTTGGCCCCCGGAAGAGGAAGGAAGAGAGAAGGAAAAAAGAAGAGGGAAAAAAATTTCCCCAGGCGGGCCGGGAAGAAGTTCCCAAAACCGTCGTTTACTCTCATCGGCGTTTGGTAAGAAAGAACCGGAGTGTGGGGGGGGGGGGAGTGACCGGCGGCCAGCGTTTGCGCAGTCCCCGGTTCCGAAGAAAAAAGAAAAGGGGAGGAAGAAAAAAAAAGTTCCCCGCCACCTGGCGAAAAAAAACGATTTTATTTCCTGCCTGCCCCTTCTCTGGGCAGGGGGGGAAAGCAGGAGTACGTGGGGAAAAGAAAGCGGTCCGCCGGCCGTGGTTTCCCGGAAGAAAAAAAAGGAAAAGGGACTCCCCGGGAAACGCCGGGCAGCCCGGTGGTGTACCGGACAATGGTCCCCGAATCAGAAAAACGGGGGTGAAAACCGGCTCGGAAAAAAAGAAACAGCAGACAGCGAGAACCCGCTTTCCCCAGCAAAAAAGAGAAAGAAAAAGAAGGGAGAAAATATCAAACATCTCTCTCACAAAACAAAGGAATAGCCCCTCCCCTTATGAACCTGTTGGGTCCAGGGAGGGAATTGGCGAGGGGGGCCCAAGGGGGAGAAAGAAGGCAGGCGAAGGTCCGAGTTTTCCGCTCCTGGTTTGTTGGAAAAAAAGAGAAAAGGGTCGGATTATCGACATGGTGCCTGTACAAAGATGTCACCGGCCCCTATCCCGGGCTACTGTTAACCGCGAGAAGGGGGAACCGTAGACCCCAGGAGGGAAAACCTGCCGCGGGCCCCCTTGAAAACGGAAATCAAGTGAAAAAAAAAAAAAAAAAAGGAAAAAAAGGCACCATAATCGGGTGCTCGTGTTTTTTTTTTATCGGAAAAAATTCGTGTAAAGAAGCGATCCTGTGCGGGTTGGGCAAGGAAAAAAAAAAAGGGAAAACCGGCCACGCATGAAACAGGATACAGCACAACGAACCGACTGGGCCGTTGGAAAGAAGGAAAAAGGAAAAAGGAGACCCTAAGAATTGCGAAACCGCTTTTCGGGAAGAAGCCCCCGCTTGAAACTCTTCCGGCCAAAAAACTCCGCCCACGGAGGCAGAAAAAACCCCTGCGCGGTCCCGAAGACCCAAAAGGAAGGGCGAGAAGAAAAAAAGGGGTCGGCTCCAAATGCCAGGAGCTGGCGGGAGGCTTTCGCACTGTGGTACAAGGGACTCGCCGCTTAAGAAAAAGAGGGGGACGGCCCCCGAAAACCCGCCTCCCCGAAAGGATGGGGAAAGGAAGGGAGGGGGGGGAAACTTCCAGCCCCCTGGACCGCCGAAAAAAGAGCCGATCCCTCCCTTTTGAAGAAAGTCGATGGAGGGAGGGGAGAACGCCCCCCTCCCTGCGCCCTTGCAGAAAAACAAAAAATGGGAAATAAAGGAGGGGGCGACCTCTCCCCCTTTCGGGGCCCACCCCGTTCCTTAAAAAAAACCCCTTTTCACCCGACCGAGGGGGGAAAACCAGGGCAGACCGACGCGAAAGGAAGAAAGCGAAAAGCCCCGCACGGTAACCGGGAAAAGATGTAAGGGGAAAAAAAAAGGGAAAAGCACGTCCTTTTGTGCCAATTGCCAAAAAAGTCGCACCCCCTTTCACCAAGGGGAGAAGAAAAACGTGGAAGGAACGGGAAGAAGTCAGCATCCATACTTCCGATAGGGAAGGGAAAAAAGAGACCCCTTCATGTCGCCTTTAAGAGAAACGACACGTGATTTCCTTCCGTTTTCCATCAGGGGGGGGGAGCGAAACAGATCCCGCAGAAAAAGGGGGGAGGCTACCCCCTTTTTCCCCACAAGGGAAAAAAAGGGGGGAAAAAAAATTACTCTCAAGGACAGCAAGAAAATGTTTCCCCTACTTTGTAGAGAAAATTGGAAAGCGTCGGGCGAGCGTCTCCCCGGGGAGAAAGAGGGAAGGGGGGGGAGGAAGGGGAACCCCACCAGTGCTCCCCCCCCCCCCCCCCCTTAAAGAAAAAAAGGGAAGATGAATTGGTTGTTTGAAAAAAACCCCCCCGAAGAAGGAAGGAAAGGAAATACCCCCCCCCCCCCCCGAGAAAAGTCTAACCTTGCCTACTTCACAGAGAAAAACTGATCGCCCGGGAGAGGAGGAAAAATCGCTTCTCACCATGTCCTAACCCAGGGGAAAAAAAGGGAAAGGGAAAAAGGGGTTTCGGCAGGGCGAAAAAAAAAGTCCGCGAATCAACGCTTTGTCTGCCCAAAAAAGAAACTAGCCGAGCTCCAGGAGGGAAAAAAAAGAGAGGCGGTGTCCCCTCTCCGCTGAATGAAAAGAAAAAAAGGGGAGAAGAAGGCTACCCGCGAGGTGGGGAACCTCTGCAATCATTTTGTTTTGGAGAAAGTCGAATGACAGGCAGGATAAAACCTCCCCTCCCGTTGGGAGGTTAAGGAAAAAAGAAAGACATCAAAAGTTTTCGTGCATCATTTCGTCAAAAAAACCAAACCCGCTTTCCGGGGGGAAGTGTCAATTCGAGGAAAAAAGCCGGGTCGTCTTTCCCCAAAGCGGAACGGGGGGGGAAAAGGGAACCGCCCGGACTTCGCTGATGCCCCTTGTAAAGAAAGAGGGAAGAAATGGGGGAGAAGAAAGAGGGAACCATTTTTCGAGGGGGAACTTCCAGTGAAGGGGGAAAAGAAAGAAAAATTTGCCCGGATGAATTTCCCGCCAGGAAGCCAATCCTTTGCGTTTTTCCCGAATAAAAAACAAAAAAAAGACCTTCCTGGCACTGCGGACACGACCTTCAACGGGAAAAAGAGGCGTATAAAAAAAAAAAGAGGAAATTTCCATTGCAGTAGAAGGCGCCGGCCCCCGTATCAATGGTAAAAAAAGAAAGGAGCAAGTTTGGGGACGACGACGACCTTTCCTCTGGCAGAAGAAGAAAAAAGGGAAAAAGGGAAAAAAACCGTCAAGGACGTCCCCCTCGAAATGGGTAGAAAAAGGTTCCATGCACCTTACGATCCAAAGGGGGAAACAGGGTTGAAAAAAGGGGGCCACTAGGCCTCCAGAAAGGAAAACGACCGGCGTCGTCATCAACCTCCCGGAGCCGTTTCTGGAAAAAAGGGGACAGTAGCCTCGAAAATGACGGACAAGTGGATGCCACCCGAAACTTCTGCTGAAGGGGAAAACAGAACAAAAGAGAACGTTTGCCCCTTGTTTCCAAAAAACGCCTCGAAACACTTGGCTGCCGGAGGGGGCATTACGGTTGAAAAAGAAGGCACGGCCCACACCATTCCCTTGTCAAATAAGGAGGGGGAAAAAAAAGAAGAGGAAAAGAGGAACCGCGCCGCGCCTCGTCCCTTGGAAGCGTATCTCCTACGTAGTGGTCTTTCGCACACAGACGGAGAATGCCGGGGGAAAAGAAAAAGGGGAAATGGTGAGTCCCGTAAGCCAGAACGGAGGAGGAAAAAAAAAAGGGGAAGGAGGGGGGAAGCTAACCGTAGCCAATGTCCCAAGGAAGGGCTTTTCCTGCCCCCCGCTTCCAAGGGAAAGGTCCCAAAAAAAGGAGAACGTCCCGCCGCGGTGGGCAGATGAGAATGGGGAAAAGGAGAGGGGGACCTCGCCCGATCTCCCCCGTGTACAAAAAAGGGTACTCACTCGCCTGTTCCCCCCCTGGCGGTGCAGTAAAAAAGAAAATGGTGGAATCGACCCGGGAAAAAGAGGGGGCCAGACGACCGGCAAGACTATTCCGCTATAGAGGAAAGAAGAGAGGGGAAAAAAAAGGAAGAAAAGAAAAGGGAGCGCCCTGAAGGGCCGTTTTGTTGCATATAAGGCGTATTGCCCCTGCTGCCCTTCTAGGAGGGGGGGAAAAAAAGAAACCCGAGTCCGAAGGGAAGGGGTGGAACCGCGGTTTTTTGTTCCCCCCATTTGGAAAAGAAGGGAGGAGAAAAAGAAGGGCCCTTTCCGACAGCCCTCCCTTTCCCGTTAAAGAGGTCCTACTTGGTCGCTTTCGTTAATCTTCCGGGAGGAAGGAAAAAAAAAGGGGGAAATGTCCCGGTCCCGGAAAGGGAAAAGGGACCGAGCGCTTTTTCCGGAAGAAGGGTGGGGGCCAAAAAAAGAAAAGGCCCTTTCTCCGGAGGGTTCCCGACATCCTCTTATCACTACGGCCCGGGGAGAAAGAACGCCCACGAGGAGGAAAAGGTAAGGCGCCGGGCTTTCGTTAAACCACACGAAAAAAAAAAAAAAAGAGTTTTCCCAGCCCTGTGTCTGAGAAGAAAAACGCAACCGGATTCTTCCCCTCTCGTCGGGTGGGGAGGGAGGAGAAACCAGGCTAAAATGAGAAGAAAGAAGACCTCTCCCTCCATCTCCCCCTTCAATTTTGCAGAAGGAAAAAGAAAAGGAAAGAAGAAGAAAAAGGGCCCTCCCTTGGTCTCGGCTCTCCCGGGGACACGAGCAAGGATGCCTTTCCTCAGTCCCGCCAAAGGGAAGGGAGAGAACAATTTGAACCATTCGGGAAGGGAAAAAAGACAGGAGAAAGGACCCTCCTTTGACGAGCAAGAGAGGGAAAGGAAAAGGAGGGAGGTAGAGCCTGGCTTCCCAGCCCCGGGAGGAAGGGGGGCGACAAGCCCACCCCAACCTCCTTCCGGCTGAGAAAAAAACCGGCGACCGTGAAAAAAAACAAGAATGGGGTTCTGCCCTGCTCGCGGGGCAGGGGGTAGAAGAGTTGTCAGAAAAGGGAAAAGGTTCTCCAGCTGCGTGCTCCGCAAGACCGTTCAGTTCCCCCCTTTTTATCGGAAAAGAAAAAGGAGCCCGTGAAAAAGAAAAAAAAAAAACCGGACCCAATGTCCGATCATCCTGCCGAAAGGGAGAGGGGGGGAGAAAAAAAAATCGCCCCCCCCCGCCGCGAACCCGCTTTCCAAAGGCCACGTCATTCTTTCTATCCACATCCCTCTATCCAAAACAAAGGAAAATAGGTGATCACAAAAAGGGAAGGAGGGGGGGCCCCTGAGGGTTTCGCCAGGGTGCTTGGGCAAACGGGGTTGTGTGAGGGAAGAGTTCCTCTCCTGTTGGTTTTTCAACAAAGATGATCTACTGTTTTTCCCCCCTGTACCAAACTCGAAGGGAAAAAAAAAAAAGGGAAGAGCGGGCGACCTGGACCGTCTATCGGGAAGGGGAAAAAAAAGAAAAGCGCCCTTTGATAAACATGTCCCCCACCGTAAAAAAAGGCCCCCGCCCGCTTGTGAGCCGGCCCACAAGAAAAGAATTACTGCCCCTGCAAGAGAAGTCCCGGCCAGGTTTTTTTGGCGGGGGAAAAAAAAAAGAGGGAAAAGGGGAAGGGGTTTGCCTGCGCAACAAAAACAACTGCTGTCCTCCCAGTCTCTCCCAAGAACCCCGGGTTCCTGGAAAAAGAAAGCAACGACGGTTTCCCTTTCTTCCCCGAAAGAAAATGAAAAGAAAGGGGGAGGGGGGAAAAGAAGGAGGACGCGGGCGGAACGCGAGCGGGAAAGGAGAACCGCCCCCGGGCGCGCCCTAGACAGCAAGACCCAGAAGAGGAGAGACCAAACACCCTGTTGAAAAAAAAGAAAATGGAGGGGCCGAAGGTTTTCTCCGGCATCGAGGGGAGAGGAGGGGAAGAGAAAACCCTCCCCATCGCTGAAGATCCAGAAAACGCACAATCTGGAGCCTCTTTCTTGGAGAGGGGTGAGACCCCTAAACTACCCGAGAAGGAAAGGGGAAAAGAGAGCGCGGCCTTCTGTGAAATTGAGAGGCAAAAGGCATAACGCCCCCCCCGGAAAACGACACCTTCTTCCTTCCCAAAAGCCCACCTTGAAGAAAAAGGGGGAAGAAACCCACCCACCCTTTGAAAGAAAAAAATTCCCTCTCCCCCGACGAGGAGAAGAACTCTAAAATCCCCCCCCTCACAACAAAGGGGAGATTCCTATGAAGGGAGAAAAAAAAGACCCCGCACTTCGTGGCAAGGGGCACACAGCAGGAAGAGGGGCTGTTGCGACCTTTTCAAAAGCCTCTTCCGGCCAGAGAAAAGAAAAAGCTTGGAGTTAAACTGGCACATGAAACAACCCCCCCTTCAGGGAAGGAGGAAAAAGAACTTATCCGGCGGCAATCGTGATAAACGAAGCCCAGTTTTTTCGGGCTCAAAAAAAACCTTTTGAGCTGAGAAAAAGAGGGACCGCACAATGGACCTCCCTTCCAGAGAGTGGAAGGAAGAAGGAAAAAAGAGAAAGGTGGGTCTACTGCGAAATCGGAAAAAAACGCGTCTATTCCTACTCTGCCCAACAAAGAATTAACCCTCAAATGTCGGAAGAGGGGAACCCACAGGCAAAAACAGGGGAAGAAAGAACTAAAAAATTCGACCTTGGAGGAGCCCGGATCGTGGCTCTAAGGCGGCCCAGGAGGGGAACAAAAAGAGACACTGAAAGAGGAAAGGTAAGAGGGTTTTCGTTATTTTCAAGGCAAAGAATAAAAAGGGGGAAGTCTAAATCCGCTGGCGCCCGAAAAAAACGAGCCTCGGGGGAAAAAAACCTGGGCTTGGGGAAAGGAAAAGTGATGACAACGATTATTTCCGAAGGAAAAGGAAAGGGGGGGGGGGAGGTTACCCACCTTCGGCAGCAGGGGCCCGCTTCAGTTACATTCAAAAAAAAAGAAGGAAAAGGGTAGGTCCCCTGCCCAGAGGAAGAAAAGCCAAGCCAAGGTTTTTCGGGGGAAAATGGAAAAAGAGAGAAAAGGGGGCGCGTCTCCTCAAACCGAAACAAAAAGCCAACGGAAAAGAGACGGCAGAACTCTTGAATTTAAGGAAGAGCCGGTCGAAGAGCCGCCCTAGTTTCCAAAAGTTACAAAGTTCAACAAGAGAAAAGGGGGAATTTCCCCTTTTGTAATCCGGTAAGGTAAAAAAAGGGGACCCCCCCCCCCCATGGGGGGGTCGTCCCCGCCTATAAAAGGGGAGGAAGTACCTTCAAAGGGGGAGGTTGGTAAATGCGATATTCCATGGCGCAAGGTTGGGGAAGGGGGGAGTCCCGAACGATTCATCAACTTCTTACCCAATCTGGATGTGGTGAAAAAATTTATCCGCCGGGGGGGGGGAGCCTTCGTCCTTCAAAAACGTACCCTTTGCCACAATTGAATCCTCGCAGAAAAAAAAAAAAGGTGGGATGAAGAGAGCCAATTGTCAGTTCGTGTGAGCAGGAAAGAAGGGGGAAAAAAAGAAAAAGGGGGTCCCCCCTCGGGCACAGGTTGCCCTTACTAAGCAGTACAGAAAGGAATACATCCGCAACAAGGGGAAAAAGGGAAGGGATCTCATTTCCCCACCTTCAGAAAAACCCTTTCTAAATGGGGGGGGGAAAAAAAGGGGAAAGTCGGGGGGGAAAAGAAAACATGACGTTCCCGGTAAAAAAACCAAGGAAGAAGGGGGAAGAAAAGCTAGGGAAATACCTGGGTATCTTCCCCCTCCCGTCGAGGGAATCAGAAAACCTGGAAGGTAGAAAAAAAGACCCGATCTTCCCGCGGACTAAGAAAAAAAAGGAAAGGGAACCCTCCTTCGAGAAGCTAAAGGGAGAAGGGGAACACGGAACTTTGAAAAAAAAAGAACACACCACGGGGAAAGTGGAAACCTCCCAACCGAGGAAAGAAAGGGAAAGGGGAAACGTCCCTCGAAAACTGCGGAAACCTCGCGTTAACCGCAAGGGGGAAAAAGCGGCCCGGGGGGAGCGGGAGAGACCCACCCCGCGACGGAGGGAAAAAAAAGGGGAGAAGGGCGTCTCGTCCTTGGAGCCACTGTGAAGGGAGGTGAAAAATCGCCCCCTACTTAGTGGCAGTGGAAAAAGGGAAAAAAAAATGCCAAAGAAACGAAGGAGGCCGGTTGTTTCCCCGGGGACAAAAAGAAAAAAAGAAAAAAAAGTTCCGCTGGCACAGAAACAACGGACGTAGCCAGTTCCTAACCTTTGGGGGGGAAGGGGTTATTGTTTCGTAAGGAAGGGAAAAAGGGGTTGGGCCCTGGTTGTTTGGAAAAAAAACAGAAGGGAGGGGAAAAAAAGGGAATCGTAATAGACGCGTTTTTTTCGCGGAAGAAAAAAACACGGCCCCCCGCCTTTTTGACCTTCCCGTGAATTAACTCAGAAAAGGGGAAAAAAATCAGGTTCAATGGGGGAAAACGCGAAGGGAAAAGCGAACCCGCGTGGGAAGCAGACAGGGAAAGAAGGAAAAAAAACAAGATATCGTATTCCCCGCCCCGAAAAAGTCACGGTCCCCATGCCCCGACCGCGGGGAAAAAATTGAACTCAAGGAAAAAAAGCGAAGCGGCCGGTTATGCCGGTTGAGGGGGGAAGGAACCCAGGTCCCCGCCAATCATTGGTTGTTGACCGGGGGAACGGGTCAGGGTGGGGGAAAATGGGCACACGCCTGTGCAGGGGGGGGGAAGGAACGCCTACTTGGCCTTGGGGAGGTTTTGTCCCCGTTTAGGGGAGGAGGGCGTAAAAACCTCACGGGGTCCGCGTAAAAAGGAGTGAAAAGGGGGGTATGCTTCCAAAGAAAGTGTGTGGGTTGTTGTTTCACGGAAAAGAAGGGGGTGCAAACCAGAAAAGGGGGGGCCGTCCGAAGGTTTCAGGGCCCAGAAAAAGAAAAAAAAGGGGCTGTCTGGCCCGCGGCTGAAGGGGAGGAACGCTCCAACTCCGTCTACGAGCGGCAAGGAGGAAAAAAGTTTGTGCGTCCCAAAAAAAAAAGACAGCGGCTCCCAGCCTGGTGGTCCGCGGGTCAACAGAGGGGAAAAAAAAAAAAAAAACCCCGGTTTTTTTTTTTTCTGGCCTCCTTGAAAGGAAAACGATACCCGCCCGCCACCTCCTGGTCAGGGGGGGGGAAAAAACCGCAAGGCTGTGGAAAGGAAAAGGAAATAAAAGGGGCCCTGGCTGGTTCCCCTCTGCTCTCCGGGGCGGAGAAAGTGGAAAAAGGAAAAAAAAAGGAAGCGCTTGTCCAACTTCCCCAGGCGGGCGAAAGCGGTGACGCCCCTCAATCTCGGTGGAAAAAAAAAAAGGGAATCGGTACGAGAGAAAAAAGGACGGCAGTCCCCCGGTTGCGCAGAACAAAAAAGGCAAAAAGAAGGAAAAAGGGAGAAAAAATTTTCCCCCCGTCCCCAACCTGGAAAAAAGAAAAATCAACCGATTATTTTGTTTTTCTCCTTCTTCGCGGGGAGGGGGAAGAAAAAAAAGAAATGTAATTTTCAAAAAGGGAGGCAAGGGGGGGACAGTGTTTTCTCCAGCCCGCGTCACAGAAGGGGACAGGAAAAAAAGGGAAAGGTCCATTTTCGCCCGATTTCGCCGTGGAGAAAGGAAACCCGGAAACCATGTCGATCCAAAGCCGAGAGGGGAAAACACAGGCTAAAAAAAAAAAAAAAAAAGGGAGGACGAAACGCACTCCCACCAACACTGCGGAACCTCCACAAAAACGACAATGAAAAAAGGAAAAGAAAAAAAGGATCAAACAACCACAACTAGTAGACGAAAAAGAGAGAAGGAAAAAACCAGTGAGGGTGTGCCTGGAGTTCGCATTGGGGAGGAGAAAGAACGGACGAGGCGAGGGAAAAGGGGGGAAAAACACCTCGGCCATCGGCGGGATGAGAAGACAGGGGTTTGGTGAAAAACGCGGAAGGGCCCCGAAAAGGAGATCCTGGCTAACCTTTAACCACAGAGGGAACAAAAACGGAAGCCGAACAGAGCGGGGGAGAAAACTGTCCAACGACTCGGCCCCGGGGAAATGGATAAAAAAAAAAAAGGCACTAAATACTCCTGTGTCTGCGTTTTTTTTGGGGGGGCGGAACTCGGTCCTGGAAAAGGTCCGGGAGAAGGGAGGGGGGGGGTTGCAAACCGGGGGGGGGGGGGGAAAAGAAGGAATGGGGCAGCCCCATGGCCCCCTCTTACAGCAAACGAAAGGGGAAAGCGAATGAATGCGGTCAACTACCGGGAAGGAAGAAACCCCTCTCTCCCGCCTGAAAGTTTAAAAAAGGAGAAAAAGGCGCGGAAGACCCCCGAGCAAGAGGGGAAAAAGAAGAGCACGCCCCCCGGCGCTTCCCGCGGACCAGAGGAAACCTAGGAAACGCGGCCGTCCTGCGCAAATGCAGGACCAGAAAAGGAAAGCGCGCCTTTCCGCAAGCCCCTGGGGGTCCAGAACCAAAAGCCCGGGGGAAAAAGGGAGGGCGGGCCCTCCGCACCCGCCGAAGGAAAGAAGGGGAGAAGAGGGGAAGCCAATCCCCCCTTCTGTCCGGACCGCGAGGAAGAAGGCCCGCGTTGCCGTCGTGAAAGAAAAAATTTAAGGAGAAAAGGGAAAAGAACACCTCCCCGGAGAACGTTGAAAGGGGAAAAAAACTTTCTGCCCCCCCCCCGCAAAAAGGACCTTTCCCCCTTGGGCTTCGGGAACACGAAAGAGACAAGCGCGTTGAAGCACAAAAAGGAAGAAAAAAAAAGGGAAACCCCCTATAAGCCTACCGAAAAAAAGGGTGGAACTTTAATGAGGGAGGGGAAAAACAAAGTTCTTCCCAGGGGAAGAAACAACGGCGTTGCCCAAGGGGCACAAAAAGAGACCCGGTTCCCCCCCACTGGCTTACCCCTTTGAAAATCCCTTCAAAAAAGCAACTCAACTGTCTTAAAAGAATGGGGGGACCAAACTCCCCCTTCAGTCAAGTCACAGGGAGGAAAAAAAACGGATCCGGCCGGGTCAAAAGAGTCCGATCTAGCCATTTCTGCTCAAAAAGGGGGGTGCCCAAACTCCAAAAAAAAAAAGGCAAGTGGGGACCGCACATGACCACCTCTCATACAGGCCGAGGGGGGATAATGAAGGGGAAGTTTTTTTCCCACGCTAATTTCTCAGCGTCCCAGAGTCTATTTCCTATCCCTGCCCACACGGGAAAAAAAAGGAGGGGTAGGCAGGAAAAAGGGGAACCCACCCACCCACCCACCCCGGGAGAAAAAGAAGGAAAAAAAAAAAAAGTCGACCCTTGGGCAGGGGATCGTGCCGGCGAAGGGGAAAGGCGCACTCTACAAAGGAGAAAGGAAACACCTGGCCCCCAAGGTAGGTGTGGGGGGAAAAAAGGGTTCGAACGAAAAAAACCCCCGTTCCCCTTCTATCCGAAAGGGGGAGAAAAAACATGGCTCCAAAAAGGGACGGGCGCCCGCCGGTAGAAAAGAAAGGGAAAGGGGGGAAGATCCCTCTTGAAATTTACAGGCACCCGCAGTCGCCGTACCAGCCGAGGTTTGGTCAAGCCAAAACCCCATCTTCAGAAAGGGGGAGGGAAGGGAAGGGGAGGGCAGTGACCGCACGTTCCTCCTCGGTGGGGGGAAAGGAACCCCCCCCCTGGGGCGCAGCCAGCAGGAAAAAATAATGTCGTCATCCCTTTCTGCGTCTCGAAGGGGGAAGAAAAAAAAGCCTCGTAGAAGGGGAGAGGGAAACAAGTGAAGAACGACCCTTTTTCGACGGTGAAACGACGGGGAAAAAAAACGCCCGGTTGGCAAAAAACCCCTTTTGAATCCCGTAAAGGTACAAAAAAAGAAGGGGGGTTCTAAATCTGCAAGAGAAAAATTTTTCCCGGAGGGTAAGTAAAAGGTCTCATTAGTCCCCAAAAAAAAGGATTGAAGGCCCCCGCCGGGAGAGAGGCACACTGTCTAAGAAAAATGGTTTGCCCCTATACCACATGAAGTACGAAAAAGGGAAAGGGTCCCCCTTCGTACA
>Ga0179593_1578564_pt1 | contig 18417 bp, 24 predicted proteins | sample CZODoug2_1_08_16_FD_185931 | JGI IMG/M metagenome (GOLD analysis project Ga0179593, IMG submission 185931) | Vadose zone soil fungal communities from Angelo Coast Range Reserve, California, USA - CZODoug2_1_08_16fungal (PacBio error correction) | ecosystem: Environmental > Terrestrial > Soil >...
TGCATGAGAAAAGAACCCAAAGAAGGGGGGTGGCCACTACGCGCCTTCATCGCTGAAGGGAAATAGGAGCTGGGATGGAAGCTCTTGCGACTACAAAAAAGGTAGAATCAAGGCGACCCGTCGGAAAGGGGACTTGTTGGGCATGTGCTGTTAAGGTATCCAGTAGCATGAGGAAGCAACATGGGTGCTGTAGGATCGCCCTTTGGGGAATAAAAGAAGGGGGGCGAAGAAAGCAAATTGATTAAGCGTGATTGCGGAAAACCGAGGAAGGAGGGGGTGCGTGGAATGTGGCAACCACCCAAAGAAAAACTGTGAGGTGAAACACACTAACTAACATTATCTAAACTTCGGAGAAGAGGAGGTAGAGAGAGCAAAACTAAGGAAACTTCCTAGCGAAAACAAATTAAATTGAAAAGGGTCGCCAAGTCCTCAATAAAAAGAGAGCGGCGGTGCAGAATATAAAAAGGTAAACGGCAACGACGTACTGGTGAGTGAGCGGGGTAAGATCCAGACTCGAGTTATAAAAATAGGCGAAAGGGCGGTAAAGAGAAGCTGGAAAGGCGCGAAAAAAATGGCGATTACCTTTTAGAAGATAATCACGTAAGGGAGTAAGGAGGCGTTTCAAAAAAGTAACTTTCTTCGTGGGGAAGGAGTTGAATTATAGCAAGAAATACTATCCCTCCTTCTATAAAGTGAAACTAGGGTGGACGAAGTTATAATAAAGATAGGTCTTACGTATTTAGTCTATCGAAAGTAGACTGGTGTCAGCTACCGGGGAAACACATAAGCCGAATGACTACTAATTAGCAACATAACGGAGTCTTGTGGAGTCGAAGTTCCAATACTTAAAGAACTCGTGACGTTGTCACATCATTTTCTCTGGTTCCAAGAGTTCACAGGATTGTTGGTGGGGGCTTGACCTAGAGGTATGCACTCGAGAAAAGAATGTCATTAGCACCGAGGGGGGGGGAGTGACGGTGATGTTTTGCTGCCGTGTGTGAAAAGGGGGGGTCTCTAAAGGTTGAAATAATGAATCTGGATCTTAAGGCACAGGGTCAATTAAGGCTAACTCATGCCTACTATCAGTGTGGAGAAAGAAAGAGCTAAATCTGCGTAAGGGCGTGATTAAGGAAGATGCGGTACCTGTGGAATCTAACTTCAGATAAAAAATGAAGAGAGAGATTTTTCTAGAAATGTAGTGATCCTACGCGCCGGAGAAGCCTCCAAGGCATTTAAGGAGAAGAACATTGTCTGGTAATTGCTGGGAGGTGTGGCATACAGAGCTGCGAACCTCTGGTGGGAAAGTATAGAAAAACGCAGGATAAAAGAGCCGAGGTAGGTGCAGCTGGATGGAAGAAAGGTTCCGGCTTGGGTAAAGGGGAAAACTAAGGGGGACGATAGAATTGGCGAATAAGCGGTGGGCTAAATGGAAGGGGTCGAAGATGGAGTGGGGGGGGAATTTTGGGGGGGGGGAGGGGAGGTTAAAGCCCGGACACAGGGAGAGGAAAAGATATAGATGGGGTAAGGGGTGGGGGAATGACGGAAAAAAAATCACCGTACTCATTAGCAAAACAAAGTGAGGCTTGTGCGCCACAGAAAGACTCACGAAGGGCATTGGGGGGTCTACGAGGGAAGAGTATACTCTCTCAAAAAGGCGCCACTACGAGAAAAAAAGACGATTCTGAACGGTAACTGGCTGCTACCCGTCTGATAATGAAAAAAAAGAAATAAATAGACTTTGTGCAGCGGTAAAGTTGCCTTCCGGTCGGCACCAAATTAGTGACAGCGGGGACTTTGAGGGGTAGGCTGAAGTTGGGGGATTGGAGTAGGGAGACGGGAAAACGCTCCATATATTCGCTTAGAGAGATAAGATAGGAATGATTTTCGGGGATGCCTTCGTAGGTGCAATCGCCGCAAAACAGCGGGAACCAAAGAATAAAAGCTCGAAGTCGGGGGAACAGAGACAACGAAGCTACACTATAAAACAAAAAAACGGCAGTCACATGGAGCACGTCGCAGAAAAGAAAAGCAATCGGGCAAGGTCCACGAAAGTTTTCTACGAGCAATTCAAGAAACTGTGTCCACTGAAGATCAGACGGGAACATAAAAAAAGAAAGTTGGGGGCCAGCGGGAGCACCTATCTCGGTTGGTAAAGGGGAGAGAAGGCGAAAACCAACCTATGGAGGACTACGATTCGTTGAAAGAGCAAAGCGCATAACTGAAGAAGGGGAAAAATGCTGTTTCGGGTCAAACCACACAAACAAAAAGAAACACGAAGACAAGCGTGGACAAAAGCTCGGGGCATCTAGCGAACCGGTCTGAGAGCCAGAAGAGTGAATTGCTCTAGATCCTTCACTTGAAACTTGGCTACCCATTGACTACAAAGGGACATAAGGGAGTTCCAGGAATGATCCTCTCTAGGTCTACACGCTTGAAGCAGGGTTCCCACCTGGTCAAATTGACCACGTCTACGGGGGCAGCTGAATTCAGTGTAGAACGGATCTGTCCTTGTTGGGACCCCTAGAGAACTGGGGAAAAGAGTCGCCACTCCGCATTCCCTTATCAAAGGGTTGGAGTGGTCAACAGCACACTCGAATAGACAACAAGTGAAGAATTCTTGATGGTAAAAGGCAGATACTTGAAATCCCAGAAAGGAACCCGGAGAAACCGATAAACCCATGGTTCATTGCTTAACGTATACTGGGACAGGCACATGCGTGTAGTGTTCCCCTTCGTCTTCTAGTTCCTCAAGCCCCACAGGCGAAAAAAACACATCAAGTGCTCACCAGTGTCTCAGCAAGAGAGAGGTCTTCTCACAGTTGACGATCGATGTCCGAAAACTCTTCCAGCAACGCCTACATTCGAGGCCCGGCCTCGGGGGTCTGTGAGTTTGGAATCGATACGTATACTTAATGGGGTCCTATCTTACTCAAGAGATGCGGTAGCTTGCACTACAGAGTTGAGAGGGCTTCCAAGATCTGAAAAAAAATTTTTCGAACAATCCACGCATACTAAAGGATTCTAACTCCATAAGAGTTGAGGAAAACGGTGTACGCAAGGGCCACCAGAAGCTCTTAACTGACGCTAGACAAAAAAAGGGGGCTCGGGCGAACAAAAATGTACTTAAAACGTAAAAGTAAACCAACGATTGGGAGCCAAGGATCAGAAATTCTACAGCGGAATCAGGGAAGTAAAACGGTGGACACATGAGAGGGGGCTCTCTGCTGGATTGTACAAGAGTGGGTGTATTCAAAGCTACATAAATCTCAGCAAAAAAAAACAAGGAGGAAACATGGGGGGCCGTTCGTGCCCAGTTACCGAATGATCAAGCGGGGAGACAGTGTGGTAAGTCTTTGGGTAAAGCGAAGAAAAGGGAGGGTGGCAATTGTATTGGCGGAAGGGGGGGGGGTTTTTTTTGGGGCATGGGAGGGGGTAAGGGACAGCCCCTCTAGGGAGGGAACAGTGGGGGAGCCCGAGAGACGACAGCAGCTCTACAGTGGACACGGCCACTATCGAGGAAAAGGAGGCTAATGACGCGAAGATATATAAGGTGGGGTCCCGGAAAACGAACGTCGGGTTGCGGGGAGAAAAGAAAGGCCCTTGCATGAAAGAGCTGGGAAGGGAACGGGAATGAGAAAGAAAAAGGGGTGGGAAGACACTTGACAATGGGGGCAGGGACAGCATTCGATATGCTCTACACAGGGAGGACAAAAAAAAGAGCAAAAAAAAAGAAAAAGGTATATATTCATTCAAGTATAACGTCGAAACATGCAACGATGATAGCTTAGCATCGGGACCGGGTGGACGAAGCTGATGGTGAAGGAAGAAGTCAAAATTGACTGTGGGGGACAATGGCCGGTCGACCTGCTCTTGAAAAAAAGGAGGCGTTCAGATAATGGTTTTTGTAATCGGTGGAACAGTGAGGTTGGCCGTAAAAGAATTTTCTTTAGCCAAGGGGAAAAAGTATTCCGGTAATGGAAGTAGTGTCAATAAGATATGCTTATAATAATCGAACAGAACTAGCTCTATTTCATCGTTCAAGAAACGGTTGAAAGTATTAAAATGCGGGCTGTCAAAAAAAGGGACCGCGTAGAGAAATTCAACGATTGTCTCGGCTACTGGCGCAACTAAGGAGGAGATTAGTTCAATCCGAAGAAACCCGAACCATCTTAAACCAGGAAGTGTGGAAGGGAATCCATATGAGGGGCACAAGATGTGCGCTTGAGGAAAAGGCAGGATTCTTTGAGAGGGACCTGGTACTCGAGTGAACGTGTGAGAAGCAAAAGTGATCAAATTTGGTTTGAAATCCTGTGGGGGGGGTTGATCAGGGAGTGGGGGATAAAGTCAGGCTAAATGGGAAAGGCCTAACCGGGTGCCGAAAGACAAAACACTCTAAGAGCCAAGGGAAAAACGCGAAGCTCGGAAAAAAAGGGTCCGATGAGTGCGCGCAGGAATACTTTTAGGGAAAGACTCAAACAAATCAAAAACTAAAGAAAGGAAACGATTAAAAGAGGGGGAAAGCCCGGCAACCCTTATGCAAAAGCAAACCTAGCTGAAAGGCTAGGATGCAGGGAAAAGATGCTGATTCTGAGAGATAGGAAAAGTAAGGATAAGAAAGGAACCTGAGGAACAAAGTGAATCTGGAGTTAATGTCAAGAAAAATGAGGTGGTTAACTTCTCTGCTACGTGCCTATTATTGCCGGGGTCTATAGGGAATGGTCTTTGAGGGGGAATTCTCGGTGGAGGGGGGGTCGGTGAGGGGTGAGCTCAACAACAACACGTAGAGTAAAAGAGAAGTCAAAAAGGGGGGCAACTAAGAAAACACGACAGTATCAAAAAAAGAAAAGCAAGGTAGCAATTAGTCATAAAAACCCGACTATTATTCCCAGTAGCCAATATCCTTCAGGGGTCGCTCAAAAGTTATATATTCGAATCAGTTCCTGCGTTAAGGGACGCTCCACTACCCATTAAGCGAAGTCGGGCCAAGTGACCTGTAGGCTTCACCCGCGAGCTCCCACAGTGAGGAATGTAGAAAGCGGTCGCTCTCCAGCCGCGAGAAGGACCTGTGAGAAAAGAAGGGAAACACGGCCCAAATAAAATGGCCCGGCCAGGCATTCAAAGAACGGCCGGCACTCGTGAAAAAGAGGTTGGGGGGCGATTTGATTACTTGCTCAGACGAGACAAGAGCAAGGACCGAAAGGGGCCGCACTAAGGATCGTAGAAGAGAGGAGAATCTTGTAGGGGGCGATAAAATTAGGGGCAGCAAAAATAGCTCTTCATAGGTTCGTGGGTCTACAGACGTGACAAAAAAAAACGATGGCCAACAGCACGACTTTCGAACGGAAAGTGTCTGGAAATGGCCAGCTCGGAGGAAAAGAAAAAAGCAGATAAAGCCAGGAAGGCAGTTGCAATATCTGGGGGGGGACAAGAGGCTATGGGATCGAGGGGGGTAGCAGAAAAGAGTGGCAATTGAGAATGCATGGGGTAAGGAGGGGCTGAATTGGTCTGGATCGGATCAGTGCGAAAAAGTTAAGCTGGAGGTTTCAGGGTAACCCGTAGGTAAGAGAAATAGCACAAAAACGAAAAGAACGTCTCCTATAGCGCATCAAGGACGTGGCGAGAGAGAAGGCCAAATTTTGAAAGAGTAAATCGCGGTTTAGGAGTGATTACGCAGTAGGAGTGAGGCTGGATAAGACAGCGACATGCAAAGTTTTTTGTGGCGGGTGAAAATGAAAGCGGTGAAGGGAGAGTGATGATCAGGCAAGGCCGAACCTGATCTCTGAGGGTCACTCCGAAAGAGAGGGTCAAAGCGTGAAGATTTCGTTCAAACAGGGGGACCAACCTGGAAAAAAAAGCGGCGTCAAAAACCTACCAAGACGGTGGTGCCGTGGGGGACGATAGGCGGCGCCAAAGTAAAAAGAGGGGGGGTGTAGGCGGTCTGACGAGGCGTCTAAGGGGCGGAAAATGTTGCTCACAGGACGGAAAAAGTGCGATAATGTCAAGGGTCTCGTGTCAAAACGAGACCCACTTTGTTCTCATAGGGAGGGGGGATCCTCGGGTGGTGAAGCACGGCGAGCGGTGAGCGGGGTATTTAAGGAAAGCGCTAAAACCACTGGAAGGGGTCGTGTAAGAGTGAAGGGGTTTGCAAAAAACGAGAAGGCTCATCTTGAGTCGCGTCGCGGGAAAACAAGGTAACAGGAACAGCCCAAAGTCTATCCGAACGGCACTAACGATCAATCTGATTGAAGAAAAAGCAATTGGGAAAGGTGAAATACAAAGTACCAATTACAGTACGAGGGGTGATGAAGAAACGGATCTGCAAGATGTCCAGGTCCTTATGCGGAGAACTAGTATCCAGGGGGGAAAACTCAGGGGGAAGACATTAGCTCGGAAAAAACAAAGATTAAAAGAGAGAGACTTAAGCTGCTCGTGCCAATTAAGACGCCCCAAAGTGGCAGGGGAAACTGGAAACCGAAACGGGGAACGTAAAAGTTGGTACTCAGGAGAGGGAAAAAAAGGAGCTTGTAGGAGACTTTGCCGTGGTGGGTTGAAAAAGCAGGGAGGTAAGGGTGGGGCTGACATCGGAGTGGGGGATGTAGGTAGCGGAAAACTATATGATGAAGGGGGGGGGGAAGGGTCCGAAAGAAAGTCTAGAGGAGGGAGAAGGTATCAGAGTGGAGAAAATACAGAGGGCGACGATCGTATTTTATCGAGAAAGCCTCTACTAGAACTTCTCCCTGTATGCCAAGTTGATTGTATAGATCGCAAAAAACCGAGCTAATCGGGGGTAAACCTATGAAACCCATCCTGATAGCGGAAGGGCGTAGCATAGTGGGACGGCTGAGGCAATACGACCTAACCAGGGGGGGGAGAAGTAAGGTCCGCTCCTAAAAAAAAAAGGGAAATGAACTTCACGGGGGTAGCGGGAAAATCCTAGGGGGTCCGGCCTGATTAAACAGGAGAGGGGGGGCGAAAATGGGTCAACCAGAAGAGCAATCCTATCAGATAGAATATTCCTGAAGAGTTTGCATACCCGATCAACGGAATATGAAAATGGCGGAGAGCAACAAAAAAAAAGTAAGGCGATAAGAAGTTTACAGACAGGGGAGGATCTAAATAAGATAAAGATCATGAGCAGGGGGAAAGAAAACCATGAGAATCTAAAAAGGGGGGGAATATCGAAGAAGAGAGAAGTGATTTGGAAAGGGGAAAAAAGGAACGGTTCGCTATTTCCTTCTACAAACAAACAATTTAAAAGGGGATGAACAGAAGTCACTAATCCGGTCATGTAAAAGGAATGCGGGAAAAAGGGGAAAGGGTAAAAAATAGCGAATAAATGGGAATAACTCTCGCGGTGATGATGGAAGGTAATTCTATGCTCAGCGCTATGTGGCGCCTCACAGTACAGGAAGGATGAATTGGAGAGCACTGAGTGCGACTTGAAGGGGCCGAGGCGGGGGGGGTGACGGAAGATCCGTATTCTATATCAACTTTTGTTGCTGAGTGAAGCAAGGAGTTATGGGAAAGACAAAAGGCTTATGTCTGATTACCTAATTACTCACGACGGACAAGAAAGAAGAAGAAGAAGAGGCCGACTAACTGCGGAGAAACAAGCGATTCCCTTGTTTATCACTCTATGCTTCAGTAGGCGGCTCAAGAATCAATGGAGAGCTAATCTGAGAGGGGGGAGATTACCAACAGGCTATTCACCTCTGGATACTCACAGGGGAGCCAGGCACTAGAAGGGGAGGATGCCTATGACGCCGCAAGGGGGTGTACCAAGGTGGGTAATAGCGTCTAAACAGGGATAGGATTTACACTTCAAAGCGGATGAAGCGCAACGAGGTAGAGGCTGTAGAGAGGGGGGACGGAAAGCAAAGTTCGCATCTCAGATCTGGGATAAACACGATATAACTCCTAATTCGGGCGGGAAAGGAGTGGGGGTTGCATAGTCAAGTTATGTCTTTAACAGCATGGAAACGGGGGGTCTGGTAAAAAGAATTGTATCCGTGAGGACCAAAATAGAGCCTCAACAAAAAACTCAACGAGAGCAAGAGGATACAAAGGGAAAAGGGGATCCATCCATAAAGAAATTCAAAACGGACCCTCAATTAAAAAAAAAAACAAAGCGTCTCGGAAATAGTAAAACTTTCTCTTGTCACAAGGCACGTTCAACGGAAAATAAAAGGGAGGTGGTGCAAAGGGGGAGCTATTCAACTCCATCACGGAACTCAGGGGGGAGTTAGACATCCTTAAAAAAGGAAACCTACTACAGCTCAAGACGCGCATCATACGATAAAAATTATGGCTAAAATGTTTGAATAGAATCGAGACAGAGTCAAGATGGTGGATGTCCTAGAAGGAAGTGTATGCGAGCGGATGAGCACCCACAGCACTGACTGGAAATTTGTCTTCAAGGAAAAAAATACAAAAGGGGAAATTCGGATGAGTCACGAGGCTCAGAGAGAGAAGGGATTTGGGCGATAATAAAGGATACGCAAGAGAAAAAAAACAAATAAAAAAAAAAATAAATCTCTACTCCTTAAGAAGCTTCGCAGTGCAGTCGATGACCTTAGAGGGGTACTGTCTGCTGGTAGGATATTCAGCAAAAAGAAGGAGATGAAGCTCGTATGTTACAAAGAAGCAAGGGGTATAAGTGGCCGCGCCAAGCGGGTGGGGGGGGGGCTAGGGGGCGGGGGCGATGGGGAGGGGTGCGTGGGAGGGGGTCACGGGGGGGGGGGCGCGGCGGGTCAAAACACACAAAAACGCCCAAGTGGGCGGTCCAAAAGGGACATTTAACTTTCCCATTTAGCTAACGGCAAAATCAACAGACTCGGAACACCAAAAACACAAAAAAAACTAGTCTCCTTTTCATCAATACCAACCTCTACAATGAAAAGGATAGATTCAAAGGTAGAGTCAAGGAAGGTCCCGTGCGTGAAAAAAAAATTGCCAGTAGACTTGAAACAATAGACGATCATAGAATTAGCAAAAAGAGCTATGGCATAATAATACGGGGGCTCAAGAAACGCAAAGTCAGGTGGTATAAGAAGATGTCTGACGAGCATAGAAGGGAATACTCTAGGAAGCAGGGGGGGGTCTGTAGAGGCTACACATCTGGATGCTTTGAAGACGGGCGACAGGTGAGAGGACCGGATAGTAAAAATGAGTGGACAGAAGGCTTATATTGCGAGATGGGAAAACTGCATGCGGTCGGGTGTTCAGATTTCATATGTCATAGCACAGCTGATTGCCATCGAAGATCGTTATGCTTCCAAATTTCGGGGGGGGGGGGCCGTTCATAGAGCAGGAATAATATGAGGATACACTTCCAAAACGTTCTTACAGCAGTTTACCAAACGGTAGAAAGGGGGTCTGTGAAACTTGACAACAGTTCGACAAGGGATTCACACAAAAAACTGACGAGCCAGGATATGCAAAACCTGTCGACCGGTGCGAAACCCTAGGGCGTGGGGAGTAGTGGCGATCAATCCCCCCTTGTCGGCGAGTAGTTGGAAGAAAAGGAAAGAAAGGGTTGCTTTTCGCGCACTCAGGGGAGAGAGTGCAGAGGGCCAGAGTGGAGTAAAAAGGATCAGTGTCAATCTAGCTTCTGCAGGAGACAAAGGCTGAGATACCACACAGGAATACTGTGGGTAGAGCAGAAAGGTATCAGCGGAAATACAGAGAACTGAAAGGAAAGGCGGCTAAAAAAGGACAAAAGAGGCTGTTTATAATCATTTCGAACACCTCCGCGAACTCCTCTACGCTAGGAAGCTGGAACTAAATAAACAATCTTATGTATGCTGTATGGGTACGTAAGAGGTAAAAAGAGTCTCAGTACATAGTACTGTCCAATGCCAGAATCCTGTGAGGGTTGCTATCCCAATCGGAGGGTACTCTTAAGAAGAAAAGGGAAAACATTGGAAGGGAGTGACGAAAGAAGATAGTCCGCAGAAGTTGAGGGACCCGCTACCGTTCTAAGAACATGCGCTGGGCAAGGATGGAAAAGTAGGGAGAATTCATAGGGGAGCGTATCAATATCAAATCCAAAGATGCGTCAGGGGCAATCGTGGGTAGGGGAATATACTGCAGTGACTGAGACCCAGCTGATTAGTCCAATCAAAAAGAGTAAGGAGCAGGGGGACAGGTGACGGTCTTAGAAAAGTATCTACACAAGGGACTACTGCGGAGGCGGCTCGCGGAGTCGGAGGGGGGTTCTGGGGCGCGTTACAAGACTACACAATGCAGGTCCATGATTCAGGGAGGAAAACATATGGGGGACGGAGAAAAAGTTTGTATCACAATACGGAACTTGGGGGGGGAAGCGCGAATTAGAATGTCTTGGGAGAGATGGGAGACCAGGGAGGGGGGCACAGGACAGAAGATCTCAATGCTAGGGATTGTAAATCGAATCATATCATGGGATCACAAATGAGTAGAAGTGCTGAGTCCAATAACTTACGCATAACGTCCTCTAACCCTCACATATGTCAATGTACTGAGAAAGGAAGATGAGAACTCCTTAAGAACCTGGCTCATCAGGGACAAGTTAGGGAGACACAGCAAATTCGTTAAGATCAGATCGACCTAAAAAAAGAAAATCGGAGAAAGGGAAAGGTCGAGGGTCTACTCTCCATGGGGTCAAGCAAGAGTGCAAATCCGCTAAATGGGGGTGGAAGTCAATCTGGCGGAAAGACTTAGGGTATGAAAAGGGGGGGGGTGTCAAAACGGGACAGCGGTTGCAGATAGGCGACAACAGCTACGTAGTGGAAAAGGACGAGGGAGCTCTAAAATCAAGGGGCTGTTTCTCTGGGGGGCTAGAAAGCTACGAATGATGAGCGAACTCGCAACCAACAAAAGGAAACCCGTGCTCCTCTGGCAACTTACATAAAAAATCGAGAAGGAAAGAATACCCGGAAGAAGGTGGAGCAGTTGAGAAGGGGGAAGTGAAAACTTGAATTAATCTTTAGATTAGAACTATGCGAAGAGACGCGGCAAAGACACCAAATATCATATCTGGGGGAATCTGCGGGGAGAGATATCCAGAAGCCGAAACCCCTTCAGGGTTGTCGAAAATAACATCAAGCATCCGCTTGGGAGGAAAACGGCCATCTTAAAAAATCCTTCAGGGGAACTTCATGTTAAACTAGTTCCATGGGGGAAACGTGCGACCAAGAAAGAACTGGAAAGGGGGGAGGTGGACTAGGGGGGAAAAAGAATCTATTTTATTGTCGTTTCCAAGTTTTGGCACGTCCGCTGAATAGGGGGGAAAAAAACTCATGGCGATATGCCCCGTCAGACGACATAGGAAGGGACGACGAATGAGCAAAGAAACGAAAAGGTCTATCGCGTCGAAGCAGAAACGGATGAAAATCGAAAATTACCAATCGAAAGGGAAAAAGCAGTAATCTTCCGAAAACTTAGCACAGAGGCGTCTAAACTCAACCAATGTTTCGCACTGGAAAAAACGTCATATGAAGTTCGAAAGGTAGCTGGGGCATAACACCAGGAACATTGACACTATTAACTTTGGGACCAGGAAGTGAGTATCAAAAGGGGGAAGGCTCTAAAAACTTAGTTATTAGTCAAGAATAGAGCTCTTCACGATCCGACGGTCCAAAGGGGGGGACTGCTAGATATTCCGGAGGAACGATGGCGGGGGAACGAGAAAAGACTGTCTTTACGAGATCATTGGGAGGATGCGGAACAGAGTGGTTTGTAAGGAGGATACGGGTCGTGAATACTCCAAAAAACAACAAAACAAAATAAGGATCGACATGCCCGCAGTGGGGACCTTATCTAAAGACAAAAAGGCACAGGAAAAACACTCAAAAAAGACCTAAACGAAACCTATAATACGTCGCCCTTGGAAAAAAAAGAGGAAGAGGCTAGGTTCTAAGGCGTTTCCAGCACTCCAACAACACAAAAAGTGACAGATGGCGCTTCAGTAAACACCTAGCGCAGGTCAAGCTCGAGCGACTTGGAGAATCATGCGCTAAGACAAGGGGAAACCCTGTGGGGCTGGATGAAAAAATAACCGTCAGACTAGGGGAAGTGAAGTTTTACAACCTACTGCACCTAATGATTCCGGAAATACGAACCCACAAGGGCTTTAAAAAGATCCAAAAAACAGTGGATACGGTTCTTCGCGCTTTCGAGTCTTTGGGCTAGTGCAGTACTCTCTACGAGGCTCAAAAACGAAAACCGTTTCTCGCAAAGCAAGGTCGGGGAGAAAAGGGGGACTGAAGAATCACATACTTCAAAACATCGTCGTCAAGTTGACGGGAATGAAACCGGAGGGGAGGGAGCCGAGACGTCATAATGGAGAATTCCTAAGATACAAAAAAAGAAAAGTTGGAATCATCTAAGGCGAAACGGCAATGCAGCACTTGGCAGCAAAGGAGGTCAGCGAAGATCACTGGAAAGAAACAAGATGAAATTGCCGGGGGGGGAATTAGCGAGAGGTCAATTCCTGGTACTTGAAAATGACTGTGGCAATTCTTCGGGTGCCGGCCACACAAGGCCTTAGGTAAAAAGGGGGAAGGGTCGGGGGAGCTCGCTCATGGCTGTCAAGCGGGAGAAAAGCTTCATGGATTGATAGTGCGGCAGACAAACATCAGGAGATAGGAAAATGACTTCTGCGACAAAGCAGCCTTGCATTTCATTCGCCATTCGCGAATTGCAGTGCGGGAACGGAGGGATCGAGAGGCTGTTGAAGCTCGACGAAGAACTCGCGAAGACGTCGGGTGTGTTTTGGACTTCCATCAAAGTACCGTGTAAGGAAGCTCGGGGAATCAATAAACTACAATCAGCCAATTCAAGGGGTTCGGGGACGAAGGGGGGAAAGACATTGACCGAATCTGGGATGGCCAGAGGATGTATAAAAAGGAAAGAGTGGGGGAGCAGAAACGCTACACAGTAAGGAAGGCGGCTGTTTCTGCAAGGACCTCGAAGGCTGGACAAAGGGGGGATGGATATTGGGGGGAAGGAATTCGGGCTTGCGAGAGACTAGCTTAAAGAGACGACTGTTCGGATCGAAAGCGCTATTGAGGAAAAGAATACCCAATCACCGGTTTGAATAAGGGGGTCATCGAAATTGGAAGATTCAACTAAAACAGACTCGGGGCACTGCAAACACACAGAAGGGTAAAGCATAAGGGGTGTTTTAGGAAAACTTATCTTACTCTAAACAACGTGTCACGAAGATCGAGTTGTTAGCGGAAAATGGAGCTCAAAGATAAAAATTGGGTAGCGTACAGAAGAGGAAGCGAGCATAGGAGACCCCCAGCCAAATCTCTGTCGAGAGGAGGTCTAACTGGTACTCCGCAGGTAATACTAAAAAAAAAAAGGGGAAAGATAGCGGCGGTGGAGTATTATCTATCCCGACGCTTGCTGCAGAGCAGCGGCGTACCCAAAGAAGAAGCCCGACTTTGAAGCAGGGGGGAAAAATAGAAGGATTCTACGCATCGATTTATTCTCTTAGAAAAAAACAACAACACCAAGAGAGGGGTCTCATTGACGCTCCGGACTGTGACTCAAAGAAGCAATACAGGAAGAATGCGCGGGAAAGAGTGAGAGGTCAGAGCCAAGGTCTAGGGGGACAGGGGGGTTCGCCCCTACTAAAAAAATGGGGCTCCTAGCAAGTGTTTGGCATAGTTCAAAAAGGAGGAGGTTCAGGAAGACATGTGGCTGAGATCGATTCTAGAGCTGCCATATAATTGGGGGACTCTCGGCTGAAGGCAATGTCGGAGTCAGGGAAATTTTCCGCTCAGGGCGGTGGCCGATTGAAAAATGAAGTGGTGAAAGGGTTCAGGGGGGGGGAGCTAAGGAAATGGCGAGAAACCGGCTTCTAGCCATGAGGCGAATGAAACACATCCCCATGATCGTCGTCGAAGAGAAATTGGGAAAAGAACGGGAGGACTCATTCGATAATGAAAAAGCATAGTGGTACGTCAGAGCTACCTAAAAGAAATGTTACGTATGGAACGTAAAGGGGACGAGAGGAAAGCCACAGAAAGTACTGAGTGACGAGGGGGGACGAAAGAAAGGACTTCGTTATTCAAGGGGTGTGACGTAAGGCAAATGAGTGGAAAAAGACATCCGTGAACGCGCGAAACTCGCTTACAGGAAGAAGGGGTAGTGGAAATAAGGGTAGATGGATAGCTAAGGAGGAAAACGGTCCAAAAACCAAAGCGGGGTTCACCGGGGTTGTGGCGGATCTGGCGAAAGAACCCTATGACGTAACGAACATACTACGTTCAAGAGTCGTGACAAAGGGGGGTTAAGTCGTCATTTATAAGTGGAAATAAGGTATTTATCCTCTACCCGGCGACGGTTGCTCAGAGAATCAAGACGATTGTGTCGGGCAGACATAATAAGCACTTGAACTGCCAGGAAGACAGAAGGAATTCTTTAACAATCTCCTCTATGAACAAAGTCACAGATAGGAGGTGGAACAAGGACACTAGTAAAGACTGGGGAGAACCAATATGAACTGGGCCAAAGAAAGGCAATGCTCGGGTTGAAAGGAGGGTAGGAACTCTTCTATGACTGCTCGCGATATCAGGGTGAAAATTTTGACGAGGTCGGCCAGGGGGGGAGGAATCGACGTTCGGAACTCATTGACGAAGGAAGTAGGAACTCAAGGGGAACAGACCTTCATGCCGAATCTGCAGCCTCTGACTAGGCAGGGGAACTCTTACGGACCATCAAGGACAACAAAAAAATCACGGTCCGACAAACTTCTAATACTTCGCGAGAGAACATCGGGGGGAATTCGGGAAGTCAATTATGGAGGACCGAGCCATAAGTCGACTCGATTCATAATCAATCCAGTTGTACATTCGCCCTTAAAAGAGGGGATTTGAAAGAAAGAGAGGAACGATGGCGGCACAGCCCAGTATCGGGGTTCAAGTCTCGAGGAAGGCTATGAAAAAAAGAATAGCATTTCTAAGGGGGGAGAAATACGAGCTGGGCTCTGCTGGGGGGGGGGGGGGGGCTGGGGGGGGGGGGGGGGGGGGGGGGGGGGGGGGAGGGGGGGAGTTGAGCAGAAAGAAAAGGGCACGGCTGGGGGTGAAACAATTCTCAAGTGAGCATTACGAGGGGGGAAGAGAGGAAAAGTTTGAAGGGGGGATTCTAACGGGGAGCAATTTTCTATCGCGGTCTCGGGAAGCTCTCTCAAAAAACAAAAGGGGATGTATGAAAAAAAAGGGGAATAGGCTGGAAACGACCGATAATTAATAAAAAAAAAAGGACCTATGAGAGGAGCCAAAAGTAAACTAAACACCGGTTAATAGAGGAGGAAAGCAGAGTCGGCAAAGCCAGCCTGAAATACTTGTAAAGAATATCTATCAAAGCTCCGGCGGTGCAAAGCGGCAAGGAAACAAGTTCAATACGCAGAAGCAGGGACTACGGCTGCATCGACCAGCTGCGGGTCAGCCTGCTGTTAAACTGAAGTTAACATATAGGAGCTGTTACCCAACAAGGAAAACAGACCTGTCAGTGAAGGACTGATGGACCGGAGGAACGTGGTCGGAGTAATTCACAAGAGAGGGAAAGGAGGGGATTCGTAAGGGACTAGGAAGAGCGTCGGTCCTCAAGAGCACTCCCAGAATGCCAGGGCGTCTCGAAGAGGGAGACTTGGAGAGGGGGGAGACAATTACAGGAAGCAGGGGAAAGAAAGAGGTGTAAGAACGCATACAGGGAAGTAAAGGGTACGGAAAAAGAAAGAATGCTAGCAAAACAAGAATCAACTAACAGCAACCGGGGGGATGAGAAATCCGAGAAAGTCTCTAATAGAGACCGCTAACAACCAGATTGGGAAAGGACGAGAAGGCTGGCCCATAGTTAATGCTGAGTCGCCTAATCCGTATAACCTAGAAACCAGCAAACAAAAGCTATGGCATGGCAGGTGGATCACATTCGATGTTAGAAAGTGGCACTATTTTTCTTCGCCATAAAAAGAAGGAAAAGTTCCTAGCGAGGGTGGGACGAGCAGCGAGTCGCTCTCAGAGCGTCCATCGCTCAGAGAAAGAAGTCAGCCAAAAAAACCCCAAACAAAAAACCAAAAAGACCACAAAACCACAAAACCAACCGTCAACAATCCCCAACAGAAAAAAAACACAACTCGACAACCCACTTCCGTACTCCCCGAAACTCGCGCCTCAACACTCAAGCCAAAAAAACCGCCCCAAGCCCCACCCCCACTCACCAACTCCCAATCCCCCACCAAAAAAACAACCCCATAAAAAAAAACACAAGACCCCCCCGCCCTCCTCAACCCACCCAACATATTACACCAGAGAGGAAACCAACAAATATATCCCCCCCAACACCCCAACGTCCTCATAAACCCTCACCCAAAAAAAAACCAAAACAACAACCAGCACCGACAAAACGACACTAACCCAACCCTTCAGAACCAAATACCCAAACAAAAAACCGCTCCCAACATCCACAAATTACCCTCAAAAAAACCCTCCAAAAGAACCCGCAAGGCAACACCCTTGGCCTCATCCCCCTTCCTTTCACTATTCTCTTGCAACTCCACACAAATCCCTAACGTCTCAATACTTTCTTGCAGTCTATAGCCTTACCCTCGGGGAAGGAACTCTGACGGGGAGGGAAACTGACTTCACTTCGGATCTGAAGAGGTATGTTGAAGGGGAGCCAAGAAGACCTGTCCTCACTGGTTTATAGTGTGGAAAAGACCTACGGGAAAATACAAAAGAATTTCTGACCAAAAAAAGAGGGACAAACGCAATTTTAGCGAGCGACTCATCTTTGGCACGGGGACTTTGAACGCGAAATAGGGGAAATCTTGTGGCGGGCAAGAGGGACAAAGAACCACAGGCGCCAGGATGGGACAAATAATAACGACGAGAGAACGGACAGATCAAAAACTTACACAGTTAGCAAACATTTAGCGGATCTTCTAATCTCGGCCTGCTCCAGATGCAAATCCGTCGAAGGAGGGGCTGAAGGATCAAAGGGAACGAGGAGACAGAAAACAGCTGGGGGGCTAGAATAGGACTGATCATCAGAGTTTAAGGGAACCAAAGCACGAAAAAGGGCGAGAGTAAGGGATAGAAAGGGAGTGGTAGGGAGAAATCTCACTACGGAACAGGTGGGGTTTAAAAATGAGGAATTAAAAAAGCTGAACTCGCTGTAGTAAGGCGGAAAGGCGACGTCTGTCGAAAGGGAGGGCTACATGTCCGTATAACTCTCCATTCCAATTTGTCATGATCATAAATGGCATTCATGCAAAAAAAAAACTGCTATTCAGGTCGAGGATATGTCAAGAGAAGTAATATACCGGGGAAAGTAGCGACAGGGAAGAAGGACCTAGGAATGTAGAAGGGTAGTGACTTGGCTGGGTAAAAAGTGACAATGCAAGCTCATGGAAGATCAAAAAAAGAACTCGGATTCAACGGAAAGAGATTGGAAAAAAAAGATATATAGTGTCAGCAGGTCCTCGAGGGAACCGGATTAGGGACGTAGGCTCCATTTTACGAGATGGAACAGAACATATTGAATCAAAGGATAGGTATCTGAAAACGACGACGGGGGAAAAGGGTAGTTGATTGAGGGAATCAAAGGCGCTAACAGCGGGAAGGGTAGATCTGTTCGATCAGATAAGCCTCTAGGGAGCGTACCTAGATCCTATAGGCCAAGAACAAAGGGATGGAATGCGAGAGGTTCAAGGAATTAAACTCCGTCTGTTTATGTTTGTCATGATCAATGGAGCCTGTGGAGTCAGGAGGGATACTCACTACACCTCGTAGAGGGAAAGAAAGGTGATACGGATAGAAGAGGGAAGAAAATTGATCAAAAGTACCTTACAAGAAGGTGCTCTAGTCAGAGCGGGAACACCCGCCGCGTAAGCAATAAAAAAGAAAGAAAGGGGGGGGGTAAAAGCAAGATAGCCATGGGGTCGTCACGACTAGGGGGGGATGAAGTTGGCGAAAAAAGCCAGGGGGGCTTGCCGTGACTTCAAAAGTATAGTGCGGAAAAAGATATCCGTTGGGGGCCTGAAGTAAAAGGGACTATAACCGGATCGATCAGGCTATTTGGGGATTGGGAGAAAATACTCGAGGACCGAGGGGGGGGAAGAATCCGGCAGGATACGAAGCGAGTCGTGACGGAAAAGGTACACGCTCTCATGGGTATGAAGCGGATATCTCGTTACATCAAGGAGTCCGAAGTGGGGCAACTGACTAAATGGGGAAAAAAGAAATGTGCAGAAGGTAAAGAAAAAGGGATTGAAGCAGGATGGAATTACCGGTCGAGGGGGGGGTCAGAGAGATATGTCCTTCAGAGAAAAACCAGATACATCTAGAAAAAACCTCTGGAAGGAAGATTAGAACTGCAGGAAAGGACACAAAAAAAAGGAAAACCCAAAAAAAAGGGGAAAGGAAA
>Ga0179593_1640466_pt1 | contig 18416 bp, 26 predicted proteins | sample CZODoug2_1_08_16_FD_185931 | JGI IMG/M metagenome (GOLD analysis project Ga0179593, IMG submission 185931) | Vadose zone soil fungal communities from Angelo Coast Range Reserve, California, USA - CZODoug2_1_08_16fungal (PacBio error correction) | ecosystem: Environmental > Terrestrial > Soil >...
TCAAATAAAAAAAAAGGGGGAAAACACTTCGCTGCTTCGGGAAAAAAAAAAATCCTCATCCCCTTTTTTTGGGGGGGGGGGGGGGGGGTTGGTAGGGCCGGGGGGGGGGGTGGGGGAGGGGAGGGTTCAGATTGTGCCCTGAGGGGTGTGGGGGGGGGGGGGGGGGGTCGTGTGGTGAGGGGGGGATGGTGGGGGAGGGAGGAGAGAGATAGATGAAGACAGGTAACCCTCGTCAACAAACCTAGAAAGAAAAAACCTTTGTCCGACTCTTCCTTCGGGAGGGATTCTTGAAGGAGGGGGGGGGGGGTGGTTTCAGAGGTCAAAAAGGTGAACGAGTGGAGGAACCCTTCCACGGGCGAGGAACAGATAGGGAGGGAGGAACATAGCCAGCAGGCATGAATAAAACGAGGAAAAAAGGGGAAAAGCAATGGGGAAGAACAAACAAAAAGAAAGGCATGGCACGAACAGGGGTTGTGAAAAAAAAAACTTGAAGGGATTGCCCACCGCGACATATAAAATCGAAGTTAAAAACAAAGGAACCACAAGAGGGAGAACGACCAGGGGGACGCTTCTCAGGAATGTAAGTGCCGGGGTTAATAATCTTTAAACAAAATCTGGCGCCCAAAAGGTCATACTCCCCACAGAGGGGGGGGTAATGATTTGGGTGTGGAGGAGAGCAGTAAGGGGGGTTGTCAGAACCCTGCGAGGGGGGAAGTTTTCTTGACAATTGGAAGATTCTCAAAGAAGAATTGGGCCGCGCAAAAAAAGGGCCACGAAGATTCCCAGAAGCCAGGGACGAGGCAGGGTGTTGGTAATACCAGTGAAATAACATTCGGAAAGAACATGTTGAAAAAAAAGGGGTGAAAAGGAGTATCCAGCTGAGGAGTCAAAGAAAAAAAAGGAGTATGCCGACGAATCTTAAAAGAGACGAAGGGAAAGGTGTAGAGAAACAGAACCCGTTTAAAACAAAGGGGAAAACTCTACTAAGATATTTTCATCAATAAAAACGTTTGACCTGGTTTGAGGGGGAGTCGAGTTTCCTCAACAGGAAAGAAACAGAAAAAAAAAAAAAAAATGCAAAAAGTCCCGAAGGGGAACCTGCGCGCTCTGTCCCAGGGGTGGAATAACACGCTCATCGTACTGGAGGCATCAAAAAGGGGAAAAAAAAGGTTGTAAAGTTTCCATACGGGGGAGAGCTGGGGGTATTGGCAGGAGGGATAAAAAAGGGTGGATCTCCGGAAAGATTGTTATGGCGCACTTTCTCCGGGAGGAAATCACCACGCCGTAACGGGGTTAACAAGCGGGGGAGGCTTAACAAATTGGAGCCTTACTTCGGGGGGGGTTGGGGGAAGGTCCTCAGGGAGATCTCGAGGAGGAAAATGGGGGGAAAGGGAAAAAACCTTGATATGGGAAAAAGGATCTGTCTCTCCCAGATTTTTGGAAGGGAGAAGGGGGGTCTCGGGGGAGCTGCGACTCGCAAAAAAACGCCCCGGAAAAGTCACTTGATATACACAAAAAGGGCTAAAAAAATATTAAAGGGCGAAAGAAAAAAAAAAAAAGAAAGTACGATTAAGTGGGAAAAAGTGGTGAACGCCGATCGGAACACGACTACCCTCGCGGGGGGGGGGCCATCCTAAAAGTGCAAAAAAAACGACAAAAGACTTTAGGAAAAAAAGAGACTTTGACTGTCCAAAGGAAAGTTAGAGGGGGGGACGAATCTCAGGGTTGCTTGAAAGACAGAAAAAAAAACGAAAGAAGTCCAGCTGTGAAGCCGCTGGAAAACGGCTCAAGGTCGGTTATTCCGAAAGTAATTAAACGAGCTTGGTGTGGTTAACGGGTCAGAAGGGAAGGGACCCGGTAAAAACAGTGACACAAAACGCACCGCCAGTCCGTGAAAATCGAGGGGGGAACCTGAGAGAAAGGGGATTAGGGGATGTGAGAGAGGGGGGGAGGGAGGAAAAAATGTCAGGGGGGGGGGGGGGGGGGGGGGGCACTATTAAAAAGGAAAAGATCGGGAAGGGGGCCTAAATAGGAAACGAGAAATCCGAGGCAGTGGACAATCACCCGGAAAGGATCTTGTAAGGACGGCGCGAAGTTCTGCGCCAACAGAAATGGGGAAAAGTAGAATGCTGGGAACGAATTGACTGAGAAAATCCCCAAAAGGAAGTCAGGGAGGGGAAGTTAGTCGAGGTGGACTGGGAGGGTCATCCAAGAAGAAAAATAGACCGGGGCACGGCGAAGGGGGGGAACTCCGAAAAAAAGGAAACTCTACGAACCGGCAGGGGAAAAAAGCACTGGCAATGAAGATGCAGAAAAAAACAAAAACGTAACCGGTAGGGGAATTGAATTCCCTGGGGGAACGTCACCAAGGGGGAGTTCAGAAGCGGGAAGGAATAGCAGAGAACACCGGGGGGTGGGGGGTTCCTGCGGGGAAGGAGGAGGCTGCGGGGGAAAAGAAACGCGGACTACTGCTCGCGAGAACCTTAGAGGGGGCCCGTTCGGGAGTGTCAAAAACTCCGCGGGGCGGAACTTGAAGGGGAAAAAGGTTTTGGGGGGGGAGGAACCTGGCTAAGCAGAACGGGGAAAAAAAAAAAAAAAAAAATCAAATCATAGGAATCGTCGGAGGGGGGAGGCAAAACAGGAAAAACTGGAGGGAAGAAGAAAGGGGTCTAAAATCGCGGAACTCGGAGAATCTTTCATAGTCGGTGAAGAAAGTGGGAGGATAGCTTAAACTGCGCTGACGGGGGCCGAAAGAAGGGGGGGCCGCCAAAAACTCCCGGGTTTGGGAGTGCAGAAGAAAAAACGGGGCCAACCAAAAAAATCGCTCCAACAAAACCCTCATCTCTGACGGAAAGATCGCCCGGGGTCAGAGGGAAAAACGCTCCGAAAAAGGGGCGAAGGGGGAGAAGACACCAGAGTTGGGAAAAGACCTACATCAAGAGGTGGGGCTCGAAGAGAACCACCTAGGGGGAAAAGGGACAAGCCCAGCGCCACGAAAGTCTAGAAAAAAACGGATTAGGATGAGAAGAAGGGGATGATGGGCTCGGAAGGGGGGGAGAGGGGGGCCAGCAGGAAAAAGGTTTTATGCCGATCAGGTGAGGGAAAGCACCTCGGGGGGGGGAACGGAAGGAAGGGGACGGGAAGAGAAGGGGGGGATATAGGCGTAAATTTAAAGTCAAGGGGATGCACCAGACCAGGGCTAAAAAAAGACCCAGGGAAGAGAGGGGGGGGAGGTGCGGTCTGGGTAGTACAAGGGGGGGGGGGGGGGAACCAGCGGGTGTTCTTGGCCGAAACCCGAAAGCGGAGAAGGATCGGGCAAAGACGGCGCGAAAACTCCTTTCCGACCCGTAAAGAAAGGTCTCAAAGAAGGGGGGAAGGCAATGCAAGGTCGTAAGAAATAAGAAGGGATCCCTCCTTAGAGGGGGTCTTCCGCAGGGGGGAATCTAGCAATGGGAAAAAAGATGATTGGAAAGGGACGGTTGGGGCGAAGACATCCCAAAACCGTTGGGGAACATCAATTCAAGGGGGGGAGAACTCAGAGGAACCCCAACGCAAAACTGGCAGGGCGGAAAGGGATAAGGACGAGGGAAAAAAAGAACGCTCGTTGTGACGAGGGAAAAAAGCCTACTTGAAAGCCCGGGGGAAAAAAAGGACCAAATAAACAAAAAAAAGAAAAAAAAAAGGTGAACCAAATTTGTTACTTCCTCTCAAGGTACCTTAGACGAGCCCAAGAAATCAGGGGGGAAATGGGAAAAAAAATCCAGGTAATGACAGGCTCCCAAGGGGGCAGGACAGGTTTTCAGTAATCAAGGCAGAACGAAAGGGTTGAAAAAGGTTTCGTATATGAGTCCGCGGGGCGGGGGGGAGGCTGGGAAAGTGCGAATTAATGTGCATCGGAGGGGGGCCGTTAGGAAAAAAAAAATGTTGACCGCAGCGTCAAGCTCAGGAGAAAAGTGAGGCCGGGGATGGGGGGTGGCAAAGGGGAGAAAGGGGGGTGGGCAGACTCCCGACGTAGGTCAAGGAGGGAAAGAAACATAAGAGTTACAGCGAAAATCCACACGGGATGGGGCGTCTCCCTGAAACTGGGGAGGGTAAGGGCTAGAAATGGGCAAGAGATTGACCGCGCGGAGGGAGGGGGGACCAAGGGACCCCCGAAGGGGAACCATGGGACGTGCGAATCAAATTTGAATGAGACTCGTGGAAGAAGGGTATTTCGGTCGACACGAAAAAGAAACTGGGTGAGGAGGTGGGGGGATCTTGGCGGGGGGAAAAAAAAAGGGAAAGGGGAAAAGGCATCGAACAGAAGGAAAAGGGACCCCAAAAAAAGGGTACATCAGAAAGAACAAAAGGGGAACGAGAATCGGGACAGCTTGGTAAAGAAATTGGGACTCAGACGCGGGAAAAATAAAGAAGTTAACTCTGGAGGAAATGGAAACATGTAAGGGGGGGGGTCCAGAGTTTGAAAATTTAAAAAAAAAAGCTTCAGAAAAAAAAGGGTCGAGTGTTGGCAAAGGATTTCAGTTTCTGTGTGGGAAGGGGGGGGGGCCAAGGGAGTCGTGGGGGGGACCGGGGGGGCAAAGTGACCGGGGGAAGAAAAAAAAAATTAATCGAGGAAAAAGCACCAATGTAAGGTTCAGGTTCGGGCGTTAAGACAAATCGGGGGGAGGGGGGTTTTTCGTCCGGGTGGGGTGGGGCAAAGATGAAGAAAGTTAGGGGGGGGGAGCCAAGCTGTGGAGAGGTCGAAAATGATGAAGACGCGGGGGGAAATCGAGAAAAGAAACGATTCATGAACCACAATAGAAGATGGAAGAAAAATCCCAGGCCGGAAGTCCTAGCCTCGCTGCGGAAGAATCCAAAAAACAAAGGCCCTCCTTCCGGGGGAAACTTTGGTTCACCGATTGTTGAAAACAACCGCGATTAGAAATGGAGGAGTGGTCATTAATAGGGGATGTACCATGGGACACAACAGAACCGAAGACGAAGAGGGGGGAAATGCTCCTCTTTCTATACGGAGAACAATCCCCATAGGACTCAGGTAGGACCGAAAGGTGAAGGGGGGGGGGAGTCTTGCCGAGCAGAATGGGGCCTGTAGGGGGGGGGGGGTCGGGCCACGGGAAGCGCGCTTGCGGGGAGGGGGCCTTTTGGTGGGGACTGCTGGGGGAAAGATGGATGGAGGGGGGGGCAATCGAAGGACTCAAAGCCATGGAAGGAGGGTGTGACATTTGAAGGGAAGAGGGGGGTCGTCGGGGGGGAAGGGAGGTGGGTTCAAAAGTCAGGTTGGAGCCAAAAAGGGGATCGTCGAGGCCTGAGTGCCTTCCTTAGGGCGTGGGGGGGGGCTCTTGTCGCTTGATTAAGAGGCCACGCACCATCTGCGGGAAAGGTATTTCTGTAGTGTTCTGGGTTGATGCTGAAAAACCAACGCTCAAGTCGCGTCAAATGGTACAAAAGGGGGGGGGGCTAAAAACACATTTTCGGGGAAAAAGGGGGTTCTTCCAACTCCCCTGGGGAAAACCTTGAAACATAAAAAGCTGAGGAGGCGCAGGGGAAGTCCGCTAAAATCACCAAAAGGCACCAGAGGGATCGTGGGGGTCATGGCGCGTGGAAGTATGGGTTGGTTCAAAAAAAACCCGGGAAAAAGAAGGAGAGTGTGCAGACAGCGTCGCTTCGGTCCTGGGGCGGGGGGACAGGGCGGCTTGTTGAGGGGGGGGGGGGAGGGGGGGGACACTAATAGGGGTTGTGAAAGTTAGGGTACACAAGGAAGGGGGGTAGGGGGTGTGGGGAGAGACGACATTGGGTGACGGGGCTAGTTTTATTTCAGTAAAAGGGATTTTCTGACATGATCTCTAAAGGGAAGGGGTGGTGCACGGTGGTCATCCCAAAGCGAAAAAGAAAAAGAAAAATCCGTTGACGTCATAAAAGGAAAAAGGACTGACACAGTGGGGCATGCTCAAAGGGATGCAACAGGGGATACGACCTGCAAGGGGGGCGCTGATGCCGTGTGGAATTTGCAAGCAAGTGCAAAACAAACAAAGGCCGCGAGCGGAAGGGATCTGGACATATAGGAAAACACAACAACGGGGAGGAAAAGGGGGGAAAAGAAAAAAAGGAAAAAAAGAAAGGGGTCATACTTGAAAAAAACCAAAAGGCCCTCGAGAGGTTGAAACTTGCGGAAAAAAAAAACAGCGCAAAAAGAAAAAAACATATACCAAATTGAACTCTCATCCGCCAAATCGATGCGGCCAAGTTATCAACCGATTGGTGTTGGAGTAAGTGAACGAGGCCCGGAAAAAGGGCGTGGATAGAAACATCAAAAAGCGAGAAAACCCGCAAGGGAGAAACGAGGGGAGCAAAAAAAGGGGCCGAACCGATCACCCCATCAAAAAAGAGCTTCAAGTAAAGAACGGGGGGAAACCCCCAGACTTAGGGGACCGCCAAGGAAAAGAAAAAAAAAAAGGGGGGGAAGCCATTGCCGCAACCAAACCAGAAAAACCAGAAACAGCGAAGGACGGGGAAAAGCATCAGGAAAAAGGTGGAAAGAAGGGGTAATAATAAAAGAAAAATCAACCATAAGCGCCACAATAAGATATGGTAAGGACGTGGAAAAAGGGGATTCCAGAGGAAGGGTTGAAAAAGTTTGGCATAACACCAGTCGAGGGGGGGAAGGTTGAAAACATTAATGGATGCGCCCACTTGGGAAAATCGCAGTACGGCCCATCGAAGAGTCAAGGAAGTGGGGGGGGGTGAAGGTCAGACAGGAACGCGGAGAGCGTCCGCTGTGCGAAGTAAAGGCTCAGCGCAGAGGAAATGAAGGAGGGGGAGAAAGAGACGTACACCTAAACGATCACCGCAAAAGGGCCCGTGGAAACAAACATCAAGCGAAGAAAAAACAGAATGTCATGACTCCCCAAAAAAAAAAAAAAAAAAAAAAAAAGGGAAACCACGGGGGCACAGTTTGTGAAAGAGAGTGCCTTCAGAACAGGCTGCAGAACGGAGAACAAAATGCCCACAAGGGCCCGAGAAAAGAACGCTGACCGAGGGGCGAAGGCCAAAAAAAAGGCGAAATGATAGAGGCAAAACGCCAAATAGGGTGTAAATGGTCAAAAAGGGGGGGGGGAGGGGATGCAAAAGTAGAAGATCCGGTGCAGCGAGAGCAGTGAGGGGAATGGAGGGGAGGAAGTGAGGAGAGTCAGTAGGAAGGGTGAAGAAGACTGCTAAGATTGATGTGGTGGAGATGAAAGAGAAGTCGAGGGAGATAAGGGGAGAGGATAAGAGGAAGGGGGGGGAAGAAAGGAAAGAGATGAGGAGTGCAAAAGATGGGGGATTGGCGCTGTGGAATCGAGAGAAGGGGAGGAGGAGGGAAGAAAGGAGGGAGGTAAATGGGGAGAAGAAGAGAGGGAGGAGAGGTCAAAGCTGAAGGGTGATAGGGTAAGGGGGGAAGTAGGATAGGAGAAAAGGACAGGGAGAGGAAGGGTGGGTCGGGGAAAGGCGGCCAAAGAGGAAGGAGAAGGAAAAAGGAGGGAAGGGAAGAGTGAGGGGGAAAAAGGAGGGTAAGCGGGAAGAAAGAGAGAGGGGAGAAAGGGGGTGAAAGGGGTAGAAAGAGAGGAGGAAGGTAAGTGAGAGATGAGTTGAGAGAGAGGGGGGGAGTAAGGAGTGAGGAAGGGGGGGGGGCGAGAAGGGTGAACAAAGGAGTAGGTACTGGACTCTTCTCTTTTAATGTCAAAGTGCAAAAACCCGAACAAAAGCCGGGGGAACTTGGATCAGGGACCAATAGGGGGGCTGAACCACGGGCCGCCGGACTGGCAGGGGTTTGGGGGAGGGAGGGGGGGGCCGAGCGAGAACGTGTCGGCCGGGAGGAATTGCGGGGAGTGGTGTATTTGGGGCAGTATCTGCAAGATCCCTCTAAAAAATTTGTGACAGCATGGAGTGGCAAGGATTTTAAATAGGAAACTCTGGGGCAAAAAAACGCCACAGGGAATGGTGGACAAGTGAAACCACCGGCTAAAATCTTTTGGGTTGAACGGATAGTGCTACGGGAAGTTGGGGGGGGGGGGGGGAAGGTCAAAAGAGGGGAAGAGTCACCACACGACAAATCCGGACCGAAACACGAAAATCTGAAAACTCGAAAAAAATCCAGTAAAGCTTAAAGGCAGAGACATAACGGGTGGTCAAACGGAAATGTTCAAAGGAAGAGACTCTGTGCTTGCTCGTCTCAGAAGGCTCGATTTCTGGAGCATCGGGGCGCCTTGACAAAACGTCGGTAGTGTCCTTAATCAAACGAAAGAGTGGGTGGGGAGCAAGAGCCTGGGGGAAATTTCCCTCTTCACAGGGGCCAAGATCAGTGATCCACGAACGCGACGTTGAAAAGTGGTGAAAGAATAAAAAGGGATAACGAGCTTAAGGGGATGTCAGAGATTCCGGCAGGTAGCGGGGGATATTAGCGGGATAATCGAAAGGCACGCAAGAAAAGGAATAGGACCGAGTCCATTGTGGGGCACAAGGGGATACCAAAAGGGGGACTCGGTGTAGTGGGTTGTCAAGCAATGAAGGGGGGGGAACGTCGTGAGGATGCTGCCGAAAACGCCGGTAGCAAGAAAAAAAAAGTCACAGTATTCAAGGGGGACGAGGCTGGGAGAGGAAAACACCAGCTCTACGAATCGCGCCGGAAGACGCGCGCCCCGAACGCAGGACATAAAAGACACGCAGGGGCAGTGAGGGAAGTGATCTGACTAACCGTAACAGGTCCGGCTCGGAGCCTGGAATCCGGGGGCGTCAAAAAGGTCCGCGGGGGAGCTATCCCAAATGAGCTGGAAGAAAAGTTCATTTGGAAAAAAGGCGTGGGGCACTGTATGCCTGAGGTCAAAAACAAAACAACTGCAATCAAACTATCACGAAAATGCGCCACCAGCGGAAAAGAAGGCGGTCGCAACTTGAATGAGCTGGAAAAAACGGGGAGGGTAACGGGGGGAATGGACGCAAGACCAGAGGGGGGCGAAAAAATCATGGGGGAGGGAAGAGAAAGATACATTTGCGGCAAAGCGGCGCCAAACGAAGGGCCGGAGAATATGCGAATACGAAAGGCAGTCTCTGAAAAGTGAAGCAGGAGGGATCCTTAAAATGAGGGTAGCTAGTCTGGAAAAAACCTTGACGAAAAACCACTCTAGAAATCTGCATACAGAAATCCGCTTTTCCACCCAATACCCATCTACTAAGGAGAGAGACAAAAAACGACCCTGGTGGAGAGGAATATAAAAATTACGCTCAGGTGCTCAGAAAAAAAAATCTCTTCCTTTAAGAACGACAAAGAGGTGATGGGACTAAAAGATCAAAGGGGAGGGGGGAGGAGAAAAACTGCCGAGGTCATAGAAAAAGAAACAAAAAAAAGGCTGTATTATTGGTAGAGAGATTATGAAAAAAAGTCGTCGGCCGTGGCCAGGGATGGATAGAGTGTGGGAGCCGAGAACACCTCGGGGGAAGGAGGGGAATTATCTATTTGGGGGCGGATCAGGGGCGGAGCGAGAAGGAGATACCGTGGGGGAAAACAGTTTGAGAGAGGAAAAAGGTTTCGAGATGCGGGCGTTTTCTGAGACTGGTAGTCCATGAACAGCGTGGAAAGATCGAACCCCTGAGGTTGGTTGGGGTTCTTCGAGTGAGGGAAAAAAGGCCAGAGGGAGCTTACGAAAAAAAAAACCGACGGGGCCGGATCGCTGAAAGAAAATCAGGGGGAAACAGGGGGGAAAAAAAAAACCGAAGGAGGAGAACCCGGAATTCGAACGCCCCCGCGCCAGGGGAGTTACGGAAAGGATCCGAACAGGGGGGAAAAAAGGGATGGGAAAAAAAAAAAAGTTTCTAACCAGGTCTGGTTGGCGAGTAATAAACCGGGGGTTTGGAAAAAAGAAAACAATTCAAGTGAAACCCCTTCAGAAGGGCAGAAAACAAACGAAAGGCGTTCTTCAGCCGGGATAAGGACGAAAAAAAAAAGAAGTTGTGACAAAAGCTAAGGTGAAAAAAAGGTCCCCCCCGGAAAAAAACCAAAACAAAAAACACCGAAAAGGGTGTTGGATTCCGTCTCAGTCGCGGAAAAAGAGGGAAAAAAAAATCCGCGCAAGGGGGAAGTCAATCCCTAACAGGAATTTCCAAGCAAAACCGTAAGGTGCTGACCAAAAGGATACAGAGGGGGAAGAAGGGGTTTACACTCTTTTCTGGGGGGAGATTAAGGGGGGGGCGAAGGCTGCGGGTACCTAAAAAAAGACTCTCTCTTTGGGCGTTCGCAGGGGTTACGGGGGGAAGAAGTAACCGCTCGACAAAATAAAGGATAAAAAGCCCTTTTGGGGGGATTGGAGGCAAAGAGGGTCATCAAGGGAACTCCCACACTTCCATTTATCAAGGGTGTGGGGGAGGGAAGGACCCCTCGCAAAAAGTAGTCACGAAAGTGTGAAAGGACTCATGAAATAAGGAAGAGTAGTGCTCGTGACTTGGGCCGCCGCGGGAAGATGCCCGCCCCACAAGGACAATATGCCGAGGGGCAGAGCCGGGAAAAGCAACGTCGTTGATCTCAGGCAAAAGGGAGTCGAAACCCGAAAGCGGTCAAAGCGGGGTCGGAGTTACAGCTGATCTTGGCAAGGGGGACCGAGGGCCGTTCACACAACAGGAGCGAACAAGTGCAAAACGCGAGTTGAATGGGGGGAAGGAAAAAATACTAAGGAAGAGGCTTTTTTAGGACACTAAAAGAAAGGGTGGGATCTCAAAGGAATTGCGTAAAAATGCAAAGCACCGAAAAAAAAAAAAAAAAAAAAAAAGGACTGGCAAGGGGGAAATCAAAACAAAAAGGCTTTGGGGTACAGGGGGAAACAGGTCTCGGTCTAAATCTCACAAGCTTCTGCTCAGGGGGAAAAGGGCAAGCGGGAGCGGTTTTTCGGAAAGCCGGAAGTCGGGGGTTAACGCGGTGTCGGCGAGTGGTTGCCTGCAGCCGAATCGATGATTGTGGGGGGGGGGGGCTGCAGGGGTTCCTATCTGGGGCGCCTGGTGTCTACAAGGAAAGTGAAAGGGGGCGGGAAAGCAGGTGCGATGCTAAAAAGAATGCACCGAGGGAGGGAAATCCGTCGGTCAGACGAGGATCCAGCAAGGATCCATGAAAAAAAGCGCTCCAAACACGGCTCGAAAGACCTTTCCGACCACGAACCTCCCCGCCGATCACTCCGATCACAAGTCCTAAAAAAAACCCACCAAGCCCCAACGGTTCGGGGCTTTCCCCTTGGACTCCGAAAAGATTGTTAACTCCTGATAAAAAAAGTAGTTAAGGGTCAATGATCGGCACAACCGAAAAACGAACAGAAAGCGAAGATAAAAGAAGGGCACACCAAGGCGGTCTACGAGTTCATCCCCCAAAAAAAACAAAAAGTCCCCCAAGCTAACCCAGGGGTGCATGTAACAAAGAAAGGATTGTGGACGGGTGATGGGGATGCCCAAATAATGGTGAAAAAAAAGCTGGTTCCTTAACGAGGGGTCATCGAAAAGAGCTGGGAGTTTGGGCATTTCGTGGGTAAGGCAGGTGATAATCATCGGAAGAGCTCAAAAAGAAAGAGAAGACATTGTGCAATGGAAAGGGTTCGGCGGGGATGTTGTCAAAACGGGTTACATGTGAGTCCATCGTGGGGGAGGGAAAGATTTGTGGGCCTAGCGTCGCCTAGGGGGTAGTGTCTATTAAAAGGCGCTGGGATGGGAAGTCGGAAACCGCCCAGCGGGCTGCTAAAATATTTCGCGGACTGTTCAGGGGTCAGTGATGGCTTCACCAACCACAAAGACTCAATCGTGGGAGAGGGCATCGAAGTGGAGAGTGGTAAATCTTAAGAACCAGTCGGATTTGCGCAGCCTCTTCGGAAGCAGGACCCCTCTCCGGGGGGATTCTGAAGCAGAAAACCCTCTTCCAAACTGGGAACAACTGTTCAGAAAAAAAAAAAAAAACCTTACAGAAACTTAACCAAAATTTCACGTCGGGCTGTGAAAAAAAAAATGGGCGGAGTGGGCATGTGGGTTGCACAAAGAAAAACACCCCGCCCCCGGACACCTTCCCGGCCAACTAAGGCCGGTTTGCATCAACCTGCTTTGTGGGGGGAAAGGTTGGGGGGGGGGGGGCAAGGGGGAATTTCTTTTCCTGGGGGGCGATAGGAGGGGCGGGGAAAATAAAGGGGGGTTTAAAGGTCTTCGTGGGGAAAGGAAGCTGGAAGGGGGAGGTGTGTGTTATCGGCGGAATTTGCAAGGATGGAAAGATTATTTCAAGGACATCATAGAGACGGCCGAACGTATTATTTTTAAAAAGAACCCAAAGGTCATAAAAAAACGGAGTTCACACCCAGGGGAACTTTCCTAAAAAACCAATCCTGTTGACATCAGGCCGCCGGGGAGGGAAGAAAGGGTTGGGGACATGCTCGGGGCCGGGTGAAGAAAAGCTATGAAAAGGGATGATGGGGCAACGTGCTTTTCTGGTTGGGAGCAAGGGACAATCGGAAGAGCGGGCCCTTATCGGTCGAGACGAAAAAAAAACAAGGGAGGGGGAGGAAAAGGGGAGAGGCAACCGATCAGAAAGGCCAGGGAAAGGGCGATGGAACGGGCGGAAACAGAACGTCATCATCGCAAAAAGAGGCAGAGACACAGGGGAACTAAAGAGACCAAAAGTCAGGAAGAAAGCCCGTCGGTGGGGCAACCGGATTGGTTGGGGGGGTTACTGTGCGGGGGGAAGATGAACCTTCCCCGGGGGAGAGCCCAGCGGCAAGGCAGCGGCATGGTAGGGAAATAAAACGGGAGCACCAGGCACCGAAAAAAAAGGAGCACCAACAAAAAAGTCCAGCCCATCTTCGGGTCCCCACCCGGAAAACCCAAAGCGTCCAAGGCCAGGAGCTCCCGGGAACAAACCCTCCTACCAGCAGAACAGGAAACGAGGAAAAAGGCTCCGGAGGTTTAAGTTTGAAATCGTGAACCAAAAAAATAAAACCGAGCAGACAAAACCACGACGGAAAGTCTTGTGTCCTTCTAAAAGTGGGCTTCCAGCGAAAAAGAGGTTGGGAAAAGTCAGCAATACCACCCGGCGAGGTAAATATGGCTGTTGGGGGCCCAGGAAGAAAAAAAACCCATCCGAAAAAGGGGGGGGACCGCTCATCTCCACCTCGAAAACAGCGCCGCGACACGGGGTTGGTAACGCGCGAAAAAAAAGACGGTAGAAAACGAGGGGGCTGCTCGGAAATCCAGAAGAAAAACACTACCAGGAAGGAGGCGACTCTTGAGCACCGCAATCAAAAGGCATTCTCCACAGGGGAAAAAAAAAAAGAAAAAAGCAACAGCCACGGAGAACCCCGCTTTCAGAGGGGGCGTCTCCAAGGAAGGGCTTGGCGACGATGGTAAAAAAGGGAAACAGGCTGAATCCACGCGAAAAAATGCAACAACGCCGCAAAAAAGGCGAAGCAGGGGCCACTGCGTCCACAAGCACCTTCTACATTCAAATGAGCAGCAACACCGGAAAATTGAAACATGAAAAAAAAAAAATCGTGGCCTTTTTGGTCTGGGAAGGGCGTAGAAGGAGCCGGTTTCCAGAAAGACAATCTCGAGGGTCAGGGGGGCAAGGGTTAGGGGACCACGAAGAGGATAAGGGATCGGTTAAAAATCGGTTCAGGCGGAAAAATTTCCTCCTGAGGCGGGCAGGGGGGGCGCTTGGGGGGGGGGGCGAACTCCGCGGAAGCGCGGGCTTTAGGCGGGAAGGGCGGCCGTTGGGAGGGCTCTGGGTGGTTCAAGAATCTCCCGAGAGGAGTTTTCCCCGAGGCAAAGAGCGGGGAGTTTCCGCACAGCCCACTGAAAAGAGTGGCCGATGCAAAAGAACGGGATAGACAACACGGGAGGAGGTGAGGCCCGAAAAATGGGGAAGGGGGGAACAGGAGAAGTTGGGGAAGGCAAGGTCAGCGAGAAACTACAAAAAGGGATGGGGGGCACTGAAAACACACAAATCGGGTGTAAAAACGACACTCGCAGGAGCTTGCCGAAAGGCGAAGAATCGAAAGGATGACGTCAAAGAAAGGTTTCCATTGAAAGTGTTGGCGAATCTAGGGGCTGCATACGTCCTCAGAACGGGGAAGAGATTTAAGGGGGGGGGGACATAAACGTCTTTCCCCCGTAGGGAATTCCCCTAATGAAACTGGTGGTTGTGTAGGACCTGAAAAAAAGGACCCGGTAAAACAAGAGCAGGCCAACACACGAAACGGCGTGACCAGGCCGTTGACGGGGAGGTTTCTACTAATCCGCCGTAAACGAGCCTGATTAAAAGGAAAGGGAAGAGCATCGAAAAAGTCGGGGGAGGGCGGAAAAAGATCAGACGGGTCACCATTAGGAATAAAGACAAAAGAAAAGGATAATAACGAGGCAGTTTCATTTCTACCGGGGGACCGTGGAGAGGAAGGAATGATTTCTGCAGCCAAAAAAGAAAATGAATTTACGATGCTGCCAAAAGGTGCCTCTACGACACCAAGGGGGGAGGGGAAGGGAGTCTATGCGTGACGAAGTGGGGGGACCCCATCGGAAAAAAGCTCCCGGCACGCTCCTTTCGGCAGGCACCCGACGGCAGCAGAAACGCTTGGAGATGTCAGTTTGCGGATGTCTCTGACGACAAAAAAAAAACGGGTCAAAGGGGGGGGCGGCCTGGGGGAAAGAAAAAAAAAAATGGATTGAAAACGCAACGCGCCTTTCTTTCGGGTACGCGACGAAAAAGGGAAAACCAACATTTGGGGGGGGTACCATGGTGTGTTTTGGGAAAAAAAAAAGGCAAGGAGGGGGGGGGGGGAGGCGGTCGTACAAAAAAGGGCGACGGCTAATGCTCACGCGCAGTGAATACCTGATAAGGGGACGCCGCCCGGGTAGTCTTACAAGGCGGCGCGAGGTCGGTGAGGTTGGGCGTTAAACCTAACTGAGCGCAAAAAGAAGTCGAACCGATGTGCGGAAGGAAGTCTCCGTTGGAGAAAAGGGTGGTGCCCGGCGCCTGTCTGACCACAGGCGCGTCGGCGGAGGCATCGGGCAAAGAGGGGGAGGACTGATGGCATCTGCAAGAAGGGACGTCCGGGGCGAGGCTCTCTTTCCGGGGGGCCCTCGCCGCCAAAAATATCGGGGACCGAGAGGGTCCGCCCCCCCCATGGGAACCCATGGAAGAACGCAACTCAAAATCGACCAAGTCGGCAAGTCGGGGGCCCGGTCCTAACTTGAACAGGGAATTAAACGGGAGACGACCGCCAGCGAAAGCCACCAAATCGAAAGGAACATAAAAGAAAAAAAAGGGTGGGCTAGGGGGGGGGAGGCAATAAGCTTCTACAAAAAAAAAAACGCCTGGCAAAAAGATCGCCCACTTCCTGAGTCAGCATCTCGAAAAAAAAAAAAGGGGGTAAAAGAGAGAGGATGAGGACGCTGGGGCCTTTTTCGCGGACCTTTGGGGAAGGGGGTGGATCGATTTTTGGGGGAAGCAGGGGTAGAGAGCACCGGGGAGGGAGGTGGTGGAGGAGGCAGGGGCAAGGGCTGCGGATCGTAAATGGAAAATGCCAAACCAGGCGAACTGGAAAAAAAAGATCAAAGGGGGGGGGGGGATTTCTTCACTCCTGTGAAGGAAATTGTGGGGAAGAAGAGTGTTCTATTCCGCGAACACGAGAGGGGGGGCTGCGGGAGGGGCAAGCTCAGCGAAAAACCCGACGAAGTTCCAAGCTTTGCAGGAAAGTATTCAAGAGGCGTAAGAAAGAAGCCCGATCGTATAAGCATGCAACCTAAAGGGGAGTCCAGCGGTTTTAAGAAAAATGGAAGGAAAGATACCCTGATGAAAACCGGGGAAGGGGGGGCGAGGAAGTTTCCCGGAACCGTGTGGGGTGCAGAATTTCAACAGGAAGCGAACCAGAAAGTGTCGCGAAAAAGCGGCCGGGGGAAGAGGTCGAAGGCTCGAGCAAGGAAAAAGGAAGGGTGACTAAAAGAAGCCAAAATCCTTGGGGACAGCCCGGAACCAAAAAAGGAACAAAAGGGGGGGGGGGGGGCTTCAAACTTTTCAAAACGGGGCTTAATCATCGTGTTCCTTCAGACCACGGAGGTTGAAGTCAAGGAACCAGGCCGGCCCCCTGCAGGAATGTGGTCGTAGTATCCAGGGGGGAAGAAAGGAAGAGGTGGAAAAAAGTAGAGGAAGGGGTCCGGGGGGCGAGATCAACTGGCGCCAGGCGCGATTGCCAAGACCTTTTTACCTCAGAATCCGAGAAGGTACGGGGAGGGGGGAAAAAGTCCACTTTTCAGGTTTGGGGGGGTCAAGCCGTTGGGGGGGGGGGGGGGGAATTTCCTAAAAGTTTAAAGTTCGGTGGGTCTGCAAAGAGAGCGTAATAAAGACGCACCGTCGTCCACGGGAAAGACCTGAAAAAAAATTCTTTCTCGTGGGGCGGCGAGATTAAAAGGAGGAACAGATGAGGGGGGGGGGGGGGCGAATAGCAACAAAAAAGGTGCAAATTTGACACTGCCGATGCGGGAAAGATCCCGTTTAGATCAGCTCTTTATATAAGAGCGTCGAAAAAACCTAAGGATGCGTTCGAAGGGGGAGGGGGTGGAACTGGGGGAGAGTGTCGGGGGAATACCAGGTCACCAAAAGGAACGCCTTTATCCAACAAAACGCTCAGAGGGGAAGGGAAAACGGGAGCCGGGGTAACAGGAGGAAATACATTTGGAATCCGAAGGGAATGAGAAAAGCACGCCAGAGATTCAGACGAAATGCAATGGAACAGGTCCGACGATTTTACAGGCATCCAGTGGGGGCAGGAAGCACGGGAGAGTGGAGATTTTGTGCAAAGTTCAGGGTTTGCGGGCAAATTCGCTTATTGGGAAGGGGGGGAACTGAGAGGAAACGGCCCAAAAAAAAATCGAGATACAAAAATTTTTCGGGCGTTGGGGTCGAAGGGGGTGGGGGGTCTATAAGTGAAGTTGGCAATCGGGGAGGTCGAGAACTCAATGCCCCACTAGGACTTCAAAAAGAGGAGGGAGAAAAGTATCCCTGAACCAAAAAAAACCAAGGGGTCGGCCTCCAAATGGGGGAAAGCCGAACCGGACCAAGACTCCGCCAAGGCCCCAATCAAAAGACCCCCCCATTCCTCCGTCCTGAGGGAAAAAAGGTGTCGCGCCAGGAAAAAAAAGATTTGTTAACGCTAGAACGTTCGGCGGGTCAAGGGAAAGTACCACTGGCGAAAGAAAAAACGACGATTCCGGAGGGGAAACAACAGGAGAAAGATCCGGAAGGCATCAAAGAAGAACCCAGTTACAACTGGGGTTTACGGGGGAAATAATTTCGCAAAAAAGGGTGTCCTGAGCCAGGGGGCGCGCTGGGACGGGAGGGGGGGGGACGTGTCCTAGGATGACTGGTCTCTTGGGGAGCATCCCGGGGGAAGCAGAAAGGGGGGAATCCATTTCAGGGATTTGAGGAGACTCCAAGATTTGCGACCTCGGGGTTCTAATTTTCTGTTTCAAAAAGGGGTTCAAAAACGGGTTCCTGGGGAGCACAGGCGGAGCTAGGGGAAGGCCTTCCAAGCAGAGGGCAAGCTCAATGGTATGAGGGGCCTCTGGGCGTCTTGGATTTAGAAAAAGGAGGGAGCTGAAGAGCGCGGGGGGGGATATGGGGGGAGGAGTCAAAAAGCCATACTTCTAAAAAATCGGGCGGGGGCATCTATTTTCCAGGGCCTCGGCCAAGGGGAGGGGGGGAAAGGGGTAACATCATCCGGAAAAAAACTACAAACCTCTCCTTTTATTTCGAGAGAAACAAGGAAGGACGGGGGGGAGGAAAGCCATAAGACCTAGGGATTTCAGGGGGAAGGGGCGTTGGGGGCGGGTTATTTTTGGGAAACACGATTCTCAAAGGGAAAAAATTCCTCGGAGGAACGGGAGAGCATGGCAAGGTTCTGCCTGCGGAAGAAAAAGGTGGGGGGGGGGGGGGGGGAAATGCGGCTTTTCTATGTCAAGGGGCGGTGGGAAAAAGAGGGGGGGGTGGGAAAAGTGTCCCAAAAGAAGAAGCTGGTCCAGGGGGGGGTTTATAGGGGATGGGGGCCTTTTCTTCTTGGAGTCCCAAAAAGAAAAAAAAACAACGGGCGAATCTTTTTAAAAAAAGGAGAAACGAAAGGCTGGGGGGGGGGAGGGCATACAGGATTGAAGAAGTGGGGGGCTAAGAAGGCAACGGTTGTAATGAAATCCACGAACAAAATCGCGAAAAAAAAAAAGCATGGGACCATCAAAAATCCGGACCGGGAAGGACCCAGTTGGTGGGGGCATGGAAAAAGGACGGGAGGTTCACGGGGGGAGAGGACGATGATCCTTTCAGCTGAGTGAAAGGGTTTTGAAGAAAAGGGAAACTCCCCAAGGGGGGGAAGGGCGGGAAGAAG
>Ga0179593_1467300_pt1 | contig 18415 bp, 15 predicted proteins | sample CZODoug2_1_08_16_FD_185931 | JGI IMG/M metagenome (GOLD analysis project Ga0179593, IMG submission 185931) | Vadose zone soil fungal communities from Angelo Coast Range Reserve, California, USA - CZODoug2_1_08_16fungal (PacBio error correction) | ecosystem: Environmental > Terrestrial > Soil >...
AAGGGGTCTGGACTGAACTCAGGGGAGAGGAAAATGGTAGAAAAACAGCTAAAGAAAATCCTGGGGCGAGGGTTAACCGGATGTGCGGAAAAAAGCGACTCACATTCACAGTCAAGGGGTTCTTCCCGCGATTGAACGTCTAGAAGAGGAAAAGATTATCGGGGGTAGTAAAAAGTGAAAAGGGAAGGTCTCCACGGAGGGGGAAAGCCCGGCTGAGCGACCGCGCATGGGGTGGGGAAAAGTATTCACATGCGGAGCGTAGAAAAAGAACACGCGCAAAAGTGAAACCACTAGTAAGGCTTCAAAAGAAACAAAAGCGGGGGGAATCCCTACATCGTTTCGAAAACGACAAGAGGCAGAAAAAAAAATATAATCGTTTACCCATCTCATCGAGAAGCATCATTCGACCTGAAACCTGAAATATAATAAGGAGGAAAAGGAAAAGCAGGAGGGACCAGGTAAGGGCCGGACTAGAAAGTGATCCATAAGGAAGAGAAGGGGGGAGGCCTATAAAGGCAGTGTAATAGACTTCAGTGGGAGCGAAGGTGTCAGAGGGAAAAAACGAGATGGAAAGTGCTTATCTTGTTTGTGAAAAACCTAGCCGGGGCCTTAAAATAAAAAAAAACTGTGTGGTGGGGTTTGCTACAATTCTTAAAGAATTGTCCAAAATAGATCATAGGCTGGTCCCACTATCTAAAGGTTCGTACGTAAAAGAATTCCTGTCACCTAAAGGTGGAAAGCGGGGCAGGGAAAGATGAAACGGTTTGGCCTCGGTTCGCCAATGGCAGGGGGGGAGAAAAGGCCATATAATAAGGGGACGGGGGTGTATCTATAATGGCTCGAGGGAGGGGGGGCACACTTTTAGGGTAGGGTAGAGGGGAAATCTTAAAACAGGGAAGGCAGGATTTGGTGAATCGGGAAAAAAGAGGTAAGGTAGGGGGTCTTCAGCGATGCCAGTAGGCCGGGTTATAAAGTAAAAAGGGGTTCGAACCATCGGGAAGACAACCGATTCTGGTAAAGGGGAGAAGGGATCAGATCAGGGGGGTTTTACTTGGGGAAAAACAAGGTTGACTCGCGGCGCGAACTAAAGAAAGCCGGCCGAGGGTCCGAACGGGAATGAGAAGGAGGGTGGAAAAAAAAAGGCGGTTTCACATTGGGGAGGGAAAAAAGGAACGGCAGACCGAGAGTTCGAGAGCCTGACAGGAGGTTCTTTCTTCCATAAAGGATTCAACAAAGAGCGGGAGGTCAGGGAAGTACGAAACCCAAAAAAAACCGAAGTGAACGATGCAGAATCTGAGGGGAGGAAAAGGGGAAAAAAGGATGAAAAAAGGATACTGAGAGAGGCAAGGTTTGGCAGTTGGTCTGGGGGGGGGGGGGACGGCCTCTCGAAATGTCCCGGAACGCGAGGTTAAAAAATTAACTGGGTCAAAGGGGCCGTTTAGGTAGAGTTAAACTTTTGGGGGAACACGAAAAAAGTCCATAGCGAAAGGCTGGCGAAGGTACCGGGGGGACGGCCTTAATTTGGCACGAAAAAGAGAAAGAGCTACGACTTGGGAAAAGATACTACGAGCGGGGAATGGTCAACCTTAAAGCGGGAGAGGGGGGGCCATAAGGTGACAGGGCTAGTAACGACGGGGCAGGGATGAGAGGGGTGATTGGGATAATCGTTGCCCGGAATCAGAGCTCATACAAAACCCATAGGCCTTCATACGGGGGGAGAACAGGAAGAGATTGGCCTTCCAGGGGGGGAGGATCACGTCACAGGAAAAATCAGTCAAGCCTTACGACAAGCTTTCCATCAAAGGGGGTAAGAAAACGAGGGAGAGAAAAGAAGGGTACACGAATCAAAGGATAGGTCCTAACATCCCCAAAAAAGTTATTAAAAAGGGAAGGGGTTAAAAGGGGGACCCGTTTTCAAGGGAGGGAACCAAAGTTTACCGCGATCTGTTACTTTGCGACGAACCCAGAAAGAAAGGGGGGTGCCTCCCTCGTTCATAAGGTCGTAAAGAACGAGGAGGGACCCGATTTTTGAGCTGGAAAGGGGGGGAAGAGAGGAATGATATTGTTCCTGTCACCAAACCCGGCTTTAGCACAAAAATGCTGAAAAAAAGGAAAAGCGTCATTAACAAAAGGAGTAGGAAAAAACGGGGCATGTAATGGAGGTTCATGATGGCGAGTCCCTCTGGCCAGTGAGGGGAAAAAGAATAGAGGGTCAAACACAAACAGATGTATAAAAGAAAGAGAAAGAAAGTTTAAAACGGAAAAAGGGACCAGATCTTTTCGACTTTACGAGAAGTCCCACCGCGACGAGCGTGAAACTGACTTCAAATGGGGGGCAAAAGCTTTCCGTGGTCATCAGAAAAGGTTTGGGGTGGGGGAAAAGGGGGGAGAAAAGAAGGGTCAGTATATCCAGGACAGAAGAGGGAAAAAAGAATTGGCGGACGAATGACGAGGGCCGAAAATAATCTGAAGAGAACAATCCTCTTTAAGGTAAGAGGAGAGGCCCCGAGTTCCAGAAAAGAAAAATAAACGTGAAGGAAACCCAGTCCAATCGACCTTGGTTGGAAAGCAGGGGGGGGGGGGGTACATAGCCCCTGAAGGGCGTGTAAAAACTTAAGTTAAAAAGCGGATCTCCAAAAAAACGGGAAAGAAAAGGCTTGCTGGGAGCTCGAAGGACTGAATACTGTTCAGGAAGGAAAACGGAAGTTAAGGAAAGCAAAAAAAAGGACCTCAAGGGGTCGGAGTCTAACAGAGAGTAACGATTTGCGGATGACGGCTCAGCCTAAAAACCCAGAGAAACACAAAAACGAATGAGGAGAAGGGGGGAAGACTATTACCTTCCTTCCAAGAGATTCAAAAGAAAAATAAGAAGGGGAGGTGCTGGAAAGACAAGAGGCGGAGTCGTCCTAATAAAAAAAGGAGGGGTAGGAAAGCACGGAAGCGCTTTCCGAAATATAAAGAAGTCGAGAGATAGTTGCGATCGATGTTCAACTAGTAGGAATCGAAATGGCCCACTTCATCTTGATCGTTAAAGAAGCAAGTTACTAGAGGGAGGGCAAAAAAAATCCCGAGACTGCTGCCAAACCAGAAAAACCAGGGGGGGAAAAAAAAAAAGACCCGCGTTAGACTCATAAAAAAAAGCGAAAAAGCCGGGGGAGGAGAAGACAAGGACCAGTTTGAAGAGCGTCGCCCCCAATGTCCAATCGAAAGGAGAATTGTCTTCGGGGAAAAATTAGGGATTAAAACCCGGTAGCGCGATAATGGAACCGAATAAGGGGCAGCGCATGGCGAGTCAGCGAAACCCGCAGGAGCAGGTCACAAGAAAAACCTGAGCACAACAGGCTTGGCCTTACGAGGAAAGAAAGCGTAACACAGGCAAACCAAAGGCCTCCAGCGTCGGGAAAAGAAATCTGAGCCTAAAAACCCGGGAAAAAGAAAGAGAAGGACCATTTTCGTGTAGGCCAGGAGAAGGGAGCGCGGTTTACCGCACCAACCCCCGCAAGGGGAGGGAGGAGAAAACAGGGGGGTACCGCCCCTTCACGGCTCACGAGGAAACACCAAGAAACAAATAAAGGGGTTTCAACTCGAAAAATGTCGGTCAACCGGGGATCCCTGCAAAAGACCCACCGAGAAGAGCGCCGGAAAACACCGAAACGGAAGAAGGGGGGGGGGGGGGGGGGTGGGGGGGGGGGGGGGATAGGCGGGGATATGCGCCTTGCTACAGACCACTCCGCTGTGAAAAGGCACTTTTTCCAAAATGTGTGGAAGAGGAAAGAAAAAGAGGCAGGACTTATGAGCTGAAAAGGGAGATGTGAGAGGGAAGGAATTTAAAATTTTGGGAAATCGATTTTTAGAACTGCAACCAAAAATACGGGAAAAAGGATTGTCCAAACCAAGGAAAAAACTCTCAAGGGGTGATCAGGACCAAAAACAAAGAAACAACGGGTCAAAAAACGGCTTCGAGCAGCCGCGCCTAGGATCAAAGTAGTGCCAAGAAAGGGTAAAGGGAAAGAAAGGCTGTCACCTTTTTCGCCAGAAAGAGAGGGGGGCTGGGGGGAAAAAACGTCTGGGGGGAAGAGGGAGCTGCCCCTATAGCCGCCAGTAAGGGAGACGTTTTGCAGGGCAGGGTAGGGAGGGGGGGAAAATATTTATTCTAATTCCTGGAATACAAGGGGCGAGGAGCGACTTCAAAACGAGGTTGGTGGGAGAAAATCTCTTGTTATTACTATGTATCCTGGCAAATCAAACATGCAAAAGATAGGAGGAAAGAAAAAACGCATTCACCCCCCAAAAAAAAATTCACCAGGAAGAGAACGGAAAGGGGAGAAAAACAACAGTATGGGGCCGGGGAGAGAATGGGAAGATTCTGAATGCTTTCAGAACCCGGTCTTCCGGGTGAATTTCAAAAGTAAGAGGTTAAAAAAGGAAGAATTAACCAGGCCTTGATTGCCTGAGCTGGGGACGGGCACTCTAGGAAAGGGACTTTCAAGAAACTCAAAAACAGACCGAAAGAAAGAAAGATCTCGAAAACAACGAGGAGGAGAAAAGAGACTCTGGAAGCAGGAGGGGGGAGGGAGTTTACTAAAAAAAAAAAACGAGAGTGACCTTGGGGAAGAAAAAGATAGTAAATAAACAAGGAAAGGGGAACATGAGAGGAAGAAAAGCTGAAGAATTCACCAGAATCGCCCGGTTCTTCGCACAAGGGGAAAAGAAGGAAAACTTATCGGTCGGGCGGGGGGAGCCGAATGGATCCTTTAAGAGGGAGTTGGATGAAGAGGGAAAAGAGGGGGAGATTTTTTTTGGAAGTATATCAACGAGAGGAGGGGGGAAAAAAGAACCCTCCTGAACAAGAGGAGGGCCTGGCCGCTCCAAGTGTTAAGAACGCCTGTAAAAAACTTCCAGTCTAGCAGGGAAAAGGGGCGAAAAACTTTTTCCAAACAAAAAAACAGGCGAAGAGAAGGGTGGTGCAAGTCACCTGAAACCATCCAGGCAGAGGCTAGGAAAAAAAGGGGAAACCGTTCTCAGCGAAGGGATCCTGGGAGGCAGAAAAGAAAAAGTGATCCAAGCGGACGCCGGTAGAAAAAAAGGAAAAAGGTGGGGGGATTGGCGCTTGCTACTTTGGGCGATCAAATAAGGGATGGGAAAAAGGGGTCGGCGAGGTGGAAAGGGGAAAGCCGTTGCGACCGCTGCGACGATCGCAAGCGCGGGGTGAACCAAAAAAAAAAAAAAAGGACAAATCGCATATGCTCACGAATAGCGCGAATGGCGCAAGGATGAAAGAGGGCAAAAGAAGAGTATTGCAGCAGAGGCACCAACAAGGGGGGGGGGAGAAGACGTTCGCGAACAAAACAGAAAGAACCGGAAAGTAAATAAAGGGGGGGTGTCAAGGGGGGGGTCCCGTTGGGTGCCGGTTGATCGAATGGGGGCAAAAAGAAGAGTGGAAAAACTGTATTTCTGATTTTGGGGGGGGGGAAAAAGCGAAGAATCGGGTCGGAGGAAGTTCGATCGGAAAAGGAAAAGTGGGGGAGAGTGGCCAAAGGGGGTGGGAGGGAAGACGGATCGTTTGACCCCCTCAACCCTGGTACTGGAAGGGGAAATCAGGGCGGTGCGGGTTTCTAGATCGAGTTAACTCCGCACAGCAGACGGTGTGCTCAAAATGGGAAAAAGGGGGGGTGGCCCACTAGAGGTCCCGGGGGGAATGAGAAAACCGACTGGGCCGATCATGAACTATTGTGAAAAAGAAAACCCTGTCGGGGCGTCATGGGGCTTAAGGGGGAAAAGGGACGGAGGAAAAAGCGGGAGAGGAAAAGGGCCAGCTTTACTCTTCCGCTGAAAAAAAAATCCTAAAGGGGAAGCGTGGGCGTAACTTGTTTCGAACGCTTAGAGAACAGAAGGGGTTGGAAAGGGTCAAAAATAGAGTGGGCGGGTCACTCTGAGGGGAATCTCCGGACGGGCAAAAGGTGAAGGGGTTCAAGGGTTGTTTGTGGCACATTCTATAAAGGAAAGCAGAGACTAAGAGGTTAAGAAACGTATCTCTCTGGGTAAAAAAAAAGGGGAAGTTGGATGGAAAAAACTGGGGGGGGATCGAGATCAAGGACGGTCATAGAATGCTGGGCGATCTCGTACGAGCTCCGTGGCACAAACAACGGAAGTCAGGGGGGGGAGAGGGGGAGATGAGTTAAGAAAAAAAAAACCGAGTAAGTTGGGGGGGGAGAAAAAGGGAAATCGGTTCACCGGAGGGGATTGGGCGAATGGAACGGTCTTATCAGCGGTTGAGGGCCGGCTATAAGAAGGGGGGGAAGAAAGGTATCCAACAAAGCAATCCCAATTTTAAGACACTAAAAATGAGTTAATGATCTGAGAAGGAAGAGTGCGGAACGTGTTGGGCACGGTCACCAAAGAACGATTGGAAAAGGGAGAGAATGTCGCCTGGATAGCAATTCCATACAAGCAGGGAAGAAATAGGGGGGGGTTCTAAGATTTGGTAAAAAGAACCTCCGTTGTAGGGACCACCCGAAAAACCGGGGGAAAAAAAAAGGGTTGTGCGGGGATGCATGTTTTTAGCCTTTGGAAAAAAAGGGGAGTCCGGGGAATGGAACAGAAGTGCTCGATTATTTTCACGAGGCAAAGAGGACCGAGAGAAGGGTTGGGGGGGGGGACAAGGGGGAAGCGACATTAGGGATTCAGAAAAAAATCTTGGGGGTCATTGCAAAAAAGAGACATGCATGTGAAACGGGGAATAAAAGGATTTCAACAGGACAATTCAAACCCGTTGGGGGGGGGCACCACGGCCAGCTTAGAAAAGTCGGACGCGAACGCGCGAAGCCAGGGAAAGGGAGGGGACCTGGTTTCCGTCAAGGAGAGATGCAGAACCTATGGGGGGGGGCGTGCATGCAAAGATTCGATCAACACAAAAGAGGCAAAGCAGGAGAAGAGTGAAAACGTAAAAAAATCCCGAGGAGGTCAAAACGAAGAAGGACCAACTTAACAGGCAACAAAGCGTTCATCTTCAGAAGGGCACATCTGGACTTGGGGCGCTAAAAGAAAAAAAAAGGGGTGTTGTAACAAAATGGGAACCCGTCGGAAGGAAAGACCTGAAAGTCAAACGATTGGGGGAAAAACCATCCGGGGGGACCAGGAGAGGGTGTTAGACGACCCGCCAATACGATGCATAACAGACTCCAGCTAGTGGAATCTCTACAGGGGAGTAAAAAACGTTAAATAACAACGGGGATGACCAAGGGAAAAGGCAGCCCCAATGCCCTGCAGTTTTACCGATGGGGAGGCCTTCACCTACTGCGGGCTGGAAACAGACAGGAGAAAAAAAAAAGGTCCTTACCCGCTTCTGGGATCTACTAGAAGAAGAACAAATTAAAGGCAACGGGGGGGATTTAACACGCCGTGTTACGTGTCAACAGAAAACCAAAACAATCCGCAAACGAGGGACTAGAAAAAGAGAATTAAAACCGTATGAAAATGGCGGCCAAGTGACAGGAGACTGTAGCTCCTCGGTCCTGGAGAAAAAAAAAAGGATGTCGAACTCATAACTGATCGAAGAAGCCTGTCAAGGAACAAGCGTCAGAAGGGAAAGGAAGAAAGAGTAATGTGTAAAAATCCAGCTCTTCAAAGGGGAGTTAAAAGAATCCCCCGGGGGCGACTGGGGCGGTTGACGGCCGCACGTAAAGAACTCCAGCGGGACGAGGGATCCAATTGTCGAGCGAGGGGGAAAAGGGGAGTTGAACTCTCAAAGGAAGAACGCGGAACCCGGAAGGTCCAAAAAGGAGAGGGACTGAGGGAAACCTCTCCCAGACAGTCTTGAGCAACACACAAAACAGGCAAACAAAGTGGGGGGGACTGGAACCCGGAGAAAGAGTAAGCTAGAAGAAAGAACCGCGCCTCAAGCAGATTCGTCAAAATCGGGGGGGACTATAGGGAAACCCCCTGGAACACAAAAAAAAAACAGCGAACCGCATGACGTGTCGGTAAGTAAATACACGAACCTGCAGAAGGAAGGACAGATTCATTCAACTGGAAGGAAAAAAGTGCAGAAAAAGGACATTGGGGCATGTAAAGCCAGGGAGCTGCATCGTCAGGAGGGGTGATGCAAGGGAGGGATATTCCAACATTTAAAAAAAAAAAGTAAGGAGTCAGTAATCGATAAGCCAAAAAAAAGGGCTCCAAGGCGCATCAGGTACTGGTTCTAAAAAAAAAGTCAGTAGGAGAAAAGTTGAGGAGACAAAAAAACCAGAAGTTGACGTCAAATGAATAACGGACGTCCGCTGAGAAAAGGAAAAAAAATACTGAAAAAAGGTTTTTAAAAGGCATGTAGGGGAAAAAAAGCAAAAAAGCCGAGACCAGCATAGTGAAAGGTCCATGCCCTGATGGACGGAAAACTCAAGAATGTATGGGGATACCAGAGAGGCAAACAGGGTCCAAGTGGGCCGGATGGACAACCTTTGCCAAGACAAATGCGGGGAAAAGGAGGAGGGTGCCTGCTGTGTGCAAGAATCGTAGTAGAATATGACCGATAGAATAATTATCTACTGACAGATTGGCAATGAAGGGGGGGGCCTGAGGAAGAGTTCTGTAGAAAGATGAGAATCTGGGTGAAAAAAAAACGCGACTCTCATAAAGAGCGGGCTCCAGCCACTCAACCGGAACGACCAAAAAAGTCTGAAGGGAAGGAAAAATCCTAGATAAAAAACTTGCAGGGGGGGAAGAAAAGCAGGGCGGAAGGCGGAGTAACAGAAGGGAGACGCACTAAAGGTTGCGTCGAATCTGGAGGAAAAAAATATAAGAGGAAGGGGAACAGTAGCTGTGGGTGAACATGGGAGGAACGTCGAGTGCAAGGGCCGTGGTAAGAGAGTTAATTCATGTGACGCAGGGGGGAGGAAAAAACCAGCAAAGGGGGGTGAAAACCATGCAATTGTTAAGGGGCAAACGCTCAAGGGATAGAAGGCACCCTAAAAAAAAAAACAAGGGGACGCCGCCACAACGCGAGCTTCACGAAGAAGGGGAGGGCAAGGAGTGGACGAAAAAGAAAAGAAAAACCATAATCGTTCCACTCTACCCGCTGGGTAAAGGTTCAAGGACGAAGGACGCTCTTAAAAGGGGGGAAAGGGGGTCTGCGCAAAGAGGTTCCACCGAATCCCGTGCAAAAGAAGGGGAGAAAAAGATAGGGGAAAAGGGGAAAGGAAAAGGGACTGGGTCGACAAAAAAAAACACCCATCAACCTGAGGAAAGACAAAGGAAATCAACAAAACAACGATGATGTAAAGAAGGAGAGGGGGGGGGGAGCTGAAGCGGGATGGTGGAACGACAGTCGAGAGGGACACCGGGAGAAAAACTGAAAAAAGAGGGCAAATACCTTCGGCCAAAAATCAGATGGGAAAAGAGGAATTCACCCCTTAGAAACGAGAGCCGGTTGCTGAAGCGGCGGAACTATGAAGAAAGGGGGGGGGTGAGAGGGGGGCTTCGTCAAGAGACAGAGCTTTTGGGGGATGAGGAGGGCGTTGGGGCGCCCATGGTTGGGAGGGAAAGGGGAAGAAGGGAGATCTGGACGGGAAAAAAGGGGAAAAATCAGCTGGGAACCAAGCTGACTGCTGTTAAAGCAGAACAACTCAAATCAGACGTGTCAAGAAAGCGAGTCCCCGCAGGCGGCGAAAGAAACTCAAGGGGGGTACCCGCGCAGGGGGAAAGTAGGAGTATAATGGCAGCTATGCCTCCAGAGAAAACCAGAAAAAACAGGAAGAGGAATGGGAGAACGGATGACAGCAGCTTGCGGGCCTCGAATAAAGAAGCCTATAAGAGGGGGGATAGAACCTTGTAGGGGGAAACTCGAAGGGGGCGATACAGAGAGTGAGAGATAGCGATGCAAGCTTACGATGAACGAGAAAGGAGAAGAGGGAGGGTTTCAAAGAAGAGAGGAGGGAAAAAAAGCACGTATCTGGAAAAAAAAGTCAGAACTAGGAAGGACAGAGGAGAAAGCAATTAGTGTCAGCAATTGCGAAGCAGGATCTTTGTGAAGAAGAGGGAGCGACACAACTGGAGGGAAAAAAGTCACCTCAGTACCAGTTGGTTCGGTTTTGGGGAAGAGGGAAAAAAGGTGGGGGACAGGGATCTGTATTATGCGGGCCGATCCGGATAGATGCAGAATATCTTTGAAGGGGAGGTTTTGGGGGGAATAGGGAAGAACTTAATTGGAGTCATGAAAGTTGTTAGAGGACGGGTCCATTTCGTTTTTTGGTACTGTTCGCATCCTACCACTAAAAAAAATAAGGGAGGGAACGGAGGGGGGAGGAGTCAAGAATCTGGTTTTGCGGCGGGAACGCCGCAGGAAGGTTTCCCGCTTTGAGGATGTTCCTCGAAAGGTGAGGGAAGGGGGGGAGGGGAAAAAACCAAACGAAGATGGTAACATGCAAACTACTTGTCTCATGATTACTGGGCCAGGAAAAAAAAATGCCAAGTGAAGGGAAGGGGGGACAGATCTCAAGGAAAGGGCTTATAGCTCAACACTACGACGCGCGTCGAGGATTGGTGTAGAAAGGAAGGCAAACCATAGGAAAATGGGGGGGGAAAAAAGGAGGGAAGGAATCTGAGGTATTGGGAGAGAGATATGGACATGAAAGGCATCTAAAGCAAAAAAGTGGGTTGGCTTAGTTTTTGGCATTCCAGGCTCAGATCCAAGGCTTTCCTACGAGTGTTAAGAAAGGTCGGAAAAGCGGCCCTGTCGGGTAACTCGACGTGAGGGGAAGATTCATATTTTTGAGGGAAAGACCGGGGAGAGAGAGAATGAGGGGGGAGGAAGAGGAGAACCGTCTGGAAAAGGTTTCGCACAAGAGGTCCTGAGGGGCTTAGGAAAAGAGGTTCGAACTGTACGGAAGGACTTTCGTGGGGGAGGAAAAACCACCTACCGTCTTATGCGTTGCCCGAAAAGTGGGGGTCCTCATGAAAAGAATGTAAGCGTAAACTTGGGGTTAGGAGTCCTAAAACGAGGGGGGGGGGTAGAAATCGGAAGAAGAAAAGTACCTACATTTCCGAAAATGTAATTGGGAGAGGGGGGGTGGGGGGGGGGCAGACTTGACTTATGGCGGAACGGTGGGTCGAGCCAGTGAGTCGGGGAAAAAAAAAAAATCATTCAAGGGGAGGAATTAGGAGGAAATCTTTCCCAAAGACCGGTGGGGGAAGGAAAGGAGGGGGGTTGACCGCGAAGATGTAAAAGTAAGCACAAAAGGCAGGTTATGGGTAAGCACCCAAGAAAAAAAAAAGGGTGAGGGGGGAGGACCGGGGGGAAGACGGTTAGTGCACGTGGGGGAAAAAAATTGGACGTCAATGTACGTTTCAACAAGGAGGGACGGGGGAAGAGAAGACGTCATTCGTATGTGGTCCGCTCATGCGTGTTCAGTCAACAACTTGGGACAAAAGATGGGGAAATCTTTTGTAAGGGAAAGGGGCGAAGAAATTAGCAAATCGTCGGGAAAAGGGGGGAAGAGGGGATCAAACAAGAAGGGATTAAACAGGAGGGGGAAATCGCTAGGAAGCTTCGCGGTCAGGCGAATTCGGGGGGGAGGATAGGGCCTCACAATGAAACTGGGGGAGAAAAAAGATCTAAGAGAAAAAAAACACAAAGGAGGATGAAAAGAGAGAGATTGGCCAAGCATAGCTGGCGCGAAAAAGGGGAAGAAAGGAACTCAGGCAAACAAGGAAAAAATGACCAGTTCACGAAAAGGAGTTCAAAACAAAAAGGTTCAAGAGGGTAGGAAGCTGAAAGCGCAAAGGGTTTGAATAACGCTCCTGTAGCCCTGTCCATGTGCAAGGAGAAAAAGAGGGGGGTGCCATTCAAGAGGGGGGGGAAAAGGCATGACTATAAGACGAGTAAGGGCGTACGGCAAGAATCGGGAAAAAAAACAGTCTAGGAATGTGAAATCCACGGAAGAAAATTTAAAAGAGAAAAAACCAGGTCAACGACAACCTGGTGTACGAGGGGGGATTACCGAAAAAGGACCGTGTCTACGTTCGCGACCAGCGTTGAATGACATCGATGGATGAGGAACCGAAGGACTATGAAAGCCTTTGGGTGGAAAAAAAAAGACAGTCCGGGTGAAAACACGTGCACCCCAGCGAACAACCCAGCCGCAGTGATTGGGGGCAGGGGGGGAAGGACAATTACGGATAGGTGGGCACGCATGATCCTAAAACCAAGAGGATTGAAAAAAAAGTCAAAAAAGACCTTAATCTAAAGGGGAAGAAGACCTTTCAGTCCAGGGGCATCGCGGCTGCTAGAAAAAAGAGGAGGACGGAATGCAATCAGAGTAGATAAGGGGGGGGGGTGACGGTTACACGAGTTAAATATACTCAAGCATTGTAGGGGGGGGGGGAGAAAGGGAAAAAGGACTGGTAAAGGGTGCAAAATGATTACTTAACTACCATTTGAAAGAAATCAAAGTGAAGAATGAGCTCACGTATTAACATCGCCGAACCGCATACATGCGAAGAAACTTCGGACAAACACAGAGAAGTCCCTTGGAAGGCTAAAAAGAAGGAAAACGAGGAAGGAGCTAAGACACCGGAGCACCCGAATCAGATCAAAAGGAGTGAGGGGCATAGGAATGCGTTTCCGTAAAAGGGCGACAGAAGCGCATGTAGTCCGTGGGGAACGATGAATAAAGCTCGTCAGACAAGAAAAAAGAAGGCTATGGAACAGCATCGTAACCACTTCATGGGGGGAAAGGGGAAACAAAAAATCCAGACTAAGGGGTCGCACTGCGGTGACTCGCGAGAGAAAATTAAAGGGAGGAAAAAAAAAGGACATTCTAATGCAGTCAGTTCAAAAAAATCATCGGAACCCGCAGAAAGAAGGAGCAGATACATAGGGGGAAGGGGGTATTCCATAAAAAGCGAACGCAGGGTTTAATGGAAAAGCACACCGCAAACGGAAGAAATTCCGGAATCGAAAACTTGGAAGATCGCTCCTCATTCCACCCAAAACGGAGACAGGGGGGTGAAAAACAAAAGAGAGGCTGTCAAGCACCCAGGGAAATCAGGACTCTACCCTGCACGAACGGGAACCACACGGTGAAAATGGGATAGGGCTGATGCCCAATAAAGGGGGACGAAAAAGAGCCGATGACCACCCGTCAAGCAGTAGGGTAGAAGATCTTTTCAAGAATTGATGGCCACGAAGATGAACCGCGTTCGCAATTCAATATGGGAGGAGGGGAAAGAGAGAAAGGGGAATTGCAACGATTTGAGAAACATTTGGGACGTGAGAGGCGATGCAAAACTGATCTGTTGCAAACAAACGCTCCCGCTACCAAGGGGATCGCAAATTCATCAACGAAAAAAAAATGTGGGAGCGGAAAAAGCACGGAAGTCTGCCTGGCAGAGGGAGAAAACTCGGAGGAAGGGGGGAAATCTAAGTAAAAGTAAGACTGCGTCATCCTTGTCGCCGAATAGGGAAATGGTGAGAGGGGGAGGGAATCTAGGAAAAAAAGGAAGAGAGGGACGGTTCCAGTAATCGTTTGAGAAAAGGTCTGTGCCTCTGCAGCGTGGAAGCGAGGTCCCCTTGAGGAGAAAGGGGTTGAAAGGGGAACATATCCGCTGGGGGGGGGGGAACCATAGTCTGTCAGGTTTCCCTCATATATACCTGACCTAAAAAATGCGCGGGGGGAGGAGATCAGAAAGGGACAACGAGGAGAATGACACAAAAAGATATCAGGGGCTAAAAGGGGATACGCCACCCTATATCTTTAAGGCCTATAGACCTGCTGATTAGAAACCCAGTAGGTCTTCCGGTCAGTACGCAGAGAAAAAAGAGTTCTAGTACGGCAAGAAAGGGTTCCACTCGGGGCCTTTGGAAGCAGGGAAAGGGAAACGATTTGCGGGAACTGTGCCCTCCGCAAACCATCCGCCTTCTTCCAGCACCACAAAACAAGAAAAAAAAACAAGTCGAACAACACAACAACTGCGTATGCTTGGAAAATTGCATCGGGAAAGAAAATGAAGGGGTGGTTGAGGGGGGGAGTGGAAGGCCGACGCAGAGTGAACCTGGTGCCCCTCGCCATCCGGAAAACGGGAGCACCTTCTGCTAAGAGAAAGAAAATGGGGGGGAAGCTAGGACACCCACCCTGTCTAAGCGGGTCCGACAGAAAATAGGATAAAAACTCGTAGAGGGGGGTTTCGATTCGTTTCGCACTAATGACCCGGCGCGCGGAGGGTGTGATGAAGAGGGAGATGCAGCATGGGTGGGGGGGAGTGAACGATATAATAAACACCGGAAAAAAAGAAAAATACTGGGGGCACCAAAGCGATAACCTGTCCCTCAATAAGGGAATCGCTCAACCGAGAAAAAAGACTAAGAGCAGCGTGCCGGAACTTCTCAAATTTCATCATCTTTACCGGATATAGGGGAATCACAGCTTTCCTACGCTAAAATTCAGCAAATTCGTCCGATTCGGCGAACATGACGCAGCAAAAACCATAAGACTGGAGGGGGAAGAAAACGAGAGGTATCCATAGCTACGTGAAGAGTGGAGGGGTGAGTAGGAAAAAGGGGGGGGGCTGGATTTGCGACGAATGGGGGGGATATAAAACTCTTCGGGGGGGGGGGAAAAAGTCCTTTTGACAAAAGTAAACCGGTCGAAAGATGTCAAAATCGAGCCCCAAGGTTCCAATGATGCAGTAATTCAAAACGAATTGAAAACGTCGAGAGGGGAAGTGAAAGAATTAGGTTCACTACAGAAAAAGCGGAAGGAAAAACTGGTGGATCATCGCGGTGAAGAAATGTGCAGGGGGGAAAAAAACGGGACTCGCCGGAAAAAGGGTTCGGGGGGTTCCGTCGGGGATTTGCATTTCTCAGGATTAAGCGGGCCAGCGTGGGAAAAAAGAGGGGGAAAAAAACGGGGGGGAGGGAAGATTTGGGTGAAAGTGACAGAGAGGGGTTCCGGGGTCTCAGGTTTCCGGTGCAAAAGGAGGAGGGGGGAAGGGGGGAAACTTGTGGGCAGCACCGATCTTAAGACGCGAGAGTATACTAAGAAAAGGCGTGCGTGACAGGCGCAGATCGGTGTTGCACAACGCGCAGGATGGGGGGGCTCAAGGGGGGGGGGCAATGGGGATGCATTTCCCACTAGTCGGGCGGCCGATGCCAAGTGACTCCTGGAAATGTGACATGCCCACCAGGCGGGGTTAAAAAAAAGCTGCCAGGGGGAACTGACAGAACCTTATCCCAGGGTCTGGAATGATTCGCCGGACTTCTGTCACCTAAGTGGAATGCGGGTCGAGGATAGTTTGGGCGTCACAGCTAGGAAAAGGTATGGGGAATTTAACGACAAGGAATCTTAGTGCGGAGAGAAAATGGCCTGGAGCGTCTGCGAAAAGGGAGGCCAATGGGGGGGAGGGTATGCTTTTTGGGCCGCAGCGCGAACGGAGTAAACCAGTTAAGAACTGGAAAATCTAAAGGACGAATAGGGCACGGCGTGACGTGCGGAGAGGTCCTGATTTTGGAAAGCTGCCCCAGGCGCACGTCAGGGAAGCGTTACGGGGAGCGAGAAACTGGAAGGGGGGGGGGCGCAAGAAGCGCAGTCGCGCGAGGGAGGAACGGAAACAAGGAAGGGATTGGGCGGACACCAAGCCGGTCGAATAGGGGAAGGAAAATCTTTGAACTCAGTGACAAAGGACTAGTAGCTTCAAACGCGATGCGGGTGAGGGAGTGTCGAGGGCCGCTGGTTTTTTGGAAAGAAAGGAGAAGGAAAAAAAGTGCCAGACCCGTCTTGCCGGGGACATGTTGGAAGGTCCTGTCAGCCGTACCTTGGGCCTGGTTGTAACCGCAACCCGGGAAGGGAGTCCGAAAAGAAAAGAAAAATGTCATGCAGGGCTCCCACAGCAGCGGGAAGGAAGAGAGGGGTGTAAGATGGGTTCACGTAGACCGCGTCTAATCACAAAGGCCGGTAAAACCCAAGGGGTGGAGAGGGGAAAAGGGTTTTTAGCATGGGACGTTGGATGAATTGGACTACGGGGGGCAGGGAAAGAGCTGTGCGGGTGTCAGGAGAACGCCAACGAGGAGGGGTAACGGAAGAGGAAAGGAGGGGGATGATCAACGGCAACGCAACTGTGGTTTACACGGGGAGTGGCCCAATGACGGGCTAGACCTGATAAAGGAGTCACGTGTCATTCAACAAAATGGCTTTAGCAGCACAAAGTCCCGATGCAGGAAACAAAGGAGTAAGTAAAGGAACGGAGGAAACGCCGTCGTCGTAGTTCATCTGGGAGGAAAAGACAGGACTGGCGAGACGCACAGCGAGTGCGTGGCCTTGAATATCTAAGCTCAACAAAAAAAAAGGAAAAAAAGAAAAATGCAGAGAATCTGTTGGGAGAAGACACCCCTAGTGGGCGAACGCCGCATGACGGAATGCACAGCCAACTTACCTCCGACGTAGCGGTTCTCTAGCTGGTCAAACAGCATCTCAGGGGGGGGGAGAGAGAAGAGAAAGGGGCCGTTTTAAAACGGAAGGACTCCTTTATCATTAATGCCCGTCCAGGTGCACCAAAAGGTGAAAAACAGGTTTGTTCGAAGCAAACGGAAGCTTCGGCAAAAGACGAGAGCGGCGTCCTTCAACGTGAAAACGTAAAAGGAGGCACCTTCGTGAAAAAAAAAGAACAGGTTCCAAAATAAAGGCACCCCATCCCGAAAGGTTCCCTGAATGGGGAGGGAACGCTCAACCGAAGCGTCTTAAAAGAAACAAGATCAAAATCTCCACCACGATGAGGGAAAAAGGAGTTCTGGGGTATAAAATCCACTGAATGCCTGTTCTGAATAAGTGGTGCGTGGCCCGCAACAACCGCCGCGTGTCAAAACTGAAACCGACGATTTGGATGGGTGCAGGGAAAGGGGGGGGCAGGCAATAAACTCATTCCTGTAAATCCACACCCACCAGCCCCCCCCCCCAGGGGTCGAACTCATAGAAAAAAGGGAAGGGGACATACTATGCAGCGAGCAAATCTTTCTGCCGACGACACCTGTTAGAAAAATCCCCAAGGCAGCGGAATTTTCGCGGAGAAGGAATGAGGAGCACAAGTGGGGAAAGCTAAGGGAAAGGATCTCACAGAATTCCGCTAATGATCCATGGTTAATATAGATGTTCACAAAGATTAACCTCATACTACAACTTCCTTTGAGAATCCAGGGGAAAAGTAACCGAAGCGTACGGATCCTGGACAGGCTTTCGAGAATAAAAAAAAAATCGAAAAAATGAAACACTGGAAGCTCAGCCTCCAGACACTCAGTAAAATCAAAACCGCGAACTCAAATAAGATTCAGACCACTGGGTAACGTTCACAAGTCCAGGGGGGACAGGGATGGGATCACCAATCCCTCGACCGTCAAGCCGTGTGAAAGCCGGGGATAAAGTAAGGTCGGGCGAAGGAGCAAACGAAACGGATGCCCAGGAAAGAATGTGAAGCATGCATGCTCCCAGTAAAGTGTGTTGAGTTCAAACCGTAGCATTAGGAAAGAGGGAGGGGAGGGGTCACTTCGGGGGGAAAAGCCATCTCCAACATTGTCCAAACGAGCAAACAGGAAAGAACTGGGAGGATTACAAGCGGAGAGCCCGCAAGCCGGTCTTAACCAGATACTCTTGGACGGGGAACCTGGAAAAAACAAGGGGGTAAGGTAGAAACACAAACACCTCAATGTTGACGGAATCGAAAACTTACGGACCATGCCGGATGCCAGAAGGACAAAAATCGCCCCATGTTTCGAGGAAAGGATGTGCAAATAGGGACAAGAAGGACCCTGAGACAGAAGCCGCTTCCATGCAATCGCATTAAAACAAAAAGAAAGTGAAGGAGGCCGGTGGATATCACCATTCGCGAGAGAGGTAAAAAAGGATAAGGAGGTTGGTAAATCGGACCTGGGCACTAACTGGCTGTTAGAATCCCGGCCGGAAAATTCGTCGATATGGGATCGGAGATCAGATGTGAAACTGAACGCGGGGGGAGGAAAAAGGGGGGTGCGCAAAAACGCGTAGTACAAAAGCCCGTATAGGTGGGAAAAACGTGGGCGACACCGTCGCCTCCAATCGAGATCGAAGTATAAAACCAATCAAAAAGGGAGAGAACCATACGAATCCGTCGCCTGGACTTCCCTCCATTGAACACAAAAGATGCCAAACAATTCCCGGCTGAACTCGTATCCGTTCGCAATCGCAATATATTGAATGAAGGTCAGTTGCGGAAAATGAAAAGGAAGGGAGCCTTTGAAAAAGCTGGGTGAATTTTAACACTCGCACTGGGAGGGGGTAACGGTTGAAGCTTGGAGCAAGGCACCGGAATCCCGGAAGAAGAAAAGGAAAGTTTACACAGAGAGTGGGGGGTATTTTTCCACGGGCGTCGCTGAGGGCAGGAAAATAAAAAGGAGCAG
>Ga0179593_1172587_pt1 | contig 18414 bp, 28 predicted proteins | sample CZODoug2_1_08_16_FD_185931 | JGI IMG/M metagenome (GOLD analysis project Ga0179593, IMG submission 185931) | Vadose zone soil fungal communities from Angelo Coast Range Reserve, California, USA - CZODoug2_1_08_16fungal (PacBio error correction) | ecosystem: Environmental > Terrestrial > Soil >...
CAACGTCCCGCTTACCGGGTTATGGACCCGTTACCAATGACATGTGATGCGTGAGCCGATGAACCCGCGCCGTATCACTCATCGAGGGGACACCACGGAAAAAGGGAATGCATGACAACGAAAACCCATACACAAAACCCAATATAACAACCACCACCAGGCCCCAAGCCAGAACCACGTGATGCCAGACTGCACCCCTATTTCCACACAAACCCACCCACCAAGAACAAACCACCCCACCAACCAACACACCACACAAACCACACAACCCTGGGCGCAAACACGCCGTATGCCTACCGGACGGACCCCTACCCCCACCCACAACACCCACACCTCAACAGGCTGAAGGCGGAACGCTCTGTTTTCCTCGACGAAAAAGGTCGCGACATGCCTAATAGTAGGCCAGGACCCCTGTCTATTGCGGTGCGTGGCAGCAAGTCCGAATACAACACGGTTGGCGGGGCGCACGACCGACTCAAGGACCGACGTGCCGCATTGTTCGCGTGCCGAGCAAAAGGATCTGCGATTTTGAGTCCACCCACCCCCACACCCCAGTCACAGGGCCTAGGTTACCGAAAGGAAAAAAAAGAACGTAAATAAACCATTTCAAAAAAACCAAGAACAAATCACAACAAAAAATCTCTGATCGAAACACAAAACAACTTGAACAAGGGACACTAAAATCAATACCGAAGCGAAAGTGGCAAGACAGAAAAAACCCGACAAAGAGATATACACCAGAACGGACTACCTCACGCTGACCACACTGAAATTTAAGAAAAATACAACAAACCACAACAGAACACAAATTCATCCACTTAACTGAAACACAAAACACTAACACTCGCAAAGTCGACAACCAAAGAAAAAACGTGAAAGAAAAAAAACCGTAGCACATATTCAAACACACACACGACGAAAACAAGACTTGAAAATGTGCGGTAACCACTCAGACGCCCACTACAGACGACAAAGGCACACAAACATCATAAAGAAACAATACCAAAGACAACAAAACATATAACGGCGGAGGTAATGCCCCGCGTCCCAATACCGCTGTAAACCTGCAACGACTAAAACCACAACAAAACAAATGGAAAACCTACTCACGAGCACACAAACACCATGCCCCAGCCCCCACGAAGCCACCTGAGCGGCCCCAATAATCTAAATCACACCGCAAGACCACTCAAACATAGTGAATCACAACACCCTGTTCACAACAACAACACAAACCACAACAAAAAACACATCGAGAGTGACAAATCACCGGACAGCACTGACAACCACATCAAATGGGTTCGGGGCTACAATCAAATACACCCAACAAAGCACCAAGAGCAAACGTAAGACACAAACGTAATACCCGCAGATAAACGAAAGCACACCACAAACAAACACACAAGCAACACAACACAACACCCAACCACCCCCACCCAAAATACACACACAAGAAACAAAAAAAACACAACAACCCACAATCACCACAACCACAAACAACCAAAAAAACCCCTACGCAACCAACCAACCTAACAACAACTCCCAGCCACCCAGCCGGCAGAACATAAGAACTCACGTCGAGACACACCCCATAACCAACACACACTAAATAGTAACGTCACCAAACACACCTCCACACACACTTTTTCGGGTTTCCTCCAATGGCGTGGGCCGCCCCCGGGCTTATCACCGCCATTCCGCAAGGAATCGAGGTGCCGCTATGCTCATCACCGCTGCGTTGACGCGACCCACCCCCCCAGCCGAACCCCCTGTCCAATCCCCCACCAAACACCCCCACACTCCAAACCACCCGCCCAACTCCGCACATCGCCCAACACCCGACCCCTCCCAACACCCATATACGAAGCAGCACATGCCCTACCACACCAAACCCCTGCACAACATCCAACACCCACCCTCCAGGACTCACACACCCCACCGCAAGAAGAATCCCCGCGAACCCCTAAACCTACACCACAGACACAAACCAATTCCCCCACGCACCCACCCCGATCACATCACTCGCACAAAATGCCGGAACCCCCCCCTAGTGAGTGTACTAGTAGCAGGGCCGTGCGCCCAGGAGTGGCCCGCGGCGATTCCCGCATAAGGACGAAAGCTCCGTGGAAGTGTCGCAAATTTGCAACAATTGTGATATGGATTGCATCAGTCCGCCCGCGGACACTGCCTTTCAGTTGCACCTTTTGCCGCACATATTGCCCACAACAAGCTAACATGACCAAACCAAAAACGCCAACGCAATCCATCCAACCACCCCACACACAAACCTCGGCCCAACGTCATGAAATACACACAGACAATTCGAACACCACATTACCCACCACCCAGCTACCACAGACACTACACCAACCACGCCAACACCCCCTGCACAAACACAACCCCACCGCTGCGTCCACATCCCCGCCCATACCCCCCTCACGCCCACCTCCACAGTGAACCCCCCACCCGCGCTGTGCCCGACCGCTATATGCCCCCCACAAACGACACCAGCGCTCATCCATTACCACCGCACCCTGCATCCCCAAGCCATCGAAATATCACGACCACTCTACATGAACGCTACCCCCAGTCTCACGATGCATCCGCCTCACGTTGCCACCGAGAACACGACACAAAACCAACACAAGAAGAGCCGACGCGCCCAATTCACTGTTTGATCCTTCATTCCTTATGAAGGATGCGCCAAACAACACCCCACCCAAAACAATCAATGTACGCAACACCCACACACCCAATCCCATACCAGGTGTCACCTGCCCGTGCTGTACCCCCACGCACTCCCACCAAAACTCTCCCCCATTTCTTCCGCGAAAGTCCTGGCAGGTGATGCAGGCCATGCCCGTCGGGCGGGGCGGCGGAACGGCTGCATGTCCAGATCGTCAGCCTATTCTCGGTGATGCGCGGGTGTTGCGCCGGCGTGCTGGGACCGCTAGGTGTTCGGTCCGTCGGCCCGGTCTACTGTGACAATAAAAACTCGAGGAATCGCGGGGTCGAATACATATCGTTTTTTCTCAGGCCCGGCCAAAGACGCTCCACCGGACACGTGACCCACACCTCCCAGACATCAACCAAACCCAACAAACACACCCACCAACCCCAACATCCCCACACACCACCACACGAAACAATCCAACATCCCCCAACCTGCACCCTCCTACCTTACAGTCGCCCAACCCCCACCACTTACACGACAAAACACCACGCCCCCCAATAAAAACCACACCATACTCTGCACCACACGACCAACGAGCCACACACGTCCCAAGCTCATTCGTGGCGATATCCTGGGAATGGCCAACGACATTGCCCACGCGCTGCCATTGTTTGACAGGATCGCCGATCCTTCACCACCACCGCCCCGTAGAAACAACAAACACAATGACTACCCGAAACACGCGACACGCCAAAGCGGACCCCTCACTACAAGTCACCAGCAAACACCAAAAACCACAACTCGACCTAACGCCCGCGGGCTTCTCGACACCATGCAATCCTACACATCACGAAACACCACATAGCAATCCGCAATGTCCTGGAGACGGCGCAAACTGGCATTCCGCCTTGCCTTCCGCAGCGGCCGCCGTCTGGAACTCCTCAAGACAACGTCAACGAAATCCCGAGCCGAAATCGACATGCCACACTACTTGCTAATCTGTGAAACCACCCCCCGACAACCCGGCTGCCCCAAAAACAGCACCCCTACCGTCGCGGCCGTGATCCCGGCTGCTGGCCTTCAAGATACCTTCCTCCCTACGTGGCCAATGCAGCTCCTGACCCCCAGTCCGTCGCTCACCTCAAGAGACAGAGGCGAGCCCGTCGCCGAATATGCCGGATTGAATCGCCGGCGACTCCGTCATCAGGTGAATTTCGCAGCTGAATTCGCGGTCATCCCCAAAGTCCGTCAACGACACCCCATTACTTCCCCGCACCGGCCTCTATTCGTCGGGTGAATTTCGCCAATTGGCTGGTCGCTTCCGGAAATCTCTCTCAACCCAACAAAAACCACCGCGAGAAGCAGCGCAAGCAAACAGCAAAAACGCCAGACGACCGATTCCGGACAGTGCGACCACCCCCACGCCACAACCAATATCGTACGTCCCCGACAACAATTACACCCACCCCCATCAACCCCCCATCCCCCCATTCAACTCAACCAACCCCCCCCCCCACCGCAATCAGAAGAGAGGGGCCGTCAAAATGTTCACGCGATGACCGCGAATATCAGACGCGGAAATTCACCTGGATGCCGATCAACCAACCCCACACCACACCCACCACAACCAACCACCAAACTCCGGCGACCGCTTCAATCTCGCAATATTCGGCGACGACTCGCCTCTTGGATCTGCCTTGCACGCTCCCAATGCAAACCGCGACAACGCCCGAACCATGACTAGTTGGCAGTCGAGGGCATGGCCTGGCGGCCACGTATGGGAAGGTATCCTTGAAAGAAAGCAAGGCCCCGCAGCCGGATCACGGCCGCCTTTAAGTTTTCCGTGAACGGGCCAGGCACACCACACGCGCAGTAAGATTCCGGCTCCGGATTTCGTTGACGCAAAACACCTCTACACCCCAACAAGCAAATACCCGCAATGAAGCAACTCTTCCCACAAATCCCCGACCCCCCAACTCCCCCCCAAACCAAGGCACCCCCCCCACACACAACACCCACCCCGCGGCGCTGCGAATGCAAGCGGAATGCCAGTACACCAATACCCCCCAACCCGACACCCCAACTATCCCACACGCAACCCCCACACCCAACCCCAACCAAACACAACCAAGTGAACCCACCCCCACCCGCAACAAAATCCACCTAACCAACCCCACAGGACCCACCACCCCACCCCAAGAAAACCAAACCCACAATACCACTATGCGAGAATTTGTCCATACAACAAAACCAGAAAAACCAATCACCACAATCACGTCCAACAACCCCAAACCCAGCGTCCAAACGCCCACTAAAACTCCCACGACACACCCCCGAACAACACGCAACCCGCCCCCAACCCCACCACAAACGCAATCCCCCCCATCCCACAAACCCAACCCAACAACCCACAACGACCCACACCCTGTAATCCAGATACCAAACACTATCCAGCCTGAAACATCGAACACGAGATAGCGCGCGACGAATCACCACACCTCGACAGACCCTCCAACAAAAACAACTTGCCCCACAACACCCACAACCACCCAGCACAGCCCCAGCTCACTCATAACCACACAACACGCCCCACCCCAACCTACGAAAGCCAAAACATTTCGTTTTAGCCTTGACCCAGGATAATCGCACGAATGAGCTGGTCGTGTCCCTGGCATCAGAGGCCCGCCGCGCAATAATCAATGAATTCTGAACGTCACGACCGGCGTGGCCCGTCCTGCCTGAGAACAAAGATCGAGAACCCGCCGATCGATCTGATCACATTGGCGACCGAACCGAGCCCCAGCCACGCCCACCCCCCCCCCCCCCACACACCACCCCACCCTCACCACCCCCCACTCCCGCATCACCCCGACCCCACCCCCCAAACACCACCCACCCACCACACACTCCCCCCGCCACCCACACCCCCACCCCACCCCGACACCCCCCCCACACCTCAGCCTTCCAAACCCCCCCACCACCCCACCCCCAAACCACCAAACACCCCACACGCAACACCACCCAAACCCCCCCCCACCAACCCCCCCCCCCACCCACCCCATACCCCACCCCCGACCACCCAAACCCCACCCACCACCCCAACCAACCCACCCCCCACCACCACCCCACCTCTACAATACCCCCCAAACTACCCACCACACAAGCGCAAAATACAAACAAAGAAGAAAAAAAACAAATAGATTGTAAAAAATCAAAACTCTGGCGAACATCGTAACAAAAAACACACTTAATACAAAACAACAGACAACCACCACAGCGACCCACTTCCATAACCCACTGCCAGACTGGACCTTCAAATAACTTCCATACTTCGAAGAAAAATGCATTCCGACCGAAACCAGTTGTGCACCCAGGGATGGTGGTCCAGAGTACCCCATAGACGCGGAGGGAAAAAACCAATGTGACATAAAGCCCATGTCACGCACCGCGCAACACAAAACCAGTGTCACACCAAGATAGGAGTGGGTAAATGGCCAGCGTCGGCTCTATTCGTGTCGCCCCCTTGAGCACCAAACCCGATTTCAGGAAGCTAACAGCAGCCGCCAATCCGATCGCAAACGTCTCACAAGCATCCCTCCGCATTGGCCGATCCGCTTGGGTTCCAGCGAGCCGACTAAAGGGAAATCGAACTGTACTCGAGGTGTGGGTGCATAAGCTTGGTCCCTTTGGCGTGGCAACAGGCAACAAGGTGCTAACTGAAAGCAATGTGCTCCGTGAAGGGGCGGACAACTGAATTGCAATTCATATCACAATGTTGCCAAATGTCCCCAAAACACCCCAAGGAGGTACTATTTGCGCACACCAACCCCCCCACCACACAAACCACCCCCCACACCCAAACCCCACCCCCCCCACCACCCCCCACACCCGCCCCCCCACCCCCCCACACAAACCCCCCCCCTAAGGAAGAAACCCCCCAAGGAAGAAGGAATTGCCGACATTCACTGCGCCTTTCGTCCCTCTGACGGGATCCGCCCCCCGGGCCACTCCCTGGCGCGCCTACTGGCCCTCAACCGCCTGCTGCCGAGAGACCTGATGTCCAGAATCGCGGATCTTCTTGCGGAGGGGGTATTGCGGTGAGCCCCAAGGAGGTCCGGCCGCTCGGATCCCTGCAATTGCCGCGGGTTTCGCTGCCAACGGCAGCTGGTGAGCAGCGGCACCTCGATTTTCCTTGAGAATTGCGGGTGATAATTCCCGGGCGGCGGCACGGCCATGCAACCCACCCCCCCACAACACCACCCCCCCCCGCCACAAACCCACCACACACCACCCCCCACCCAAACCACCCCAACCCCCCCCCCCACCCACCCCCGACCCACCCACCCCCCCCCACACCCACCACACCCCACACCCCCACCACCCACCACACACTCATACCCCCCTCCCACCCTGTTAGTGTAACCATCACCACCACTGACAACACAACATGCGACGACATCCGCAATAAGCCTGGTCCCAAACACACACCCCCACCCCCCCCAACACAACACCCACCATGACAAACCCACAACCACAGCGCCGCCCGACAAGCCACCATTGCTCCCAGACTCCAACCCCACACCACGTGTCGCCGCTCCCGCACGCCGCCCTCACCCCCTTGCCCACCCCCCCACGCAGGCACAAAACCCCCCAAACCAACCCACCACCCCCACAACCCCCAAAACACCAACCCACACCTGCAAACACCCGTGCTCCCCACCTCACACCAACTCACCCCCCCCCCACACGACCCCCAACGAGGCACCGCCCCCGCCACACATACCACACCACAGTCACCGTTCGGACCGATCCGGTGATCCACGCGTCTTGCGGATAGAGGGCCGCCAGCCGGCCGGGCAGCGTTTTGTTTTCCCAGTTCTCCCCCGCCACAAACCCACACCCAATTTGTTGCCCTGGGCCAGCCGTTCAATGACATCCATCCCACAACACACACAATCACCATAAAACCCAACGCTTCCATCCCCCAACCCAGCCCCGCCGACCTACCCACAACCAAAACAAACCAGAAACCTACCACACAACAGACCTGCCCTCCTATACGACGACCGTGCCCCGCCATCAACCACCCCCCCCGACAAATCCACCAACCCCCCCCCCCCTCTCACCCTTCCAAGCAACACAGTGAACCTCACAAATACCCAGGCCACAGACCCACCACCCACCGCGACACGCCCAACATAAAACAAGAACCCACCAGGTACCCACACATAAACCAACCTCCCGGCAGCAACAACCCAACCCCCACAACAACCACCACACACCGAAATCACATCAGGACAACATACACACCGCCCTAAACAAACCCCACCCCACCACACAAAACCCACAAAGACCAGCACAGAGCCCCCCAAACCCAAAACACACCGAGTGCCAGAAGTCAAAAACAACTAAAAACCCCCCCAAAGACCGGCCCCACCCCCCGACACAGACGAAAATCCTGAGGCTGGAAAGCCCAAGAATCATTTTCCTCCCTGAACAGGCCCTGCTGAAATAAAAAATCAAAATCCGCAGATCTTTAGTTTGCTTCTCCCTGGGCGACAAAATGCGCAGTCCGGTTCTTGATCGGCGTGCCCGCCCGGGGACCCGGCCAACACGTGGGGGGGTATTCACCTTGCTGCAGCCACCCGCAATAGACGGGTTCTAGCACCAGCCACCTTCCCACACCTACCCGGCAACATGACAAAAACCCACCCAAACCAACACACACCTACCAGTTAATCAAGACCCCGCCACCTATTTCGTCGAGAAAAAGCGTCCGCCTTTCACTGTCGAACCGTCACGGAGCACGCGTGGTTTGGCCGCCAGTGAAAAGCCCCACGTTCAATGGCCGAACATTTTCCGCAAACCAATCCACCCACACTAACTCAAGAGCACATCAACCCACCACCACCCAACCACAAACCCCCCCCAAACCCAACCCCCACCCCAAACCAAGCCCCAACACCCCCAAACCCGCGCACCCAACTCGGCACTCCCGCGACCCCCAAGCACCACTCCACCTAATTAACCCACACCCCCCCGCGCGTGCCAACCAACGCCCAACCCAGGCCACCACCCGAACCAACCCCTGAGCCAACACACACACCCCACCCCCTCCCCTCACACACACCCCCCCCACCTAATCCCCTCCCCCAACCAACCCACCCACCCCCACACAAGCCGCAAAGGCACCCGCGCGAGGAAAAAGATAGAGATCGAACGGGCCATTCGTTTGCCGTCAATATGGCGGCCATCCGCCCCGCGCGATCTCATTCGAGATCGCTACAACACCCCTGTACCCCCTGAACTCCCAACGTGACGAACCACCAACCACCCAACATACCCGCAAAACACGTGGTCGGCCCCTTTCAACTGGCCCCGCCACCCGCGTGGTGCCCTTCGCGAGATCCGTTTCGGAGAACAGGCTTGTAGAAAAGTGTACCGGAAGCGAGCTGGAATGTGTCATACCTTCGACAATCGCGACATGCCGATGGAGGCGCAGACCGTTATTGCGGTTGCTGCACAAGGCGAATACACCACGGTTGGCGGCCGACACGCCGATCAAGAACGCGCACGCTCGCATTAGTCGCGGCGAGCAACAATAATCCTGCGGAGATTTTTGCTCCCCCCACAAACCCACCCCTCCAGCAGGGCCTGTTCCGGGGAGGTACCTGTTCTTCGCCTCAACGTCGTCCTTTCCCCCCCGCCGCCCCACCCCCCCCGGCTTCGCGCCGCTGGCGCCGAAGCGGATCGAGGAATCTTGCCGATTTGATCCGGCATTTTCTCGCGCTGGCCACGAAAAACCACAGCCTGACACCCGCGATCGCCCGTGGCACCCCCGCACCCACCAGAACTGCCCCTTTCACCCGACATGTGCCCAACTAACAAGTGCCTCCCCCATCACTCTGTGTGCGAACACAAACACTCGACACACACCGCCACGCCCCACCCACCGCTTGGCCCACCCCCACCCGCAAAAGGAACCCACACCACTTGTGAGAGAACACACCACCCTCAACCCGAGAAAAAACCAACCACACATTCAACCCAGCCCACACCCACCCCGGTGCACTCGCCAAGGCCCTCTATCCGAGACGTGATCACCGGTGAATCGGTCGATCGACGGTGAATTGGCCGCCTCGGCCCGTGACGTCGGGTGGACAACCGGCGCCACATACACGGCATCCGCAGGGAGATGCCATACGAAGACGGTGCGCCCCTCAACTCAAAGACCCACCATACTCCAGTGAAAGACCACCCCTATCCTAATCCCATTGTCACCAGCTCCCCACTTATTCCCCACTCCGCTGCCCCCCATTCCTATCCACACCCCCCCCAACTGGCGTGGTGCCCGCCCCCGGGGCCACCTCTCCCCATAAACCTCCCAAACCCGTGCCCATCTCCAACAACCCACAACATAACCCCCAACGGGATCACTCACGACAAAATCCTCGATGCCCGCCACAACCCATACCTGTCCCCCATTCCCACCCACGATCGCCAAGACCCCCAAAATTGTGGCCCAGACTCGAACCCACCCCCAACCCACCGACGAAAGTGCCCCCCCAACTCCCCCCAAGATCCGAGCGGCGACCTCCTGGGGCTCAGGGAACAGACCAGTATTTTCCCCTCCGCTTGTTTCTCCGTCCCCGTTCCACCGGCCCCACCCCCCCCACCCCACCCCCCCCCCCACCCCCCACCCCACCCAAACCCACCCCACCCCCCCCCCTCCACTACACCCACCCCCCCAACACCCCCCCCCCCCCCCCCCCCACACCCCCCCCCCCCAACCACCACACCACCCCCCCCCCACCCCAACCCTCCCCGCCCACCACCCCCCACGCCCCAACCCAAAATCCCCCCCCCACCCACCCCCCCCCACCCCCCCCCCCCCTTTACCGCACCAACACAATTTACCCTTCCATTTTTTGCCTCCTGCACCTGCCTTGTGCCGTTACAGCCCACGTCCCCCTGCACCCCATTGAGTAGCCTACCCCCTCGCAACGACTCCCCCCCCCCCCCCCCCCCACCCCCCCACCTCCACCCCCCCCCCCCCACCCCCCCCACCCCCACCCCCCCGTCCCCTCCCCCACACCCCCCCCCATACCCCCCACCAACACTCCACACCCTCACCCACACCCCCACCCTCGCCAAACCCCCCCTCCCCCCCCCACCCCCACCCCACCCACTCGCACCCCCCCCCACGCCACCCCACCCCCCCACCCCCCGTGCCCCCCCCCCCCCCAGACCCACCCCCCCCCTCCCCACCACCCCCACTATCACCCCCAACACCCCACCCCCAACCTCCCAACTCCCCCAACAAAACCCCCCACCCCCTCCCCACACCCCCCCCCCACCCCCCCCCCCCCACCCCCCCCAGCCCCCGCCAACACCACTCCCCCCCACCCCCCCCCCCCCCCCCCCTCTCCCCCCCGCCCCCCCCCACCCACACCCCATAGCCATATCTTTAACCCGGTTCGTTCGTGCGTTCCATTCTTACATTGGATAAGTAGAACACTCTCCCGGTCAAAGGGAACCGCACACAACACCCACCCACCCACGACAACCACCCCCCCCATCCAACACCCCACCCCTCCCCTAACACCCGCCACACCCCCCCCCCCCCCCCCACCCCCTCCCCCCCCCCCCCATCCCTCCCCCCCACCCCCCCCCCCCCCTCACCTCCCAACACCCCAGCCCCCCCCCCCAGCCTCGCCCCCACCCCCCCCACCCCCCCACACCCCCTAATTTGTATCCCACCCACCACCCCACAGCCCCCCCCCCCACACCCCACCACCCCCCCACCACCCACCCCCCCCCCCCCAACCCCCCCCCCCCACCCCCCCCCTCCCCCACCCCCCCCCCCACAACAGCCAACCACCCACCCCAGCAAAACACCCCCCCCCAACCCCCCCACCTTGATTAATCCTACCTATACACTTTCACTCGTCTTACCCCCCTTCCCCATCGCCTAGTCCCCCCCGCCCCCCCCACCACCCACCCCCCCCCCACCCCACCCCCCCCACACGCACCGCCGCCGCCGCCCCCACCCCCCCCCCCCCCCCCCCCCCCCCCCCCCCCCCCCCCCCCCCCCCCCCCCCCCCCCCCACCCCCCCAACCCCCCCCACCCAAACCCCCACCCCCCACCCACCCCCCCACCCACCCCACCAAACCACCATTCACCCCTCAACACCCCCCCTCCCCCTCCCCACTCCCTCCCCCCACCCCCCCACCACCTCCCCACACCCCACCCCCCCCCACACCCCCCTCCACACACCCGCACCACCCCCCCACTCCCCTCACCAACCACCACCCCCACCCCCCCCACCACCCGACCCCCACCACCCCCTCACCCCACCCCCCCCCACCCCCACCCCCCCCACCACCACCCCCACACTCCCGCCCCCCCCACCTCCAACCCCCCCCCCCCCACCCCCCCACCCCACCCCCCCGTAAAATACAATTCGATTTTTCGCCCCACCCCCCCCCCCACCCCTTTCCAATCCACGCCAACCCCCCAACTCCTCACCCGCACAACCCTCCTAGAGAGCAGGTCTCTTGGCCGTCAAGTGTTTATTTTCCAAGTAGTTCCGCAAGCTGTCCCCAACCCCCCGCACCACCACCCCCTCCCCCCACGCATCCCCACCGACACCCCCCCACACCCCCCCGCCCACCACCCACCCCCCCCCCCCGCTCCAACCACCACACCCCCCCCCCCCGCACCCACACCCACCCCACTCCCCCACCCCCCCACCACCACCCCCCCCCCCCCCGCAACCCCCACCCCAACCCCACCACCCCCACCCCCCCCCCCCAAACCCCCCCCCCCTTTACTACTAACCAATCCTCCCCCTCCCCCCCCCCCCCCACCATTCCCCCACCCCCAACCCCCCCCCCCCCACCCCCCACCACCCACACCACCACCTGTGATTCCACCCCTAGACAACCCCCCCCCCCCCCCCCCCCCCCCCCCAAATTCCACCCCACCCCCCCAACCCCCCCCCCCTCCCCCCCCGCCCACCCCCCCCCCCCCCCCCCCCCCCACCCCACCCCCCCCCCCCCCCCTATCACCACCCCCAACACACACCCCCCCACACACCCAATCCCTACCCCCCACCACCCCAAGCTACCCCCACCCCCACACAGCAAGCCCGAATCCGGATGCCAACCCTCGTCACCATCCCCTCCCCCCCCCCCCTTAGACAGCTTTAGACCCCCACCCACACACAACAATGGTGTGAGGAGAAAAAGTGTTGCGATGATTATTCCAAGATCACCCCCCCCCACACCCCCCCACCCCCCCCCCCCCCACCACAACCCCACCACCCCACCCCACCCCCCCCCCACCACCCCCCCCACCCGAGCCCCCAAACCCCCACCCCCACCCCTCCCCCCCCCCCTCCCCCCCACCCACCCCCCAACCCCCACCCACCCCACCCCACCCAAGCCCCCCCCCACCCCCCCTCACCCACCCCCCACCCCACCCCCCCCCCCCCAACACAACCCCCCAACCCCCAACCCCCCCCCCCCACACCCCCCCCCTACCACCCCACAACACCCCCCCCCGAGGCCACTCACCCCACCACACCCCACCCCCCCCCCACCCCCCCCCCACACCCCCACCCCCCCCCCCACACCCCCCCCCCCCCCCCCCCCCCACCCTAGTGATCCCCCCCCCCCCAACACACCACTACAACTCCCCAAACCACGCATTCCCCCCCCCCCCCCACCACCCCCTCCCCACCCCCCCCAACCCCAACAGTCCACCCCAGCCACCCCAGCACCCACCACACCCAACCACCAAACCCCACCCACAACACCCCACCAAACTGATTTATTCCCCACCCCCCCCCCCCCGCCCCCCCCCCCACCCCCCCACCCACCGCACCACCCACCCCCCTCCCCCCCCCCCACCCCCCCCCCCCCCCCCTCCCCCAACCCCACCCCCCCACCCCCCCCCCCACACCCCAACCCACCCCCACCCCCCCCAGCCAACACCCCCACCCCCCCCACCCCCACCCCCCCCACCACACCCCCCCCCCAGCCCCCCCCCCCCCCCCCACCCCCCCCCCCACCAACCCCCCCACCCCCCACCCCCCCACCCCCCCACCCACCCCAACCCCCCCACCCCCCGCACCCCCCCCCCCCCACCCCCCCACCCCCCCCACCACCCCCCCCCGCCCCCCACCCACCCCCCCCCCCCCCCCCCTCCACGACATCCATACCCCCCCCCCCCCCCCCCCACCCACCCACACAAACCCCCCCCCCCCCACACCCCCCACCCCCACAAACACACCCCCCCCCCCCCCCCCCACAAACACCCCCCCCCAAAACCCGCCCCCCCCCCTTCCCCCCCCCCCCATACCCCCCCCCCCACCCCCCACCCCCAACCACCCCCCCCCCCCACCCCCCCCCACCCCCCGCCCCCACACGCTACCCCCCCCCACCACACCCGACCCCCCCCCCCCCCCACCCCACCACCCTCCCCCCCACCGCCCCACCCCCCCCACCCCAGCTCCCACCCCCACCCCCGCACCAACCCCCCCACCCCACCCCACACCCCCCCCCCCTCCCCCCCCTACCCACAACACCCACCACCGACCCCCACCCCCCCCCCCCACCCCCACCCACCCCCCAACCACACCCCCCCTCCACCCCCTATTATTCCACCCCCACACCCCACCACACCCCCCGCCCTCCTCCCCGCCCCCCCCCCCTCCACCTCCCACCCCCCCACGCAACCCCCCCCCCACACCCCCCACCAACCCCCCACCCCCCCCCAAACCTCCTCACCCCCGCCCCCCCACCCCCCCACCCCACCCCCCAACACCCCCACCACCCCCCACCCCCCACCCCACCACCACACACACCAACCCCCCACAACCGCCCCCCCTCCCCACCACCCCCCACCCCACCCATGGACCCCCCGCCCAACCCGCGCCCCACACCCCCCCCCCCCCAACCCCCCCTCCCCCCGACCCCCCAACCCCCGCCCCCCCCACAACTCCCCCCAAGACCCCACACCAACCCCCCCCCCACCGCCACCCTCCTCCCACCCCCCCGCACCCCCCCCCCCCCCCCCCCACCCCCCCCCCCACCCCCCCCCCCCCACACCCACCCCCGCCACCACACCCCCCCCCCCTCCCCCCACCCCCTAACCCCCCCCCCTCCCCCCCCCCCCCCCCCCCCACCCCCACACCCGCCCCACACCAACCCCCCCCCACTCGCGCCCCCCCACCCCACCCCCCCCCCCCCCCCCCCCCCCCCCCACCCCCCCACCCCCCCCCACCCCCCCACCCCACCCAGCCCCTCACACCCCCCCCCATCCCCCACCTCACCCCCCCCCCCCCACACACAACCCCACGCCCACCACCCCCACCACCCCACCACCCCCCCCGCCACCCAACCCCCTCCCCCACCCCCCCTCCCCCCCCCCATTCCCAACCACACCAACCCCCACCAACACCACCCCAACCCCGCACCCCCACCCACCCTCCAGCACCCACCCCCCAGGCCCCCGCCCCAACCCCCCCCATGGCTCCAACACCCCCATCTCACACGCCCCAAAGAACACCCGCCACCACCCCCCCACGCCCGCCCTTCCACCTCACCACCCCCCCCCGTGGCTTCTCCCCTCCCAACCCCATCCCCCCCCAACCCACCACACAACCCCCCAAACGCCCCCCCCCACCTACCCCCCCCACCAAACTGTTGATTTCCATCATAATTCCCCCCACCCCCCCACACCCACCCCACCGATATCCCCCACCCAACCCCCCCCACCACCACCCACCCCCCCCCCCCACCCTTCCCACCCCCCCCCACCCCCCCCCCCCCCCCCGCCCCCCCCACCCCCCCCTCACCCCCCCACCCCCCCCCCCCCCCCCCCCCCCCCCCCCCACCCCCCCCCCCCACACCCCCCACCCCCCCCCCACCCCCCCCCAAAACATCCCCCCCCCCAACCCCAACCCCCAAACGACACCTCAACCCCCCGCAAACCCCGAAGCATCCGCATCCCCCCCCACAACCCCACCAACTCACCCACCCCCCCCCCCCACACCCCCCCACCCCCCCCCGCCCCAACCCCCCCCCCCCCCCCCGCCCACCCCCCCCCACCCCCCCCCCCACCCACTCCAACCCCCCCACGCCCCCTCCCCCCGCACCCCCCCCCCCCACTCCCACCCGCCCACCCCACCCACCACCCCCCCCCCTCCCGCCCCCCCCACCCCACCCCCCCCCCCCACCCCCCCCCCCACCCCCCCCTGACCCCACCCCCACCCCCTCTTGCTATCACAACTCCCCGACAACGCCCCTCCGCCCCCCCACCCACCCCCGCACCCACCACCCCCCCCTATGCGAACCAATCCCCCCACCCCACCAACCCCCCTCCCACCCCCCCCCCCCCCCCTCCCATCCCCCCTCCCCCCCCTCCCACACCCCCCCCCCCCCCCCCCCCCCCGCCCCCCCATTCCACCACCCCCCCCCCATCCGCCCCCACAATCCCCCCCCCCCCAAACCCGAATCCCCCCCCCCCACTCACCCCACACCCATCCCAACCCTACCCCAACGCCTACCTCCTCGCCACCCCCCCCCCCCCACCACCACCCCCCTCCCACCGCCGCCCGCCCCCCCAGCGCCCGCCCCCCACCCCCCTAAGGGTCACCCGCCATACCCTCCCTCAAGAAGATCACGCGATCTGGACATTCCATGCCTAATCGCAGCGGCGGGTTGGAGGGGCACAAGTGCGCGCCAGAAGTGGCCGGGCGGCGATCGCCGTCCAGAGAGGACGAAGCGCCGTGGAATTGTCGCATTTGGCAACATTGTGATATGAATGCATCCAGTCCGCCCCCCTCACGGACACCTGCTCTTCAGTTTCACCTTTGCCGTTGCCGAATGAACCATCGTAGACACCTCGGCCTACAGTTCGATTCGTCCCGCTTCGCTCTGAACCCAAGGGATCACCGTCCCTGCGGAAGGCCTGGCCTGGCGCCCGTTTGCGATCGGCCTGTGGCGCTGCTGTTATCCTTCCTGAACCTTCGTGGTGCTCCACCGTGGGCCTGAGCCAGGGGGGGAAAGGGATGGCCGTGCGCTGTGCGGCCGTCCCCCCTGTCGTGCGCCGCCTCCCCCCGCCCCCCCCCCCCCCCTTTCACCCCCCCCATCCCCTGGCAGACCGAAACCGTTCCAGAACCCCTTCTTCCCACTTTTCCCCCCCCCCCCCCCCCTCCCCCCCCCACCCCCCACACCACCCCCCCCCCCCCCCCCAACACCGCCCACCCCCCCCCCCCCCCCACCCCCCACCACCCCCCCCCACCCCCCACCGAGATATTCCCCCCCACCCCCCCCCACCCCCACCGCCCCCGCCCCTCCCCTCCCCCCCCCCCCCCCCCACCACCCCCCCAAAGACTAGTTACACCCCCCCACCCACCCGCGACCCTCCCCCCGCCCCCCCCCACCCCCCCACACCCCCCCCCCCCCCACCACCACACCCCCCCCCCCCACCCACCCCACACCTCCTTCTGCTAGGAGCTTGTCACGAATATAGCCGACGCTGCCAAAGTTCCGTTATTTCCTTCATGCTATGAATGGCGCCCCACCTATCCTTGTGCTGGTGCGGGCCCCCCCCCCCAATCAATTTTTCCGCCGAAGGTCCTCTGGCAGGTTATGCAGTGGGCGACCAGAGACCGGTCGGGATCCCGAGGCGCGGCAACGGGATGCCTGCATGTTTCCAGATCGTCACCGCCTTTTTAACCCCCCGTGACCTCGTGTGCACTCTCGACGGCTCGTCCTAAATGCAACAACCCGGAGGTAGAAATAAGGTGGACAAGGCGTCGTTCATGACCACCAAAAAATGTGCGAAGAAATACAGACTCCAACCCCAGCCGAGTCTCTAACATCGTAATCAAAATAAAGAATATTAACTCAATCAGTCCCCGACACACCGGCCGCACACAATGAACATAACAAACTTAACAGAAATTCACTGATTATTGCGAGCGCCTAATATGCAGGAGACCTCACACACCGCCCAAAGACAACGATCCACCTCTCCAGATCGGCGAATATCCTACGAGAGAAAACTGCGTGCACAACCAAAACAACGTACACAACACTTGCCCCACTGCGCGGGCCATTGTTTGACCAGGGATCGTCCTAATCCTTCGCGAACTGCTCGACGCGAGCCCGGCCTCTCGCAACTTGCCCGGGGCGATTGCTGATCGACAATGATCGCAATGTCCTGGAGACGGCCGCCAAACTGGCATTCCGCGTTGCCTTTCGCAGTCGCCGCCGTCTGAAACCTCTCGACAACGTCAAGCAACGGAAACATCCGAGCCCGAAATCGCGTGCTGCCCGATGAAAACTACTCCGCCGGCCGTGATCGGCTGCGGGCCTTTCAAGGAGTACCTTTCCTCTACGTGGCCAGGCAGCTCGACCCCCCCATCGTGACCCTACCCCGACTCCACGCTCCCCACAACTCCCCACAGCCACAGAACAAACGACACACGGACCCGCCCGCAACTTCCTGTGCCCCCTGACACTCCTCGACCCAGAGAATTGACAACCCACCCCCACTCCTGTGCCGGCGCAACAACCCCCTCGGCACTCCCACCGGTCGCCAACATCTCTCACAGACCGCCCCTCGACACTCACACATCCTGCAGGTCAATCGCGCCTGGACAATTTTGACGGCCCTCTATTCTGATCGGGTTGAATTTCGCCATTGGGCTTTGGTTCCGCTCCGA
>Ga0179593_1454182_pt1 | contig 18414 bp, 29 predicted proteins | sample CZODoug2_1_08_16_FD_185931 | JGI IMG/M metagenome (GOLD analysis project Ga0179593, IMG submission 185931) | Vadose zone soil fungal communities from Angelo Coast Range Reserve, California, USA - CZODoug2_1_08_16fungal (PacBio error correction) | ecosystem: Environmental > Terrestrial > Soil >...
ATTGTGAAAACCAAAGAAAGAAATTGGTCTGCTGCGACAAAAAAGGGAAACAAATAAAGCTATAGTTGGGAAAGCGGACGACAGCGGCAAAGGAAAAGACACACGAAGCTCAGAGAAACTAGCGAAATCAGGACAAAAAACTGGGGTGCGGGGAAGTGAAAAGAACGGTAATGTGATGGATCTCAATGGAAAGTAGGAAGCTAGTGCTATTCTACGAAGGAAAACCAGACAGAGGTGGCAGAAAGGGGGGGGGACAAAGCTAAAGTAACCCGGGTGGGAAAGAAGCACAGCGATGAGGGGGGAAAATTCGAGTCAGGTAAAACGGTGACTCAAAATGGGGAGGAAGGAGAAGAAGTGGTGCAGGGGAAAGGAAAAATGAAAAGGGTGGCATCTGTCTCTACCACATAAAAAGGATCTGTGGGGTTGAAGGGAGAGTAGAGATAAGGGGTCGCAGGGTAAAGAGGAAAGGGGAGCAGCGAAAGGAGGGAAGGTTTCGAGTGGCCGCAACCAACGGTGAACGGGAAAGGGGGGAAATCGACGGCCGACAGGCGGAGAAATCTGAAACATTAGACAGGCGAACGAGACCATTCAAATTCTGAAAGACGCGGGAGGTAAAACGCGACAAAAAAAAAAAACAGGGATAGGAAGCGTTGGTGACCAATGAGCAGACGGGGACGATCGAAAAAAACGTTGGCAACGGAAACAATTCATTGGGAGGACCAGTAGAGTCTGACAGAGTGTGCGAACAAGTCGAAGGAATTCGCAGTCGGGGGATGGAAAAAAACAAAAAAAAAAAAAATCACTACTGGAGTCTCCGGGGAGGGGCTAGGGTGAGAAATGCTGGGAACTAGTAATACGAGGCATGGAGCACGTTATGTGAAAAAAAAAGGGGACCGGGAGGCAGGAACGAATAAGATCAATAAAAAACGCGAACTACATGTGGGGGGTGGGGGGGAAGCGGACTTACAGAGGGACATAGGAAAAAGGGAAGGGAAAGAGACTAAGACATCCCAAAACGAGGGGGGGAAGGCTTGCCTGGGGAAGGATGGGTTGGGGCAGAAGAGGGAAGTTGGTGTTCTAGTCGAAGAGAAAAAAAAAAGACGGGAGGGAAAAGAGAAATCATAAAAAGAGAAGGACCGCTTACCACAGTCCGAACAACCAGTGGCCCAGGGGAAAGAATAAGTTAAAAGATCGCCACACCGACACGGGCCAAAGGTGAATGGAGGAATGGAGAAGGCCCAGGATCTTCTGCTCAGAAAGTAGGAGAAAACTCGCACCGTGAATAGAACAAAACCAAACGTCAAGTATGAGGAGGGGGTCTAGAAGCATTGCGAGAAGCGGAAAAAAAAACAGAACTCACTTGCAAAGGGAAAGAGAACACACTTCAAAAAATAATCGGTCAAGAACGAACACCAATAGACTGTCACAAAGCAGATCAATAGCCAGGCATTGGGGGGGCTCCTGGGGTAAAAAAAGAGATAATGGGGAGCTAAAGTGGAGTCAAAAAAACTGCCTACAGTTGCCCCCTAATCAGAGGGAAAGAAATAGAGAAGAAAAGGCGAGGGCAACAATATACAGGGGCAAATTTTAGGATTCAAAGACGGAAGAGGGGAAAAGGGCATCCGCTCCAATGAAGAACGATCATCCTAGGGAGTGGCTCACTAACGAGCCTCTACGACAGAGGAGGGTGTTCAAGACAGACACAACATTCAACCCGCGTCCAGGAGGGAGAAAAAAACAATGCCCTTATTTGACATGGCGGAGAGTAATATAAGCTGAAGCTAAAACGAGGGTAAAAACAAATGGTTGTGTTACAGACCGAAGTGGGAAAGTCTCAAGTAGGTAAGGGTTAAGGGAGGTGACGAGTTCGCAACAAATGGGTATGGGAATAGCAAAAAACTGAGGCCAGGGAGGGCGTCCGGAGGATCGGGTTGAAGAAAGGGACGGCCAACGATAAAAACAAAATCACAGTAAGGTCCCGGAAGGTTTCACACCGTAGTGTGATACGGAAAAGTCGGCCAGAGAACGACTGCGGGAGACAGGAGAGGGGACACTTAAGAGAAAGGATATAGAAAGAAAGAGTTGAGTCTTCACACTCACGGACAGCAACAGATCAAACACCAATGGAGAGGCGGACGCCAGTACTCAAACAGAGAAGGAAGAGCAAGGGGAAGAAGGTTGCGACTTCCGAGGAGAAGGGAAGAAGGGAAACCACCAGCTTAGAGGAGGAGGAAAGAGCCGACCAGAACTGAACAGCCAGTGCGCAGAAAAAAGGGCCAGTGACCTCGGCCGGGGGGGCAAAGCAATGAGATCGCACGCGAGAGATGGTTTCACAAAAATGGAACTCTTCTCGTGAGGACGAGGACAAAAAAAGGAAAAAACAGGTAAGAATGTCATTGTGCGAGATTAGGCTAGTAAAATAACGAAGAGGGTAACTCAGGGTGCAGGAAAGCGCAACCACGAGCGTATGTGTTGCAGATGCAAATTTTAATTTGTTAAAAAGGGCGGTTTCGAACAGCCGTAAGCCCGTGTTCTGTGGGCTTGCGCTTCTTACTTCACTCTGCCGTAGTCACTCCACCTGGGGTGACTGCGAAGTTGGGTGCATGACCGGTGTCCAGAGCGCTGTCCGCTTGGCTTGAACCTTCGACAGAGTCGTCTCATGGAGATTTCTCGCCGAGCGACCCATTACATCCATTCAATAAGTTGAGGCGTAGCTTACATCATGTCTGGTGTCTCGAGCGGGCAACGCGCTCTAACGCTATAATGCTCATCTCTCGCAGGCTGGCCCACCTCCCCGACTAAAAATCCGTGTTCCCTAGGGCTTAACGGAGATCCCCGGCGAGGGACCCAAAGCACGCGCCCTACTTTGACAACCGATGGAATAAGGGGGAAGGAGATTTGAGCAACCGACTTGGTCATAAGTACCCACGCCTCTTCAGGATAAAGAAAGTAAATCTGGAGGTGCTCCAGGGAAAGGGTCCTGTCAACCCAAGAAACAACATCCCTCTCACTTGGGGGGGGAAACAACTTCTCACAACGACAAATGATCTCATGCGATGGACGCAGAAAAAGCCACGGGGCTTGTGGCCAAGGCACCTCAAAGGATAACCTCTCCTAACCATGGCTGGGCATATATGAACCCGCAATAGTGTGGGCAAATTTACGGACCGTAGGGGAAGAAGGTAAAAAAGAAAGAAGGGTGCGGCGGTCGTAATATCACAGGTGGGTGGGGGGAATGTCAGAAGTGGTGCAAGAAGTGGAAAATAACACAGACGCGGACGGGAGAAGAAACCCAGAGCCCAAAAAAGGGACGCCTCAGGTTTTTACCCTGAAAAAGAAACGTCTCGAGGGTTTCCTACTGAAGACGCCCCATACGCAACTCCCATGGGGAAAAATTGTCCCAATTCCTCGCTTTGGAGAAAGACGCAGCGATCTCGGGAAAAGCAATGCTGGGTGGGGTGGTAATACTCGGACTTAACGTAAGGAATGCGACCAAATATAAAAACTAGGAACCAAAGGAAGGGGCCTAAGGAATGTGACAAGCAATCAGACGATGTCGGGACGATACTTACTGCCAATCGAGGAAAGGCCTACCAGCAACTACAATCGCCACAAGTGCCAAATGAATAAATCAAACAGAACGGAAAGGGAGGGGGGGCAGTGGTACGTGAGATAGGAAGGCAACACATTTGGCCCCAAGTCGAGGTTGCCATCTTTGCTTCAAGCAGGGGGAGACAGAAGGGAAAAAGAGGAAGAGGGCAATAGAAAAATTGGCCGTTTGATCTCCGGAACCGGAACACCAAAAATTGGAGACGACGAAAAGAGGCGGGAAGTGCACACACAATAAAAGAAGAAACCCACGGAAATGGAAGGTATCCTAGTGAAACTTATCATCTGAGGAGCTGTCCCAAAAAGAACGTCTCCTAAGGAAAAGAGTGGGGGTGGTTTCGAGTTTGGGGGGAAGGAGGGGGGAAAATGCGGTAAACACTGTGGGCGTGCTTTGGCCAAAAAGACAGGAACACACAATGGGGGGTGCGGGACGGGTTAGAGAAGAAACAAAACAAGAAGCGAAAAGTCATGAATGAAGGAAAATGGGTGGGGTGGGAAAGAACAAGAAAAAAACACAGGCTGAGAGAGAGTCGGCGAAGTTCAGCAAGGGAAACGAAAAAAATAACAGACAGCACGGCTAAAAGAGCGAGGGAACACGGGAAACGCAGTATTTCTAGGGCGAAAAACACAATTAAACACTCACTTCAGTCAATCAGCGGTGCACGGAGCCAAGAGAGCCCAGGGGCTGTAAGGGTCGAGGCCAAGCGCAAATGAAGGAGCAGAGCTACTGGTGAATGGCACAACGTAACGGTCGTGGGATTCGGGTTATGAATTGTCCACTCGAAATACGTCGGGACGAAAAAGGCAAAATACATGGACGTCGCGATACGTATAAATCCAATCAAGGGGGACGCCTGTGAGGAGAGCGGGGGTGAACCCGAAATCGTCAACAAGGGAGGACATAATGGCAAGGTGCGTAAGGTGTACAAAAGATACATGGGTAATAGGTGTGGAAAACACACAGGAAACACATCTTGAGCGCTGGAAAGAAGGGGGTGCTGGTCAGGGGAGGGTAAAGTGGAGAAGGGGTTCACCGGCCAACATGTGGGGGTGGTTGCATACACAACTCGCGACAAAAGATTGTGCAATCGCTGGGGAGAGGACCAGGAAGAAACGTACCTAAAACACCGATTCAGAGGGGACGAAGATAAACGAACACAAACAGAAAATTGGCGAGGACTTGAGGGATTGGGCTCTGTGGGAGGAGAATCGTTCAGGAATAGGTGATGAGGGGGGAAAAGTGGGGGGCGGTGGCATGGTGATATGGGTATCGTATCAAGTGGAAAGGACTGGTCCGCGTAGGCAAAAGCTCAGAGGGCGTTGTTCGAGGAACAGACACACGGTGGGTATGGAAACACCTGCTGGTCAAAGGATAGGATCCTAACAGTATAGGGGACAAGCATGCTTGGATGTCGCATTGGTCGGAGAATTTGGGCACCAAACTTCGAAAAGGATGGGAACAGAGGGGACTGTCGTTGTGAGGGGAGGGGACGAGAGGTAAAAAACCTCTCCCAACCAACGGGTGGGACAAGGGCTATTTGACAAAGGGGAAAACCACGCAAAAAGACAAAATGAACCAACAAAAAAAGACAAAAGCCGTGGGTAAAATACAAGGCAAGATTGAAACGGACGGGAAGATAACGATTCTTTGCAAGGGGGGACGACGGGACAGCGCGGGAGTGTGCCATTCAAAAAAAAGCGGGTGAAGGTGGGAAGTTCACGAGGAAAGACAAACTTGGGCAGAACTCACGCAAACTTGAAGAGAAGGGTCAGTTAGTGGGGGGGGAAGGGGGGAGACGGTCAGTCCCATATTTGGAACTCCAAAATGGAAACCGTACGGCGGCCACGTGGGGAGTCGGACAAAAAACAAAAGAGGTGGAAACATCAGAGACAAAAAATGAAGACAAAAAGACGGGGAATGAATCTGGATCGCGCGGTTAGAAAACGGAGGGAGTGCACATCTCCAGAATGAGAGCGGAAGCGTAACGACGCAGAGGGGGGAGAAATAGATAACAACACGGTCAAGGGAAGCGGAGAGGAAGATACAGCAGGGGTACAGATACAGGGCAACGGGAGTAAAACACTGTTCGAAGAGGGGAGGAACGGGGGGGGGTGGGTCGTGTCGGTCAAAGAGGGAGTGAAAAAGGAGATCAGTTCCGGAGGGTACCTACGAAAGGTGCGAGACAGGCTTCAGGGGAGAGGACCTTTGACTTGCAGGGTTGGGACCCTGGAATGGCCAGATTGGATTCACGACGCTAAAAGGCATGAAAAAAACAAAGCGACAATGGGGTTACAGGCCAAAAAAGGAGGAAAGGAGGGTTTATGCGGGGCAGGGATGGGTACGGGGCGAAGAGGTACAGACCGTTGGCGGAGCCATTTCCGATGCGGGTGCGATTCAAGAAATCCGGCAGCACCGGTGGAATCAAAAAAGTGAGTTGGGGGAACAAAAAAATAAAAGGCATGAAGGTGGGAGGCGAAACGGGGGAAGAAAGCAATGCCCGATGGGGGGGGGTTGTCAGGATACCGGCGGGCGTAAACCACTGCCGGCAGGAAAGAGTTGTGAATGAAAAAAGGTCTCAAAAGAACGCAACGCAAGGGGACAATATCAGGGGGAAAGCACGTTAAATACTCTGAAACTGACTGAAGCGAGTACAACAATGTGGGCTTACCCCGAGCACGAGAGTGCCTGACGGGGGGGGGGTACCCGTCAGCGCGGGAGAAACATCACCGTGTGCGGTGCAAAGGCAGAGGACGGTCGGAAGGGGCGTGTGTGTAACAAACAAAGGTATTTGTCTAAGCGCACCGCGGGTGGGCAGGGAGGGGCGGAGGGGAGGCAAAGAAAAGTGTGTTGGTGGTTGGGATGTAGAGCATTAAAGAAAAAGAAAAAGTGGTCCGAGGGGGGCCAGGCCTGGTGTACTAGAGAGGGGAGTCCAATTGGGTTGGGGGGGGGGGAAAGGAGACGTAAGGGCATGTCTCACCCACGAATCGGGCATGGGGACCCGGGCATACTGGGAATTGTAAAGAGAGGGGCGAACAAACTATAACAGCGCTACAATGGAACGGGGGTGGGGAACGACTAGAACCCGTGCGTTTCAACTCAGAACGGGAATACGAGTGTCGAGTGCACAAATGGCCAAAACCGCGGAGGAACATACGACGGGCAAAAAGGGGAAAGTTGACTGGGCACGTGGCAGCACAAAAACGAGTGGCAATCGTCAGCCGTCAACAGCGGAGGGGGGTCGCACTAGAATGAAGTACACCAAGTGACGGGAGAGCAGGTCGGGAAAAGGGAGTGATGACTTGGAGGGGGGGGAGCAACACCACAAGAGGGGGGTGAGGGGGGCCGAATTGGTCCGTGACGTCTCGGATGCAAAAGTGGGACAAAGGGAATTTAATGAGGGGGAGAACAAAGAAATATGGCAAACAACATGGGAAAAAAGAGACCCGCCAGGAAACAGGAGTGGGGCCAAAGAAAAAAGCCACGCGCTGCTGAGAGGGGGGGGGGGGGCAAATACACGCGGGGCCGGAGACTCAAGGGTCTGAGAACAAGGGTAAGTTGGTGTTAAGATCCTTCACGGTCACAGAAGGGAAAGGGCGTGACCTGGACGTATGAGAACGTACAGGCAATGTATGGGGAGCCAAGACGTAGAAGAATGTGCTACGATATGCCTGATCAAGTCTCAGAATGCGTGGATCGTGTCAGTAAGGAGACTACTTACATGGGGGGGGGGGCGTGCAGGCGGAAAAAAAAACCGTTTTAGACTCAGCGGTACCGGAACGATCAAGACCAGCAACAGGGGAAAGAGTGTGCAGTTAAGTTCGTACGGGCATCGGGGTGAGGAAAGGTAAGTCTAGGGCATGGGCGTGGTGGGGGAAAGCATCGTGCCAGACGTCTCAAAAGGGGAAAAGGGGGAAAAACGGAGGACACAAAAAACGACACAAAGTACCGAGAAAAAAAAGCCTGACCTGCCCAGGAAGACCAGCAAAAACACTCTCTTGGGGAGTTGGTTTTGTAGATGAAAACTTCTACGGTAAAACCTAAAGGAAGCTCAGGGAGCGGGAAAGGGTAAATGGGGAAGGATGGACGTATAAGGTTGGAGGAGGAGAGGAAAAGGTTTCCCAATGACCGGGGGGAAGGAAGCAAAGGTGCAAGAGGTCAGTATAAGTCGGACACAAAAGAGAAAGAGTAGGTTGTCAGTGGACCCAACCGATACAAAGAGAAGGTCCCGCGTAAACATGAAAAAACGATAAGAATCGACAACGGATCAGTCACCCAAGCGTACACCGCGCACGAAAGACGACGGGAAGCAACTAAAGAAACCAAGGAACAGGAAAAGTAAAGGACTGGGGTGGCCAAAAAAAACGAGCACCAGCGGAGAAGGGACCGAAGAACCCGGTTGAGAAAATGGCAGGATCGCTGATGATGAAAAGTTCAAGAAGGGGGGAAAGAAACAGTAGGAAAACATGAGTGAGGCCAGTACGAAAAAGACGATGAACAGCGCGGATACAATAAGGCGAATTAGCGCACTCATCACAATCTTCCTCGTGTTCAAAAAGGATACTTAAAAGAAAAATTAGTCCTAATCCCGTTACTCAACAAAGGTTGGCCGCAGGCCGAGCGCGTCTGAGGAGGCCTGTGGGTATTAAAAAGATACAAAGAGGCAACGGACGTGATAGTAGATAACAGAGGGGGGGCAGCAAAGGAAGATGTCAAAATTAGGCGGGTAAAAACCAAAGGAACGCGGGGTAAGGCATTTGTCAAGGAAAGGAGAGAAAATCCGTAGTCAGTTGGGTAGCAAAAAGCCGGGGGGGGGGTGGGGGGCGGGGGGAAGAACACTCAAAGAACGGGGTCGACTGAGAAACAGGGAAAAGAGTCAGAATGAACTGGATTCAAAAACGAGAAATGAGGGAAGGACACACAAAGTAAGAAGGGCCATCAAACAGGAAAAGGCATACTAAACAGCACGGCAAGAAAAAAAAAAACAGGTAAATCGAAATACCACGGCACGGAAGGCTGCATTAAGGGGGGACCGTCCAGGACGGGAAACTTACTCGGAAAAACAGAAAAACACAGGGAGAAAAAATTTGACGGGGCCAGAAGCAAAGACAATTATGTGGACAAAATAGCATGCGAGAGGTACGTCATCCATTTGACAAAATAGGAAGTTCTGGAATCGGGAGAGGGGGAAGCACGAGCAAACGACATCTGCAGGGGAACAAGAAAAGGAACAGTACAAAGCAATCAACACTGTGCACAAAGCTTGTGAATCCAAGGCCGTAGCTGGGCCCGATGGCCTACGGGGAGAAGAGTACCAAAGAGAGAGGTCAAAGGTCAGAAAGGGTGTTACATCGATTGGAGAAAGGGGGGGCTCGAACAACCCACGCGTATAATGGGGGTAAGAAAATCCACGAGAAAGGAACTGATCGTAGGGAGGGAATAAAAAACAAACACGATGGGGGAAAGAAACGCGAGGATAATCTATACCAATGACGAAAAGGAAATGACAGAGCGACGCAAAATAGATAAATAGACCTAGGAAAAAAAGGAGTCAATGCGACTATCAAAGAATCGAAAAGGAACACGCCAAAAAGACGCGAAGGGGGGACGGTGGCGAAAAACGGCGAAAAAGCGTAATTAACAATCGCCGTCAGACGAGAACTAGCTCTGAATCCCGAGAAATACAAGACGGATGCGTGAGTAGAAATAGGGCCAAAGACAGTACAGGAAAAAAAGGAACAAACTAAGAGTGGCCGAAACTCCAGGATGTTACGCAAAACAGACAAACTCGTGGGGAAACGAACGGGCATAAACATCCCAAACTGGGGGTGAGGTTTAGAAAGGATCCGACAACAACACCAGCACTGAGCATTAAGCGTCCGGTACAAGTTCGGGTAGGATAAAAGAGTGAATGGTGAACCCAGACAGGAGGGAGAGGTACGGTGAAAAGTTAGAACAACACAGCGCGCAAGTAATACCCCTGGCTGAAAAGAGGGAAGTCAGAGGCAACGTGGCTGCGGATAGGGGGTCGTCGAGACCTAACCATACCACACATCGTAGACACGGGGAAGGACGCCGTCCGGGTGGCAATGCCAGGCCCGTTGTGTGGAATGAATGATCTCAACTGCAAAACGTGGTGAGCTCAGAGAAAGAGGGAGGGTTCCAGATGAACAAAGGGAATGAGCAAGGGTCTCAGTGGCCTTGCGCACAAACAGGACAGAAGCCTGGATCGAAGCGCTTCTAATTTCCGACAAAGACTTTAACACAAACAGGGGCAACGAATGGTGAGCTGAGTCAAGACCACGACAGAAGGCAATAAAGTGGTAAGGATGGTCGTGGTGTAAAGTGGGAGGGTATGCGCAAGGGAGGGGTCCTCAGTGGTTAAAAGAAAGGAATTGGGTGAGAAAAAAAGGGGGATTCTTCGAGTACAAAAGAAACAACATACAAAGCGCCAAGAATGAGGTAAAGCATACGAAAACGGGGCGTGTGTGAGTGAAGTACAGATGCGATAAATAGCACGAGAACTGAGATCACAGGCGAAGAGTCAGCAGCGGCTGTCACAAAAGAAACAGGAGGAAAAAAAAAAAAAGAAGAACCGGCAGTAGCGATATCTGTACAACCCGATACGAAACACCAAAACAGAAAAGAAGTTAAAGAAAAACTCGTGAGACCCGTAAAAGCCAACGGGGGATTAGCGCCAAGATCCCCAATTCGGAAGCAACGAAGACTCGAAGCTCATCATGAGCAGGGAAAATAGGGAGGAAAGAACAGTGGATACGGTTGGGTGAGCATTGGTTTTCCGCGCAAATGTGATACGGTCAGCTAACGAGACAAAAAAGGAAAATGACACAGAGACAAGAGAAACACCGATTCAGAACGTGGAGAGCATTTGTGGGGTGACACCGCAATGGAGAAAAAGAAGGCAACACATCCTACTGCGAAAAAAAAAAAAGTGAAAGATGAGGAAGAACATAGTGCCAACGGGTTAAGGAACTCCGGAGGCGGGGGGGGGGGGAATGATTAGCGTATGTGAGTATCGAATTTGCAGGGGAATGATGGAAAAAAAAACTCCGTCCTTTGAATTGTGCTTCCAGGGGGAAGTGGAAAGGTATTATGGATCAAATAGGTGCACACCGGGAGATAACAAGTAAAAACGGGTCCAGGGGACTAAATATAACGAAAAAAGTAAAAGTATAACGGACGATAGCAAGGCGAGGGAGAGTGCGCCTAAGGGGGGCAGTTCAAAGTCGATGGGCTGGTCTAGTGGAAGGGGTGCAGGGGACGGACATTGGTTTTGAAGGACAAGTACAGCGAGCAAACGTGGACAGGGGGAGGGAGTTAAGAAGCACACATAGTTTGGCGAGGAGAGAAGGCGGAACATGGGAAATAGACGGGACGGTTGGATGTGCAAGTGGAAGTCAGCCACAAAAGGACAATAACAGTAATTGGGGGATGGGACGGTATCGGATGGGTGGACTGAATGGGTGATTTTGCTTGAGAAACCACCCCCAGGGGGAAGGGCCGGGTTTAGAGGGGGGAAACCGCCAGACGCAACTCCAAAAAACAGACGGAGGGAAAGGGGAGTTCGGGGTAGCGTACTAATAAGGAAGGGAGAGAAAAAATCTCACGTCAGTCGCCAGCACGGGGAGGGTGGGGGAGTCGCATCCAAAAAAGAAAAAAAGAAACTCTGGCTGGACGGACAACAGGTGAAAGGCCAAAATACAGACATTGTTAAGATGGGCGGGTGAAGGAAAATGGAACTTGTCATAACGGTTAAAAACAGGCCCTGTGGACGGAGAGGAGACAGCTGTGTCAGAAATGGAGATAGGGGAAGGGAATGGGAGGGGGGAGGACTCAAATTCGGCACAAGGGGTGACTAACGAACAGAAAGAAAGGATTCGAAAGGGGAATAGATCCGAGGACAGAACTGACAAATCCACGGGAAAACAAGTCAGCGAGTATAAAAAAAATGCGGGTCAGGATACCTGAAATGCAGTCTAAAAAAGAGTCTTTTGGAACGGACAACAAACTCTGGGAGGGAACACATGGGACAGAGAGAAAGCGTTACAGATGGAGGTCGAGAAAATGGGTTCTTGTTCCTCTGTCAGAGAGGGGACGAGGAAAAAAAAAAGTCGAAAAAAAGAAAGGGGATGGCTACAGAAGGAAGACGTGAGAGGGACGGGGGAAGGAAGGGAAGGGGGAGCTCTTTTGCATGGGGTCATGGTGCCGATTGGGGTTCGATGCCAAGGAGGGAAACGAGGTGGGATTGACGCAATACGATCATCACGGGGGGGGAAAGGAAAACATGAAACACGCAGGGGACGTTTTAGAGGAACATAACTGCGGAAAAAACTGCTTAAATGACATGTCCTTACAAGAGGGTAGAAAGATGGGCGCACGAGAGAAGGAGGACAAAAACTGGGAAACAGGCGAGAAAAGGGGAGCTCATCAAAGGAAACTGGAGAGTGGAACCTCTCGAGCAATACGGGGAAGGTTGTCAAAGGGAAAAGTAACGAACGGTGTCCAAGAGGCGTAAACTGAAAATGTTTTGAGATCTCAGAAGGTGGAAAGGACAGGGCAGACACACCCTTCCAAAATGTCTCTCCTACGGGTTCCTCTGGGGTGGAAAGAGGGCGAAGAGGGAAAGGGGAATCGGGATGGGAGAGAAAGAATAGAGAAGAAGAAGGAAAGCTAATAAAGAAGGCGGTGGTCTGGACGACGGGGGGGTCCTATAAACAGGGGGGGGAAAAAACCGGTATGATTAATACATGGGGGAAGACAATGCAGGGAACGAAGGGGGAGGGGGAAGAAGGACGTTGACCAGTATACCCAGGTTGGCTAATCGTCTCAAGTAAGATGGGTTCTAAGGGTATAAAACGCTGGGACGGAAAAAAGGCTTCGGGTCATAAGGGGGGGGGTAGCAAGGGGGGGGAAACACAAGAGACAAGTGATGTGTGTAGAAAATGCGGGCCGGCGAGGCGGATAGGGACCGAAGATCTGTAGAATTGGTGCACAAGACGAACTTTAAGGAACATTCGGAATATAAATGGGGGAAATCATCAAACAGTGAGAAGTGCCAATAGAAGAGGTCAGAAGGAATTTGGCCAAGAGCTCCATGGGGAGGGGCATTAGAACATGGGGCAGAAAATGCGGCGCCATACGAAGAGAAGGGGTTGCAGGGATCCTGGGGAATCGACATACGGGACTGATAGAGTGGGGGGGGCAGTGGGAGGAGTGCAAGAAAAGTGAATGTATTGGAGCTGAAAGATTGCATCAAGTAGACCGGCGGAACTTGGAAATTAGCCTATCTTCCTAACAGTAAGGAAAAGGGGGGCGTATAGTGTGAAGAGGGAAGAGGGAAGTAAAGGGACAAGAGAAATAAGGACCATCACCCGACGGGCGGGCGAGGCTGGTTAATGGAGTGGACGGGGTTAAGAGGTCCGTTTGTAGGCGCAGTCAACAACAAAGGAAGGGGTATGGAATTAAAAAAAAAAAAGTGTGACAACGAAAAGACATGTCGCACCATACTTCCGCAAAGCAAAGCGGCAAAAAAGATGCATGTGATGGTCTGAAAGGAAACAGAAGCACTCTTAAACACTCACCGAACTCCGAAAAAACCAAAAGGAGGGAAAGTATGTGGAAGGAAGAGAGCTGAAAAAAAAAAATGCATCTCACGGCGGCTGGGGTCCAAGCTCGTTTCAAAGTCGATAAGAGCCACATACGGGTGGGGTTCCTCATACATCCGCCCAAAGGAGACCTTGGGATCGCACGAAGCGGAGAAAATAAGGAGACGACCCCAAACATAACAGGGTCGGGGCCTAAGGCTGCCTACACAAAAATAGGGCGCAAAATTATAGAAAAAGACGGAGATGCAACCGAAAAAACTGTAAAAGAGGGGCGGACAGAAGGCGAAAATGTAGAAACAGATAGGGAGTGGAAAAAGTAACAATTGCAGAAACAAGTTGAAAAAATAGAAAAAGTCGACGAGCACGGACAGTAACGGAAGCACATGGGCTGGGGGGAACATAAGAAGAGGACAAGAACATGAGGGGGTTCAAACAACAAAGGGGGGTAGTAGGGTTCGCGCAGGGGAGTCACAAAATTAAACGGGAACTGCGGGAAAAAGGAATCATACAGGCGTACTTACAGGATGGAAACGGAATGACAAGGGGGAACTGAAACTTGGAGGGGAAAAAAGGTTGGGTGTCAAGGACAACACACCCCGGCCGGAGGGGGGGCAAACCTTGTTATCTACGTGGAAAACTACCGAAAATAACGCGGTGTATAGCGGAAGAGGACGAGAAACGACAAAAGAAAAATAGGATATCCATAACTTCATTGCAACAAAGAGCAAAATTACTACCGGTCCGGAAAAGAAAACACAAACCTGAAATACTCAGCAGACCGATGAACAAGACCTGCACAAATGTGGCGTCGATAGACCCACGGTGGAAGAAAGAAACAAAAACGTAAAGGGGAGCTCTGCACAAACAAAGGGGGGAGCTAGGTGACAAAGCGTACAAGGTGAGTACGAAATTACAGAAATGGGGTAAGAGGGTGGGAAAAAACACTAGCGCCATAAGGAGTCTAAGACATCAGCCACATTGGCAAGTCAGGGCGCTCACACCTGTGTGAAACCAGGAAGCGGAGCACGTATGCAAAAAGACTGTCTAGCGTAAACAGAGGTGTCAAGAAAAAGGCGGGCTGGCAACGTTGAATGATACGAAGGGAAAACGTAAAAAAGTGCGAAGTAGCGGCGATAACAACTGATAACACTCCGGGGATTATCGGGGGCATGGAAAAAAAAAAATACCCGCGGAAAAGAAAGGGAAAAAAGCGAAACCTTAGCAGGAAGGGAAAACAAAAACCCGGATATTCCTCCTAGAAGGAGAGGCACGACTTCCGTGCTGGGGTCAAAATCAGAGTTGTTTGCGAAGGGCGAGCTTGGAATGAAGAAACTAATCTCAGACGGAAATACCAAGTCGGTACTCGAAAGAATGATGAAAATGATGAGAAAGCCTCTTGTGAATAGAAAAGGCGAGCAAATAAAGAAAGTGGAAAGAAACGCAGGGGGGAAGAGTTTACCCTAAAGGCAGACTAAACGACAACCCGCAAGCATAGAGGCAAAAGTGAGTTTTGGACAGCATACGATGAACGGTGAGAAATCGGTGGAGGAGGAGGGGGATCTTAAACAATTCGGTCTCACCAATAGGATGTCGAAGCAGTGACACCAAAGCGAATCCCAACAACACCTGGGGGGAGGGGGGAAACCTCCCATAGAAGGAGAGGGGGACTTCAAAGTACCCACAGTTGAAAGAACACAGGAAAACAAAGATGTCGTAAAAGGCAGAGTAGTCAACTAAGAGCGCAAGATTCATTTTCTGGGGAGGGTTATACAGGCTGTCCTTGCCGCAAGGGGAGAACACCACGAACAGGTCACGAGCATGAAAGATCTTCAATGGGGGGAGGGGGTAGAGAAGCCACGCCTGGGAATCAAAGGGAGAGTGGACTGGGTGTCGCTTGGTAACAAAAAGATGTCACAAGAAAAGGCAACTGGGGGGGATGTTCGATGAAAAAACAACCCCGCCAGTCAAAAAAGACAATAAAACCAGTAAAGAATAAAAGTGATGTAGGGCGTCGCCAATGCGACATCAAAACTGCGATAAGAACGGGGTCTAGTTAAGAAATAGTTACAAGCCGTCGGCGAAAAAAAATACGAAAAGGGGAAAGCGAACTTTAGATAAAAACAAAAACAGCACAAGAAGAAACAGAGGCATCAGATCAAAACTGGGAAAAAAATCGAGGCAGTCCACGGCTCAACCAAGGACCGCACCGCTCCGGTAGGGAACCAAACGAGAAACATGACTTCTGGGGCGTGGTTCAAAAGGCGGCTCTCCGAAAAAGACATTAGCGCACATCAACAGGAGAAAGAGACGGAGACCAAAGGACGGAAGGGATTGAATCTCGCGAACGGACTTGTTACCGACCTCGAAAGGAAAAGGGGCGACTTTGCGAAAGAGACATACGCGGGGGGGGGGGGGCAAGGGTTCAAGAAGGGTGTAACGAAAAGAGAGTGCGCGAAAAGAGTGGGAAAGGACTTGCCAGAAAGAAATTTGGGATTTTCCTCCGATCGGCGGGGGGGTGAAAAAAAGAGGTGCGCACGAGTACGGTCCGTTAAAAAAGAGAAGAGTCGGGGAACCCCACGAAACGAAAGAGGAGGGAAGAGGTATGGGCGAGAAGGGTCGGAAGCGGGACACTAGCATCTATAGGTCGCAGTTCACAAAATGGTGGCCCCAGGGGAAAATGTGTGTTGGGGTGAGGGAGGGATCAACGAAAAAAATTCAGGTAGGCTGTGAGAGCGGGACGAACCGTCGTAGTGGAGTGTCGCCAGTCGGATATGGCCACATGTAGCGAAGATGTTGATGTCGGAGGGGGGGGACTGTAAATACAAAAAAACACGGGCATAGTTGAACAACTAGATTAAGGTGGCTGGTGAGGGGTTTCTGGGTCGGTCGATCGAACCGACTCAACGAAGCAAACAATGTGCTTGACAGAGGTAGACGCAAAAACAAAACCCCAAAAGGCGGAGGCGTCTTGAAGAAAACAAGAGCTCAAGCGGAAAAGGGAGCCTCGGGGAAGAAGGTAACGGGGAAGCACAAAATAACTAAGGAAAATCAACAAATTAATCGAAAGGATACATGTCTCTCATATAAGGGAAAGTCCATGGGCGAAAGAAAGGCGTGCCACTGTGTGAGAGGACGGGACAACAAATTATAACAAGTGGGGAGACGCAGTGTTTTACTGGAGGACCGGGTATAAAATAATGACCAGAAAAAGAAAACAGGCCATAAACCACTAAGAGGTAAAAAGCTAAACGGGAACATCCGGCTGAAACTCAAGTTTGCAGACATCTGGAGGTACTTTCAAAAGCGGGAGGGGGGAAGCGGGGAAAAACTCGGGGGAGAAGAGAGTTGTAAATGGATACGCAGCATAACAGGAGGGGACATAAGGTAGGCGAGGAACAGACGGGATTTGACCGATGCGGGGCCAAAAAAGCACGAAAAAAGGACGACAAAAAAACAGGGGGTACACGAGACGACATAGCACTCAGACTTATAAGCTTGGGACTGAGCGCGAATTTATTAAATGCTACGCTAAGTGAAAATAACAAGGGAAGAGAAAAAGAGGGCGCGGAGGGGCTTTTGTGGAACAAAAATCACGACAACACGTGAGTTTTGGGTGTCACGGGATGTGAGAATTGGAAAAAAATAGCGTAGAACTGTGGCCGTGACAGGTTTTCGCGGAAAACAACAAAAAGGGTCTCAAAAGCTTCACCTGTCACGGATCCTTAAAAGGGGGGAGAGGATAAGTACCGTGCGTAAAAGAAAAAAAGAAGGGACAAACAATTTTAGAGGCAAAATGACCGGGCAACAAGGTGGGCCTGGGCCCTCAGAAAAGAGCCGTGGGGTAAAGAAAGAGCGTCCATCCGGGAGGGGGTACAAAGCACTATCTGGAAGCTGTGGTAACGACGTGGTGGGCGGGCGTGGCAGGAAAGGGACCGGGGGGAAGAGGACGCTAAGTTGGGTGCAGATGCCAAGGGAGCTACAAAAGTGGGGGGGCATGAAGAAGAAGCACTCAATCGGGACGGCTGATCAATTCCTGGGGGGATAGGGGATGGCAAGATGGAGGAATATCCCGGAAATATTGGTGGAAGGAGTAAGGGTCACACAAAAAAAGACGTCGACCAGCAAGGCTTTAAAGGCCGTCGGTGGGGAGGTCACTATAACCAGCCAAACCGGCGGAGGGGTCAGCCAAACTACACTGCTCATGAGGGGAAGCAATGGGAGTGAAAGAAAGAACCAACTGGTTGCGAATAATCAAGGCAGTCCACCGGCCTAGGGGGGAAAAGCGGAACACGCTGGAGGCCGGAAAAAGTTCGAAGGGGGGCAATGATATTGTAAAGGTGGGGGGGGTGACACCAGAAAAATATCTAGTGTGGAAAGGGGGTGATGTGGAGCAGGTTTTCGAAGGGAGAAGAAGTCAACACTCGAAAAACAAGTGATTACATCCAGGGAGAAAAGGGTCAACCGTCGAAAGAAACAGCCGGCAATGGGGGCAACAGAAAGAAAAAGAGGAAACGGTTTCGGAATAAAAAGAGAACGGAACCGGCAGTTCGGAGTAAAAAAATTTCTCAATACGAAGGACGGGGACGGGCAGATACCGGTCTGCTCCATCAAGAGGGGAGGAAAGTGGTAGCGAAGGAGGAGGGATTATAACGTTAATCCATGGCTTGGGGACCGAGAAAGGGGACCAAAGAAAAAGGAAGAGGACGGCGAGGGAAAGGCGGCCTAATCTTCAATGAAACCAAAAATGCCGCTACATTTGGTGTGGGCTATTCAAGAAAAAAGCGGACGGGTATAGCAAGATGCCGGGTGGATGAAAGGAAAGAGCCAGACCAAAAGGCGTCGGCTAAAGGGGGCATGACGTCTGTGAGAGCAAGACGAAGCGGGGGCGTTCGATAGAGATCACTAATCAACCAGGAGCAAATAGAGAAAAAAGACCGGACCAGGACCACAAAAAAACAAAAAAACACCCAGAAAAGTAACGCAACACTAAAGTGGTCAAGTGAGCAGGAAAGGCAAACAGGCCAAAGGAAATGTGGAAAACCGACTCATAAAAACAGACAGGGAAAAGGAATTGTACTGCACTAGTTTAGGAAGCAGGAGTGAGCAAAAAACCCGGGAAAGAAGAGGAAAGGCGCCGTCTGGTCAATACATTAAGTTTCTAACATCACAAAAAACCCCCTG
>Ga0179593_1721101_pt1 | contig 18414 bp, 36 predicted proteins | sample CZODoug2_1_08_16_FD_185931 | JGI IMG/M metagenome (GOLD analysis project Ga0179593, IMG submission 185931) | Vadose zone soil fungal communities from Angelo Coast Range Reserve, California, USA - CZODoug2_1_08_16fungal (PacBio error correction) | ecosystem: Environmental > Terrestrial > Soil >...
GGAAAGGAACCTTGACCCAGAGGGCAAAAAAAGCATTTGCATAAACAGGGGCTTTTCGGAAGGGAGGGGGCAGTGGGGACGCACAGAAGGAAAAAAAGACTTAAACGTTCAAAAGAGTGGGCTGTCCGAATACAAAGGAAAAAGGGGAGAAGAAAATTCACTGCCCAAGGGGAAAAGGGACAGGGAACGGCGCACGAAGGGAATACCAGGATCAAAAAAAAAGGGGGGGGACCTAGCCGAGGTCCGTCAAAGAGTAGGGGGGCAACCGTTCCCTTGGGACGGTGTTTTCAGGGGAAGGAAAAAAAAGTGTCGACTGTGAAAAATGAAAAAAAAAGCCGATTGTTGACGCTTGCGGGGGAAGGGGGGGCGTTCACGTGGGGGGAGGACCACACATTGAGCGACGGAAAAAAAAGGAAGAAGCAAATCCGATATCGGGGAGGTCGAAAAAAAGAGGTTTGCTACTCTACTGTGGAAAAAGTGAAGGACCCTCATTCCGCGTCGAGGGGGGGATTCCAGGGGAAGGGGAAAAAAAAAAAAACAAAAAAAAGAAGCCGCGATTTGCCACAGAAGGGAAAGAACTCATCTCAGGCGGGTAAAAAAAAAGACGGGTGGTCATGCCCATGACAAGGACAGAAGAAAAAAAAAAAGGGGGGGGAGAAGGCCGGTAAAAGTTCCGTACAGAGGAAACGCTTGTTTTGAAACGAGAAAAAATGTTGTGGAAAAAAAAAGGAAAGGGGGTCTAAAAAAAAGGTATCTTTTTACCCCGGAGAAGACCCAGCGTCGAACGCGTTACGGCATCTTTTTGCCGTGGAGACAAAGAAAAGGGGGAAAAAAATGTGGGTGTCGAGCCGGAATGAGGACAGGGAAACTCAAGAACCATCGCAAAGGGAAAAAAAAAGCCGGAATAAAAACGGAAACAAGGAAACACAGCTTTGGAAAACGATGGGTCCAGGGGGAGGAAAGGGGGCACGGAGGGAACGTAGAGAAGAGAAAAAGAAAAAAAAACTTCATGAGGAAAAAAAGCCATTCCCTTTCAGAAGGGGAAGGGGGATTAGCGTGAGAAAAAGCGGGGGGGGGGGGCGTTGTGGAAAAAAAAAGTGAGGGGGGCTTGGAGGGGGAACACAAGAAAAGTTTTTGTGCCCAAAAAGGAAAGGGAGGGCGTTCCCACGCGCGAAAAGAAAGAGGGAGGTACCGACCTAAAGAGAAGAGGGGGGATATGGAGACGCGGGGTGAGGAAAAAGCTATTCCAAAAGAGGGGGGCAAAAAAAAGGTTCAGGGGGGGAGGGGACAGGCGGGCGGCGGGGGGGGGCCCAAAAAGTGGGGGGTTTTTTTACCTTAATGGGAAAAAAAAAAGGGGACTCCCGGTGAGGATAGAAAAAAATGGGGGCCTGGTATGAAAAACGGCAGGAAAAAGAGAAACGCCCAAACATCGAAAAGGGGGGAGGGACGTCACCGAGAGGGAAAATCCAGGCGTTTATGGAAGGGGACGAAAAAAACCCACCCCGGAGGATAAGGGTCGAACACCGCGGGAGGGGGCAAAGGGGGGAAAAAAGGGTGCAATTCCCCGAAAAAACAAAAAATCCGTGCCAGCGAACGCAAGGGGGGGGAAAAACTCACCGAGTACGCTGGACAAGGAGAAAAATGGGCAGTCCCGTAAATCGGAAGGATGCGGTCGCTGCAGGGGGGGGAGAAAGGTCGGACCTGGTCGCCAACCAGCTCTCCGAGCCAAAAAAAAAGCAGGGTTCCTCCAAACGCAAAAACAAAAAAGGAAAAAAGTGAACAAGGCCGTCCGGAAAGGAAATGGGCACCCAGGTTCGCAGGGTCAAAGAAGACAAAAAGAAAAAAAAAAAAACTTATGAGGAGGAAAAAAAGGAGGAGCCGGGGAAAAACTTTGAAATCCGACGGCCCGAAAGAGCGGTTGACCAGGGGTCGGAGGGGTTCTGGAACAAGGAAAGAGGGGGAGGCCGGGCGGCAAGAGGGACTACGATCCACAAAAAAACCGGCCAGCAAGGGCCCAACAAAAAAAAAAGGTATTTAAGAAAAAGACTTCCTACGATCATAGCACAACAAAAAACCCCCAAAAACCCCCACCCGCAAAAAAACCCCAAGAAGTACATTTCCACCCTGCAAAAAAGAACGGGGCGTTCTCAGCCTTTCGGGTAGAAAGAACAGGGCTGCACTTAGAGATTTCCGCTTAAGGAAAAAAAAATTGAGCCCCAAAAGGGTGTCCTTCCGCCCGGAGGGAGAAAAAGGAAGCTAAACAAGGGGGGGGGTTAAAAACAACGCCTTATAAGGGACGACGAGAGAAAAAAAAAAAAAACGGGGAAGAGGGGTCGGTCAAAAACAATCCCGCCTTCTAGAAAAAAGGTTGCCATACCAGCCCAAAGGGTCCCTGATCAAATAAACAGGGGGGAGGAAAACGGCTAAAAGAAAAAAGGTTTTCCCCAAAAAAATCTGCCCAAAACAGGACGGGAACAACCAAAACGCCGGGGGTAAGATGGGTCGGCCAAAAAAGGAAAAAAAAATTAAAAAGGGGAAAAAAGAGAAGGGGGGGGGGGGGAAAAGCCAACAAAGTCGTCGAACAGAGACAGAGCTGTCGGGGGGGGAAGGGGGGGGGAGGGGGTGGGGAAAAAGAGCGATCTTGGCCCAAGGGAAAAAAAGACCGGTCTGAGCCAAAAGGGGGGGGGGGGGGGGAAGACCCGAAAGAACAGCAAAGAGGGGGGGGGACCCGGCCAAATGAAAAAGGGGAAGACAAAAACAACTTGGAAAAAGGGAAAACGCATTCGTACCTGGAAAGGACCACGTAAAAAAAAATTTTTTTGACGGAAAAAAGGACCGCTTCTACCGTCCATCAGAGAAAAGACCAAAGGGGGGGGACCATCAAAAAAAAAACCGGAGCCTTACCTCGTGCAAAAAAAGAAACCTCCTTTTTTTCCAAAGGGGGGCGCCTTGGCAGCAGGAGGGAGGAAAGGCCGAACAAGAGAAAACCCAACAAAATTTTCAGGGGGAGAAGGAAAAAAAGATGCAAAAAAAAAAAGAGGGGCAACGCGTCTGACGAAAAAAAGCTCCGGAAACGGGGAAGAAAATCAACGGGGCGAAGGGGGGGGGAGGGTCTAGGAAGGCAGGTCGTCCAACAGAGTTCGAAGAAAAAAAAAAGGGGGGGACAATGTCAATCGTGGGGAAAGCATAAACCGTCTGAAGAAAAAACGACCCGGTGGGGGGCCACAATAAAAGTGAGGAAAAACCGCATCAGTCGTGTACAAAAAGGGAGGCTCATTCAGTCTGCGAAGGGGGGGGAAAAAAAAAGAAGGGCGAGTTTCGGAAGAAAAAAACTTTCACAAAGCAAGGAAAAAGAGGAAAAGAACGAAAGGGAGTCTGGCGAGAGGGGGTCGGCAAAACAGAAAAGTCAACTACGTGGAAAGAGGACCGAAAAGAAATCGATTGAGGTAGAGAATGTGGGGGGCCTGAGGAAAAAAAGTGCACCCCTTGTGGGGAGAGAAAAAAACAAACCATCATGGAGGGGAAAGAAACGTTTTCAACAAAGTAAATGACGTTAGGAGTTGGAGGGACACGAAAAGAAGGGTCCCACTGAATAATCGAGACCCCCAAGATCAACAATACCAAAAAAAGTTCTGATGCTCTAGGGAAATCAACACTCGACGGGGGAAGAAAAAGGAAAAGGGAAGACCTTTTCCAAATGGGGGAAAAAAACACTTCCCCTCCTAATAAATGCATGTCATAACGAAGAAAATGGGAATTAATTCGAAAAACCCAACTGGTTGCAAGCAGCGAAAGAGCGGGGAACCGATTCAAGCTAGGGGGGGAAAAAAAAAAACGGCTGTCAAGTGAGACTCTCAACACACAACGAGAAAGAGGAGGAATGAACTTGGCAAAGGAATCGCCGACCTGTGAAAACTTCAGCAGTTGAAGGGGGGGGGAAAGAAAAAGGGAACCGGCTGTTCGAAGGGAAACCATTTGGGGTCAAGGAAACGACGCCAAACACACAAAAAAAAAAAAAAAAGGAAAAAAAAAGAGGAAAACAAAAAGTTCTGCCAGACAGAGGGGAACGGCAAAACCGTGGCCTGCACAACTAAAGGGGAAAGAGGAAAAGGCGCCGGCCGTCCAAAAAGAAAAAAACCCTATCGTCTCAGCCCAAAAGAGGGTTGCCCGAGAAGAGGGGCAGGGGAATAAACAAACTGTGTTGTTTAAAAAACTGACGCCGAGAGAACGTTGTCGGAACGTGAGGTGTTAGAGAAAACCGAAAGCCCTTGCTCCAGTGCAGAGGTCATCTTGTTGTTGGAGAAAAGAGGAGAAGTCCAGAGGGGTCAGAAAACTGAAGGGGAAGCGTGAACAATAAAGAGGGGAAAAGGGGACTTCGCCCTTGGAAAAAAAGAAACGGTCTGAAGCGTTTTGGAAAAAATTGGGGAGACCGCACCGGCCAAAACTTAAGGAACCAAAAAAAGAGAAAGGGCCGATTGAACGGAAAGAAAAAATCTCAGGGCCGGGGAAAAAAGATGAGGGGGTGGTTATGCCAAAAAACGTAGGGGAAAAAAAAACAATATCGCCGCTCTAAAAATCCGGTTCGATGCAGGACACGATGAACAGGGGGAGGTGCCGGCGAAAGGAGGGTGACCTGCACGGGGGGGGACCCTCAAACAACGAAAAAACCCCTCGCGTTGGGAAAGGTACCCCAGGAGGGGACGACGCTTTGCAGAAAAATTTTTTGCGTTGAGAAAAAATGATTTGGGTGGCGGACCAGGGGGCGCCGGCGCAGCGGAAAAACCAAAAAAAAAAAAAGCTTGAAAAAAAAAAAAAAAAAAAAACACGGCGGTCCTCCGAACGAAACCAACAAGGGGTGAAAAACCTCTGGGCAAAAAAACGTAGAGCGGACGGCAAAAAAAAACCGTCATGGGGGGGGAAGGGGAAAAAAAAAAAGGGGAGGAGGTGTGCGATAAAGACCAATCGTTGGGGGAAAAAAAAAACGGGAAGCGGGGAAAAGGGTGTTCTCAGAGACCGTTGTCGCCGGGGAAAAAAAAAACACTGTCCCCAATAGAGCCCGACCCGACAACAAAATAGGGGAGTGGGAAAGGGTTTTTGAAAACACTCGTAATTCAACCCCAGGGGCTCTCGGGCAGACCAGGGCCCCAGGGACCAAAAACAAAAAGGTGAAAAGGCAGTCTTTTGGGGGGGGGTGGGACCCGGAAAAAGACCGCTACTACCCGGAGGGTTTGAAGAACGGTGAAGGGGGAAAGAAAAAAAGGAGAACTCGCGCCTCTCAAAAAAAAACGGGGGATCAAAAAAAAAAAAAAAAACCGGAGGAAAAAATCAAGGCAGGGAGGGCAAAGGAAAAGTAAGAAAAAAAACCAAAAACCGCGCGTTCAGTCACAAAAAAAATTGGTGGGGTTGCAAGAGAAAAAACACAACGCGAAATACGGGAAGAAGAGGGGGCACAAAAAGTCACAGAAAGGGCGAAAGCCCCCGAGATCTTCCGAAGTAAAAAGGTTGGCTGGCTCTGCTGGAAGGAAGAGTCGTGACCGGTCGGAACAAAAAAAAAGAGAAGGGGGAACAACACAGGGGGGGATAGGGGGGGCCAACGGTGGTCCCCCCGAAGGCCCTTCGGATCGTCAAAGGAAGAAAAAAAAAGGTCCCCGCGGGGAAGAAGAAAAAAAACCGAAGAGAATTCTGACCGTCGGGGGGGGGACCGGAAAAGAGCAGTACAAGGGGGGAAAAAACGACTGTTTTTCGTCAAAACCCGCCCGCAGGGAAAAGGAAAGGCTTTGGGTGAAAATAAAAAAGACGGAGAAAAAAACCGGCATGCAAAAAGGAAAAAAGAAGTGGGAGGATGCGACGATCTCGGACTAAGCCCTGCAGCGTCGCGGGGGGGTGAAAAAAAAAAAGAGGTTCTTCACGCAGGAAAAAGGGGGGTGGGGGGGGGGGGGGGGGGAACGGGGAAAAGATGAAGCACAACCTGTGCACTGTGCCTCCAGGGGCCTAACAGGACGAGAGTGGTGTGCCGCAAAAAAAGAAAACAGGGGATTGCCCGTGGGGCTCTGTGATCTTCGGCAAAAGAAAAGTTGGCAGAGAGCGGGGGGTCGAAAAGGGGAAAAAGACGGTTTCATAAAAAAGTGTTGACGTCGATAAAAAGCGGGCGGAGAGGGAGGAAGGGGGGAAAAAAAAAAAAAAAACAGACAAAAAAAAAACCGCGCCGCAAAGGGGAAAAAGATCTGGGGAAAAAAAAAAGCCTGCGGGAAAAGAGAAGAAACCCGCCCCGGTCGTTCGAAAGCTTCCGGTTTGATGTCCAAAAAAAAAGAGGGTGGCAAAAAATGACAGAACGTAAAAACCCCCGAAACGGTCTGAGCAAAAAGTGACGTTGCCCTACCGCAGGGGGAAGTGGGGGAAAAAGAAAAAAAAGAAAACGGGGGAAAACCCAACCATCGGACAAGACAGCCCGTTCAAAAGGAAGGCCCTAAACACCCCAGGGGAAAACGGTCAGTAGGGAAGAAAAGATAAGGCCAAGTGAAAAAAAGGTACCATCTTATACGAAGGTTCTGACCAGGGGAACAATACGAGGAAAAGGGACGTCCGGCGTGCCCCGAAAACAAAAACGGGACAAAAAAAATCAGTTCCATCAACTCGACTTGGAGAGCCTTTTCGTGTAAGAGGGAAAAAGAAGAGAGTGGGAAGGTTCACCTGGGTGAAAAATCATCCGGACAGCCGAAACATCGGGGTGGAGGAAGGAAAAGGGTCGGAAAAAAACAAAAAAAAAGTCTTCTACATAGGAAAGGTTGTGGAACCTCGGGCACCGTGGGGGGGAAAACAGGGAAACCCAAGAAAAGAAGTCAGGGGGCCGCTTAGATGCTGGCGCATGAAGGAAAAAAAAAAAAGGCTTTTGCAATCCGGCTAGGAAAGAGTAGTGGCCGGGGAGGAGGGAAGGCAAGGAAGTTCAAGATAAAAAAAAAAACCCGGAGGTTTCGGGGCTCACACAGGTACAAAGAAAAAGGGGCAACCAACGGGGGGGGGTTAAGAAAACGCCATAATAATCGTCTTTAAAGTCTCGAAATGTGGGCGGGTTTTTAAAAAGAAGGGACGAAGGGAAAACTGGGGTCTGCAGGGTGAAGAAAAAGGTCTACACGTTTTCAACAAGGGAAAGGGAAGGATCCTTCCTTGAAAAAAACAAAAGAAAAAGAAAAAGAGACACCATCTCAAAGGACGGGAAAAGAAGAGGGGAAAAACCAAAAAGCTCGAAAGTCCTGCGGAAAGGAGACTGCTTCCTTCCACAATGAAGGAAAAAGAAACGAGAAAAGGCGAAAGGAAACAGATGTATTTTTGGTTTTGTTGTAAGGGGAAGTAAAAGCGGGCCCAGGACTGTTCCGTACCCAAAAAACGCTGCGAAAAGCAAAAGGGGAAAGGGCGAGGGAAAAACAACAATCGAAGGGAAAAATATTATGAACCGTGGGAATCCCGAGACGGACGAGGGGGAAGGCGTCAAAAGCGGGGAAAACACCATGGGGCCGAATAAAAAAGCGACTTCCCAAAGGAAGCAGCAGTCTCCGCGCCCGTGGAGGGGGGGGGGACGACCCAAAAAAAAGGAGGCTGGAAGGGAAGCGAAGCGGTCCCGAGATCTTGTTGAAAAAACAGAAGTTCGGTCGATGAAGAAACAAACAAAAGGCACCAGGGGACTGTCGGTGAAGGGTTCAGGCCGAAAGAAAGGCCCCTTGTCGACAGTGGAAAGGAAAGAGGGGGTGGGCGGAAAGGGACGGAGGAAAGACGGTTCCCTTGAGGGGGGGGGTGAACCGCCCACAAAAAAGCCCTGGCGCAAGAGAAGAGAGAAAAGAAAGGTTGGGGGGGTCCCGGGGGTTCTCCCTACTTACCCGAGAGGGGGCAGTTCAGCTTTGGGGGAAAGGTAGAAAAAAAAGAACAAACAGAAAGAAAGAAGATCGAAAAAAAAAAGTGCACATCCGGCGATTAAGGGGAAAATCTCAAGGCGGGGTACCCCAGGGGCATCCCATGAAAGGGAAGAGAAAAAAAAAACAACAAGGGGGAGTGTAGAAGACGTTTCTGGGGGGTTCCGTACCCGATAACATTGAAAGGGGTTTAGGAGGAAAGGAGGGGAGAAAAGGGGAAAGGGGGAAACCACTCCTTTGGGGGGAATCGTGTAAACGAAACGTCGACGAAACAATCCAGAAAGAAAGGGGGTTAGTGAAAAAAAGAGGGGGGGGGGGATGCGCTTACCAGGGGGTCGCCTGTTTGTTGAAAAGGAAAGAGTCTGCAAGCAAGAAAAAAAAAAAAAAAAAAAAAGAAAAAACGGTATCCAGGGGAGGATCAAACGGCCCACAGCTGGAAAAGGTCCCCTCTTGTCCGCAAAAAGGGAAAACTTAGAGCGTAAGAAAAAAAGAAGGGGGGGGTCAGAAAGGAAACTCAAGAGAGCGTGATTTCCGTAGGGGAAGTCAAAAAAAAAGGGAGGGAGTTGCAGTCCACAAAGCGGGAACCGGGCAACAGGGTCTAACCTTTCGGGGAAAAAGAACGGTCCAAATAGAGGCAGGGAAAAGGAAAACCTCAACCGAAGCATATGGAGGGGGGCAAGAAGTAGGGGGAGTTGGGGAAAAAAAGACGTATTCATCATCGATAAAAAAAAAGTCGTGCGGAAAAAGGGAGGGGTGTGCCAGAAGGGGGGGGGGAAGCGGGGGGTTGGGAAAGGATGGAACAGACGCCCCAGAAACCCTGGGTTGATGTATAAAAAACTTTGCTGGAGAAAAAAAGTCCAGCAAGAAGAAAAAAAAGCCCGCGCCTCGCCACTTGAAAAGAAACGCTCCACCCGAGAAGGTCAAAAAAAGGAAAAAAGACATGACGGTGGAAAAAGAGGGAAAAAAACCAGGAGGGGGGGGGCCAGAACCTCGTCATGAAAAAAACCAGCTCTGGGGTGTGGGGGGGAAGCGGCAAAGAAAGAAAAAGGGGGAAAGAATAACAAGGAAAAAATAAGCTGCATGCGGAAAAGAAGGAACCGATATCGTTAGGAAGTAAAAAAAAAAAAAAGGACCGCAGACACACACACACGGGAAGAAAAAAAAAAAAGGGGGGGCTTGAGGGGGGGGGTGGGGAAAAGGTCGTCCAAAAAAAAAAAACCTCCTGGCTTGAGGGTTTCGGGGGGAAAAAAAGGGGGTTCACCGACGCCGACGTGAAAAAAAAAGGGAAGGGGGGCAGGAGGAATGGGGTCAAACAAAAAGAAGGGGGGACATAAAGAAAAACAACAACAACTTAGGAGGAAGGCGGAAAACATGAAAAAGAGGGGGAAATCCGACGAAAGGGAAAAGGGGGGAAAAACGCAACCGTGGAAAGGGGTGCAATTCCTGCGTTGGGAAAAAAAACCCCGGCGGTGGAGAAGAGGAAAGGGGGGGGTGGCCTACCGGAAGAAAAGAGAAAAAAAAAAAAAAAAAAAAAAAAAAAAAGAGAAGCAAGGGCTCCGTACTGGACGAAGAACGATCTGCACTAAAAAAAAAGAGAAATGCAGCTTCGCTTGTTATCAGAAGTGAGGTCTTGCCAAAAAGAAGTTGGGGTGCTGGGGAAAAAGGAAAAAAAATCTGAAAAAAAAGCCGTCTTTTGCCTAACAGTCCGAGGGGTCCTCTACGCGCCCAGAAACGAAAAAAAAAAGGAACGTAAAAAAAAAAAAAAGAAATGACTCAGGGGCCCGCTCGCATTGGGGAAGGTCCTCGTGTCGAGGCTGGAAGCCAGGCCAAAAGGGGGAAAAAAAGAGAAAAAATAAAAAAAAAAACAGAAAAGAGGCCGAACATCATGCCAAACCAGCTAAAAAAGTACTAACGGGACACAAAAAAAAAAACTGGGGTATGAAAAAAAAGGAAAACCATTCGGCCCCGAAATCGACTGTCGACCAGCAACAAAAAAAACGGTCAGGAGAAAGAGAGAGCGGTTGGGGGAGGAGGGTAACAAACCGGCCTTAGCCCTCCCTGACGGTGAAAAACCAGGTGAGGGGGAAAAGGAAAATGTACGGGGTCAAAAGAAAAAAAACACTTCCAAGAAAAAAAAAAATCCACGCCCCTACTAAAAAAAAAAAAAAAAAGGGTTTCAAACAGGAAGAAAGGGCCAAAGAAACGGGCGTCCTGTCAGGAAAGATCCGTCTACGGAAAAAAAAAGCGAAAAAAAAAAGAACGTACCGGGGAAAAAAAGAAACTAAATCCGGGGGGGGGGAACGCTTACCTCGGGAATCACGAGGAGGGGGGGGGAAAAAAACGATGGCCCTCTGGAAAGGGAACAGAAGAAAAAAAACTTGTTTTCATTGGACGCAAAAGATAAATGGGAGGGAAGGGAAGGAGGGGGGCTTCTAACTGAACGGACGATTCAACCGGAAGGAGGGAAGGGAGGTTGGAGGGGGGGGGGACGGGGGCAGTGGTCTTCCAAAAGAGTCGGAAAAAAAAAAAAAGAGGGGGGGGGTTGGACCAAGTGCAACAAGAGTTACTTAAACGAAAAGAAGAAAACCCGTCATGCGGGAAAAGAGAGGACGAACCCCGGGGGAAAACGTTGAATTTGGCATGAACCAAAGGGGGACTGGGTACCCGCCGAAGAGGGGGGGGAGGAAAAATTCCGAAGGAAGCAAAAAAAAAAGAAGCAAATCAAGAAAACGGATTTAGTGGCCGGCTAAAAAAAGCAAAAAAAGAGACCGAATCAGGGAAATCTTGGAAAAAAAAGGGGAGAAGGGTTCTGCAAACAACAAAAGAGGTTGCTTGGGAAAAAAAATCCCTTTATATCCGGGGAAAATCTCTCAATTGGGCCCAGAAAAAAGGACCGTCAAGGGCCAACATGGGGAGGAAAAAAAGGAGGGGGGCCGAAGGGTCTACACTGTCCTAAAACAAGGGGAAAAAAAAAGAAGTTTCGGCCTGAACAACAAAAGAAAGGGGTGGCCCTAGAAAAGAGAAAAAAACTGGCACAAGATTTCTCCAAAAAAAAGGGCGCTCTCGCCGTGAAAGAAAAGGAAGCGATTTCGGGAGAAAAAAAAAAAGGGGAAAGGGAAACACCAGAAGAGAGAAAGAAATTAATTCTATGGAAACGTCCTCTGATGCCAGAAAAAAAAAGGGGAGGCATAAAAAACGAACTGCTGCGGAAGCTGAAAAAAAAAAAAAAAAAAAAGGGCACAGTTCCTCAATCGAAAAAAAAAAAAAGGGGAGAGGGGGAGGAAAAATAGAGATAGACAGCCTTACTCCTCCGAAAAAAACCTCCCATGCAGGAAAGAACTTCTGTCAGGGAAAAAAAACAGGTTGGGAAAAAGTCAAATCGACTTCGAGTATCGGAAAGGGAAAGGAGTTCTTCCGAAGGAAGGGAAGCGAAAGGAAACCATTCCAGCCTGAAGGAAAAAAAAAAAAAAAAAAGAAAAAAGCAAACGAATGCAAATAAAAAGTTTCGTTAACCGATTTTCCGTCGATCGGGAAGGGGGGGGGTTAATGTGACGTGGGGGGGGGGAAAAAAAGAAACTAAAGAGACCTTGGGGTGTCCGTAACTGTTGAGAGGGACCCCGTCCGAGAAGAAAGGTTCCCTTGAAGGTCAAGGGGGGGGGGGGGAAACCGAAAGAAAGGGGGGGGAAAACAGGAAGAAAATCGATATCGGCGGGTGGGAATGTGTGCCGACCGCGAAGGAAAGAGAAGGGAAAGCATTCGCGGTCCCGGAGCGGGGAAAAATGGAACTTGTGGCCGAAAAAACGCAGATCGCTTAATAAGGATGCGCCCGCCCATCGGAAAAAGAAAGGGGGGGAAACACCGACTTAGGCGGGGGGACAGGAAAAAGAAGTAAAAAAAAAAAACCAAAATTCTTTATAATACGGTGGGGAGTACACGATGACATTGTCAAAAGGGGGGAGGGGGGATTACCGGATTATGGGGAAAAGGGGCCAGTGGGAAATCAAAAAAAACCCAGCGCTGTGCGTTTTCCTTAGGAAAAAAAGTTCGAAACGCGGGGGGGAAAAGGGGGAAAAACTGAAAGAAGGGACAAAAGGGTTTTCCTCCCGGGTCGCCTCTCCGCAAAAAAAAACCAGCGCCACCGGGGGAGCAAGAAAAAAAGCACAGGGGGGGTCAGAAAAAAAAAAAAAAAAAAGCCTTTCGTAGAAAACTCTGTCGGCCCGAGCCAGAAAAAAGAGGGAAGGGACCGACGAAAGAACGGGTGGGGGAGACCAGGGAAGTTTGACCTTGAAAAAAGGGGATGTCCGATGTCGGGGACGTGGGGGGGAAAGGGGAAAGTGTCAGAAAAAAAGAGGGGGGTTTGCTCATGAACCGGGAACCGCGCTAAAAAAAAAGAGCGGAAGGTAAACAAGGAAAAAAAAAAAAAAAAGACTATGAAAAAGGGAGAAGGGGGGTTGCTTGTCGAAAGAAACGGGGCCGACCAGAAAGGGAAAGAAGAAGCGCGGTGGGACCAGTAAAGGGGGGAGGAGGGGGGGGTGGTGGGGGAACCTAAAGAAGCACTACTCCCTAAAAAAAGGCCACCTTTTGGACGAAAAGACGACCGCGAACCGCGAAAAAGAAAAAGGCGGGGGGGGGAAGGGCGGAAGAAGGGGTCCGTCCGAAAAATCTTTTTAAGGGAGGGGGGGAGACAAGGAGGGGAAAAAAAAATTGTCAAAAAGAAACCGAGAAAAAAAAAGGTTGCTCAGCTTGAAAGCACCCGCGGCCAGCACAACAAGGGAAGCAGACGACGGAGAAGAAAAAGAAAAAGGAACGGGCGGAGGGAAAGGAAAAGGACAAGAAAAAATCGTGGGAAAGCACTCGCAGCGGTGGGAAGGGAAAGGGGGCCGGTTGTGGAAAAGGGCCAAAAAAAAAAAACACACGAAAGAGGAAGTCCTAAAAAGACGCACGCCTACTGCCAACGGGAAACGTGAACAGTGCCCCGTGAGGGGGGGGGGGACACCAAGGTCGAGGGGAAAAAAAAGAGAGAAAAAACAAGAAAAGGAAAAGATAGAGATGCCTGGAAATTGGTGAACACGACGAAAGGAAACATGGGGGTTCCACGGAAACTGTTGCGGAGGGGGGACAAACCAAGCTGGTTGCGGAACAAAAAAAGGGAGGGTGGAGCCGCGGGAAAGCTGGGGGGGACAGACAACGGTAAAAGAAGGAAAGGGAAAAAAGTCCCATCAGCTCCTCCAAAGGACAAGCTGCGAGTGAAGGAGGACCCTTTACTTCGGACGATCGGAAAAAAGAAAATAGCGTCAACATGTCCGCCCGTCAAAAAAAAAGGAAAGATTCCTTCGGACGGGCAAAAAAGAAAAATTGTCCGCGGAATTTCAAAATGAAGCAAACCCCGGGAGGGGAAGGGGTTCCGAACAAGGACAAAAAAGAAGGGTTGGTGGGAACACGACGAAAAAAGAAAAACCTCTTATGCCTTTCTGGGAACCTTCTCGTGAATCAAAAAAAAAAAAGGAGGGGGAGAAGTGGCGAGCGCCGAAAAAAAGAAAAGGTCAGGCGGGAAAAAAAAGGGTTTTCATACCATTCAAAGGGCGATCATCAACCCAGGGGGAAAAGGGGAAGGAGGCGCCAAGCCAAGGGAAAAAAAACACTTACTTTCCCAAGGCCTTCACAAATCAAAAAAAGCCTGAAGGGAAAAAAAAAAGGAAAGAAGGGAAACACAGAAAAAAAGGACAAAAAGTCCTACTATCCAAGGGGGTAGTTTTGAGGGGTAAGGAAGGGGAAAAAGGGGGGAACCCAGAGAAACCTCCCCCTACGGGAAAAAACCAAAGGGAAAAGAAACGACAAGCAAACTACATCAACAGGTTAACAAGGCCAAGACCGGAAATAACTTGGCAGCAATAAAACCGAAGGCGACGTACCGGGCCGGAAAAAAAAAAAGGAACGGGTCCAAAACGGGACGTAAAAAAAGACGGTCGCCCGACAGAAAAGTGAGAAGAAAAAGCTGTGGGGGACCGTTCAAAAAAGAACAGGAAAAAAAAAATCACGCTCCCGGGTGGGGGAGAGGGGGAATTGCCCGAAAGAAGACACCGAACAAAAGCGTACAACAAACAAAGAGGACAGGGGAAACGCTCCAGCAAGAAAAAGCTTGCGGCGGGAAGAGGAAAACAAGATTAAAAAAGGCAGAACCAAAGGTCGTTCCCGGTGGTCGTCCAACATCGAAGGGCCGACAACAGCGTGGGAAAACAAAGAGAGAACTTCCTTCAGAAAAAAGACCCTTTTTTTGGCCGGAAACGGGAATTGCGCCAGGAAAAAAAAAAAAAATTCTTTGTTCACCCAGAAGAAAATCTGGCCAGTCCGTTCCAAGAGTAAAGGGAAGATCCCCCGTCGACCCCACTTTCCAGAAGTGCAGAGAAAGGGGCTGAAAGCAAAAAGGACTCCCAACGCTAAAAAAAAAAAAAGCGACTGGAGGGGGGGCGCCCAACAAAAAAAGGGATAGGAAAAAAAAACGAGGGAATCTCGGCCAAAAAAGACTATAAAGCGAGAAAAAGGAAAAAGGCAGAAGGGGGGGGCGGGGGGGTGGAAAAGCTGGGACCGTCAAGGTCACCGGGAAAAATCGCGGGGAAAGAAAAAGTTCCGGAAAAAGGAAAAAAGAGGTTCAAAAAAGGGGGAGGGGGAGTCCACCTAAATACCAAAAAAGAACTTTTTCCCCGAAGAGAAAAACAAAACGGGGGGAAACATATCTCCAGGGGGTCGCCTGCGGGGGAAAAAGTGCCGGGCCCCGGGCCAAGACGAATTGGAAAGAAGGACATTAGGAAAAGGAAGATTCTCTAATCTAAACTTCGAAAGGGGGGGGGGGCGGTAGGGGAAAAAAGGAAAAAAGAGACCCAGGACAGCCTGTCGGAGAAGGACTGCGGGCGGAAGCGGAAAAAAGCAGGGAAGGGAAAATTGGGGGCAAAAAAAAGCAACAACAACACGGAGTATTAGGAGGTGCCGCCGGCACAGAGGTCCGCAAATACATGGCCTAGGGAGGGGTAGGAGGAAGGGGCACAGGAGAATAAAAAAGGACTCGATTAAAAAAAAATCCTCTCGCCGTGGCGGAAAAGGGGGGAGCAGCCAGAAGGCCGCTGCCAAAAAAAAAAAGAAGACAGGAAAAGAAGGACAGCCAAGACCTTGGATATCTTGTTGGAAAAAAACGATCTTCGGGCACCGTTCTTGTAAAGGCCCGACGAAAACGACACCGAAGAAAGGGAGGGGGGGAAAGTAATAAATGGTAATCGGGAAAAGGAGGCTACCGGTGCCCCTTGTGGGAAAGGTGTTGAACCGCCCCAAAGAGGGGGAAAAGGGACTTTGGCGAAAGACGGATATGAAAAAGGGCAAGACTAAAGGAAGAAGGGGTCGACCTTTTTCGAAAAAAAAGGGGACACCCAGTCCGCGGGCGGGGGAAAGGGACTTGTGAGCGAAAGAAGGACAGAAAAAAAAAACGAACCGAGGAAAAGGAGGGAAAGAATCTCAATGCCGGGAAGGCCCGGGTTGGTCAAAAAAAGGACACGGCCCAAGGGAAAAAAAAAAAAAAAAGGGGGGACAAGGCCCGAAAAGGGGGGGGGGGGGGGTCCGTTTTCCGACATTGTCCACGAAATGGGTCCGATGATGTTGAAAACCGGAAAAGGGGGAAACACAACGAACCCAATTGCGGGAGGGTCCTTTCCCAAAGGAACAGCTAGCGTTGAAAAAAAAAAAAAGTTTTGGGGGGAAAAAAAAAAAAAATTCCCTGAAACCAAAAAAAGGGGGGGTGGGGGCAGGGGGAAAAAAGACTTCTCCTCGGACCCGACTCCCCAGCGCCAAATCGACGCAACGCAAAGCACGAAAAGACCACACAAGGGGGTCAAAACTAACAACATGGGAAGGTTTCCTTGTCGAAGACTAGATCGTACAGTCCCGAAAAGGGGACTACCAAGGAAACTTAGGAGGAGTACGTTGAGGTTTGCGTGTCAAAACACAATGGGAGGAAAGAAAGGGTAGGAAAACCGAAAAAAAAAAAAGACCGTTCGGCTGGAAAAAAAAAACTATATCGCTGTACACCGAAAAAAAAAGGGGAGGCTATGGCTATGTAAAAAGGGAAAAGGGTAACAAAAGGGGGAAGACAAAAAGGCCGATCGGGGCCGAAAACTACAGTCTGCGCGTGTGAAAAAGGGGAAAGGTGTTTGGACCGCGTGTGGGGAAGGTAACGGAGCACGAGAAACGCAGGGTTTTCCTGGGGAAAAGAAAAAAAAACGGTAACAGCGCGAAAAAAAAGGGGGAGGGGCGCGCCGAAAAGGAGAAAAAAAGGAGTAGAACGGGAAAAAAAGGAGGGAAAAGGGGACGTCCTCGGTTGAAAAACCGCCGGCCTGTTGGAAAAAAAAAGGACATGCACCGGGGGCACAAAGAGGGGGGGGGGGGGGGGGAAAGTCTGAAGGGAAAAGAAAAAGACGCGAAAGAAGGCTGCTCACAAGAAACGACATGGTGGGACGAATGGGAGGGGAGACGAAGTAAAGGGAGCAAGAAAAAAAAGAAAAAAGCGGGCGGGGGAACGGGGAGGGACCCGTTCGTCCCAACAAAAAAAAAGGCCTCCACCTCCGGGCGGGAAAAAGGCCACACGGGGTACAAACAGGAAAAAAGAGGGGGGTCAGAAAAAAGGAAGGGTTGAAAAAAAAAAAAAGACATCTCTCTCAAACAAACAAAAGGGGAAGGGATGCCTGACCGATTGGTGAACTAGCGACCGAGAAAAAAAAAAGGGAAAAGTGGTCAAAAGGGCGGCTCGTTGACAAAAACGTTGCAGTCGGCCGGTAAAAAACCGCCGCCCGTGAGTGGAGGGGGACGAGGCTGGGGAGGGAACTAGCCACCCCTGCCATGCGCAAGCTTGAAGGGGGGCGGGGGAGGGAAAGAGATCAGGGGAAGAATAGAAGACTGCAGCGTACAGGCAGGTGGAGGGAAAGTACAAAAAAGGGAGGCAAAAGAGTGTTCTGAGGAACCCACCATCTGAACCCGGTGCCTGAAGAATCAGAAGAAAAAGAAAGGAAGAGACCTTACTCCTCCATAACCGCAAGAAAAACGGAAAAAAGGACACGCCCGGAGACGCACAGAATAGAAGGTGAAACGGAACAGAGGGCTGAAATACCATTCAAAGTTGGAAGGAAGCGTGCCGTAGTGCAAGTAGGGCCCCCCAAAAAAAAGGAAAAAAAAAAAAAGTACGGGGAAAAAAAAACCTCTGCCACAAGAAAAAAACGCACGATCTTGTCGGCCAAGAAACTGCTGAATCGCCGACTGGGGGAACAAATCAAAAGTGGAGGGGACCGAAAAGTCGGTTTGAGAAAATTGCCCGTCGAGGCACGCCGGAAACCGGGCCAGAACCTGTTGACGTTGACGAAAGAAAAAGGTACAAAGTGCAAAAAACAGCACAAAAAGGCCCCTCATCTTAAACAAGTCTCACGAAAAGGGGGTCAAGAAGGCGACACGAAAACAGTGAAAAACCCAACGTACGCCTCTACGGGAAAGAAAGCGACCCAGAAGGGGGACCAAGAGAAACTTGGGGACCCCCGCTGGAGGAGGGGGAAGACGAAAAACGGATCAAAGTCGATTGGTTCCCAAAAAAGTCCGAACAACGTCGGTAAAGAAAAACGTCATAAGCAAACCTCTCCGAACTGCAAAAAAAAGCGTTCGACGCTAGAGGGGGGAATCGGGTAACCACGAAATCAAAAAGGGAGGAGGCACCTGTGGAAAAAAAAGCGTGTCCAACATCCATCGGAGGTCGGGGAGGGGGCAAGTAGGGACATGTCCCACTCTTGTGAACGTCTTCTACAAGAGCGGCGGAAGGGTGTGGGAACAACGGAGGGGAAAGGGAAAAAAAGTGGGAGGACCAATCGTGTAAACCCGCCTTAAAGAGGAAGAGCATTCGGATCTAAGGCAAAAAAGAAAATAAAAAAAAAAAGGCTCGCCTCGGAGAAAGGAACCTGCGGCATCACACAGAAAACAAAACTAAAAAAAAAAAAAAAAAGCGAAACTGCTTGGTGAGGGGAAAGGTCCCCCGAGGCGGACCGGTCCAACGAAAGGGGGAACGAACCAGGGGGACGCCAGCTTTAATTCAGAGGGGGGTCCGTTCCAACAAAGAAAGTCAAGGCACCGGTGAGCAAAAATCAACGCAAGTTGTTAGGACAGGGGGATGTACTGACACTTTCTACAAAGGAGAGGAAAACAACAAACAAAAGGGGCCCTACAAGGAACAGGTGCCAAGGAAGAGGGAAAAAAACAATCTCTTCCTCGAAAAGAGAAAGGCCCTGAAGGCGAAAATCAGGAGAAGGCGCCTGGCAGCTAATAAGGAATTCGTCGGCAAAAGAAAAAAAAAATGCTGGCAAAAAAGAAGGGGAAAGTAGGGAGTCGAACAAAAGAAAACGCACCAAAAAGAACATCCTGTCTTGGAAAAGGGGAAAAACTTCTGCGGAAAAAGAGGGGAAGGAGGGAAAAGGGAACTCCAATCAAAAAA
>Ga0179593_1477031_pt1 | contig 18413 bp, 31 predicted proteins | sample CZODoug2_1_08_16_FD_185931 | JGI IMG/M metagenome (GOLD analysis project Ga0179593, IMG submission 185931) | Vadose zone soil fungal communities from Angelo Coast Range Reserve, California, USA - CZODoug2_1_08_16fungal (PacBio error correction) | ecosystem: Environmental > Terrestrial > Soil >...
AAAATCGAACAGGACAAATAACCGAAAAAAAGAGGGTAGGACTTTGCCAAAAGCGTTTGGAAAAGGAAGTTGCTTCGGGCTCCGAGAACAGGCTGGGGAAGAAAAAGCCGGAAATCCTTGCAGGGGGAAGGACTGGAGAGTAAAGAATCGAAAAATGGCGGGAAAAACGGTTACTCAAAAAAAAAAGTTTCCTGGGGTGCTGAAGGGAGGCCCGACGAGCTATCGGAAAGGGAAAGGAATGCGAATGGGGCCGGCGGCAACAAATAATAAAAAAAGAGGAAAAAAAGCAGCAGGGGGTTGGGTTGGACTTGGAAAAAAAGACCGTCAACTAGAGACAGTCCGCCAACAGAAAACAAACTGGGAAAAAGGTTTTGGGTAAATGGGTTGGCAATGTATGACGCCACAGAGATGCGGCAAAACAAAAAGGGGGGTACAGCCAGGACGCGGGGTGGGGGGGGAGGAGCCCACGTTTTGGGGTGGGGGACGATAAGGAAATTCGGCTTCAGGGGTATTGCAAGAACCTATGGGGGGTTGTGTCCGCGCCGGACGGATGAAAGAAGAGTGGGATGCGAAGGGGGGGGGGTGACGTGGGTTAAGGGAAGGAAAGCCGAACCGGGAAGGAAGAAACAACAGTAGGAATGAAAACAAAAAAGTGTGGAAGAAAAAAAAAAAATGGGTAGTGAAGAGATATGAACGGGGGGGGGGGGAATGCAGAAAAACAATTTCCAGTGGTGGAAAACAGGGGGGGCTTCCAAAGGGGAAGACGCATAGTTGAACCTTTGGAGGGAAACGATCACTAAAGGGAGGTAGACGTTAGGTTATTAAAATTTCACATGGCGCAAGAGATGAAACAAGCAAGGAACCGTCCGGGATCGCACAAAAGTGGAAAAAACAAACCGGTGGGAAGGCGAAAAGGAAGGCGTGTCGTGAAAAAAGGGAAGGGACAACTGAAACAACGCAGAAGCGAAAAAAGAGGAGTGCGAAAGAACGGAGGTGGAAAACAGATTGGCCGCAGGGCGCGGGGTTGGGTGGATATGAAGACCGTGGGGCGGGTGTGGGGTGGAAGAAAGGACATGCCGGCCTAATCTGCACGGGGGGTCTCGGGAAAGGACCCAAAGGAGTTAAAAAAGTTCAAGGAAAGGGGTCCCAGAGCATGAAGGTAAAAGCCCTGGCAAATGAAACGGTTTGGTAAAGGGTGGCGAAGCCAGCACCACCGATAAAAAACAAAAACCGGAAAAGTAGGAGGAGGGATGGAACGAAGCAGGAGAGACAAGCAGCGTCCTGGAAAAGGAGGGGGGAAAACAAAAGAGACGAGACTTCAATATAGGATAGGGTTTGTGAAACGTGCCCCCCCCCAAGGGGGAATTCAAAAAAAAAGAGAGGAAAGGTGGAGTCGGAAAAAAAAAAACTGTGTGGATATATCCGGCGTATCAATGGGCGCTGGGCAAGATGGAGGGAGAGGTGGGGGATTCACGAATGGGGCATGAAAATAAAAACAACGATCTGGCATGGGGGAGGACGCAAAAGGAGAGGGCACTTCCCCCCAGGGGACAACCAAAAGAGAACTTGGGGGAAAATGGGACCACTCCGGATCAAATCAAGGAGTTTGGGAACAGCTAAGTGCAAAACCAACGTAAATGAAAAAGGGCAAAAAGCCCGGGAAAAGGCAGTGAAAAGAAAAGGATACTGGAAAAAAGACAAGGGGCGCCCGTTGTTGAAAGTTGAGTAATGGCTAGGAACAAATGGGGGAGGGGAGAAAAAAAGGCTACAGTAACGTCGATAAAAGGAAGACCAAAACACCTTGGGTGTCAACAAGAGGTAAAAAGGACCCAAGAAAATAAGGGCCACGGGACATTACGAGCACCGCACTAAGGCAGGAAAAAAAAACGGTTAAAAGGGGGGGGGAAAAGAACGAAACATCGCGGAAACACTGACCACGGGGGAGTTGGGGTCGCGGGAAAAGCCGGATGGGGGATCGAAAAACTAAAAAGTTTAGCCAATCGGGGAGGGAAAAAAAAACCTGGAAGGGGACTGGTCACGGGGTGGTGGGAATTGGTTGAAAAAGAAAGTGCCTTTGGGACACGGGGAAATAGAAAAAACCAGCCGAAAAAAGAACAAGCAGTGCAGGGGGGGGGGGAATACTCAAGGAAGGTGCAGTGGGATCGAGCCCCTGTGGGTAGTCGCCGTGGAAAAAAAAAAATAGACTACTGTTTTTGGGCCGGAATCGTGGCATTTTGGACTGACCAGAAGAGGAAAACAGGACAGGCGACGAACTCTAGTTGGGTGTTCTTAGGGCCCACCCAACCAGGGAAGAGTTTGACGTGGCGACAGGGGGGACTTGAGGGAGTGGGGCATGGACGGACTGCCGAAAAACCTTGCAAAGGGGGGGTCGAGAAAACCGGACAAAGGGGGGGAGGTTGAAAACTTTGACAAAACCGAAAACAGAAAAAACACAGAGCGGAGCAAGAACAAAACAGGGGGGCGCACTTTGGGGTCACCGGTGAATGCAAGTGGTGGCCTGCGGGATGAAGGGTTGGGCGAAGGAAAAGGACCTCGAGTGGGGGGGGTGGTCAGGGGACGCGAGCAGCAAGTCTTATCGAAGACCAATGACGATGTGAAAGCTCACCAGTAATTGTTGATTGTTCAGAAGCAAAAAGGGGTCCTTGAAGGAGAAAAAAGGAATCGAGAATCAACAACAACACACGGGGAAAAAAGGATAAGGAAGAACGGGTAGGAAAAAAGGGGTTACAAACATTGACCGGGAGCGCACAAGAGGGACTTGGTCGCCGGGAATCTGCAAGAAAAAAGATGTCCCAGGAAAAAGAATTTGCAGAAAAAATTGACAGCACGGGGAAGGAGGGCTCGAAACGCAAAAAAACACTGACAAAACCAAAAATTGAACAAGTTTTTTCTGTGAACAGGGGGAGAAATGTTTGGGGAGGGCTAGAAAGAACTGTTGGGAAAGGTGTTAGGGTGGGGGGGGGGGGGGGGAGGGGCAAGAAAAAGAAAAAGGGAAAATCACTCAATTGGCGGGGCAGCGAAAAAAAAATGGAAAGAAACGGAAGGGCACCCGGTCCAACAGTAAAAAGGACCCCAAAAACAAGTGGAAAAACGAAAAAAAAAGACTAAAAGACCGTGCAAGACTTGTTTCCGAAAAGAGATTCGCGCCGGATGAGAGAAAGGACTCTGGACTGAAAAGACAAAGAGAGGCGGCACAAAGCTTTATAAAAAGGGGAGGGTTCAAGGAAAGGAAAAAGAGTCCACAAACAGAGGAAGTACGCGCAGAGGGGATGCGGGCGAGGTGGGGACAAGAGGAAAGGGGCAAAGAGAGGGGGGGGGAAAAAGACGATGACAGCACTTAATTCAAAGCACGGACAGCCGAGGGGACGAAAAGGTTATTTAGGAGAAGAAGGAGGCGGGGGGGGGGGAAACAAAGACCAAAGGACAACCCAAAGGGGGTAGGGGGGGGAACAGGGCCATTTGGGGAAACAGGTTTGGACTTAAAGTAGATCTGGGGCATCGAGAAGGGCAGAAGGGAATGGGCAAAATGGGGTCAGGTGGGGACACGAGTGTGGGGGGAAAGGCGCAACGGGGAAAAGAGGGCGACTTGGAAGCACGGTTGGGGGAACTGACAACCTAAAAGGGGGGGAAAAAGAGCAGATAAAAGTTCAAAAAACAACAGGAAAGGTGTTGGGTTTTGGAACCAGCAGACTAAGGTTACAAAGACGCTGTCGTACGTTGAAAAATTGAACAGGGAAAAAGCGCAACGCCAGAGATCCTGAAGAAAAAGTTGTCAACAAGTCAAGGGTTCGCTTTGGGTGGGTCCCAGGGACAGAGAGGTTTGAAAAAAAAAAACACAAAACAAAGATCGGGGGGTGAAAGGCAAAAAGTAAAAATCCGGGAGACAACTACGAGAAAGCTAAAAAAGCGTCTTGGAAAGAGACGGAAACAAAGAAAAGATTTTTTGGGTTCTGTTAGAACCTGTTGGGAGCGATTGTAAAGTTTGTGAAATTAAGAAATCCCAGAGAAAATCGTTGGGAAAAAGGAAAGGGTCGCCGGGCTTTTTGTCCATCGGGAAAAACCAGGAGGATGGCTCGGAAGGCAATGGTTTCCATATCGGGACGAAGATCGTGGAAGTAACTGGGGGGTTTGGTGCAACCCACCAATAACCAAACCGAGTTCAGAAAAGAGTGAACATGGAGCGTTCAAAGGATGCCTGTCGATGACAGGGAAAAGCCCTTGTTGGGGGGGGAGGGTTTAAAAAATCCGGGAAGGGCCATGAAAAGAGATTGGGGACCTCAACAGGGAGTCCACACACCAAAGTCTTCAGACGCGCCTGAAAAACAAGAGCAAGACCATCATTCTGGCAAAGGAAAAAAGAGCCGTGGCAGAAACTTGAGGCCCTGGTCCACATAGGACTTGGGGGTTCCGCGTCAGATGTGGTGGACAGTTTTTGGGAGGCCGGGGTCCATCGGAAAAAAAAAAGGAGGCTACCGTTTTTTGGGGGTGGGTCAAGCAAAGTTTGGGGGGTGGGAGGGAGCCAATGGAATGAAGGGGGGGGACGTCAGAGGGTGACGCCATTTGATCAAGGTTAAAAAGAACCTGGGGACCAAGAGAAAACTACAAAGGGAAAACACAGGGGGACGGAAAGAGGTCGAGGACGCAGGGGTAAAACTCACCAAAAAATCACCCAATGGGAAAATTTGCAGACGTGGCTCCCCTTTTTCAACAGTGCGAAAATAACAACAGTGCTGGCGCCAACAGGGGTTGGGTGAATGCAGAGGGGTATTTTTAAGGAAAAGGGTGGTAGGAGGCCGCGCCAACAAAAGAAAAAACAGGGGCGAAAAGGAAAAAATTCATAAAAAACGATCAACGAGGAAAAAAAAGCCCGTGCAAAGAAAAGCGGGGAGTGCATAACTGACAAAGAAGCAACGACGTTACTAATCATCACAACATTACACAGACGCCAAGGCGTGTCAAAGGACATGTTTCGGCGCGACAGTGCGTGCGAACCGAAAATCAAAGTTGCCAAACCAAAAAAAAAAAATCCAAAAAGAAAAAAACTCCCGTCTTCGGGGGGATTTGGGGGGTGGTCGATCAGAAAGTGCCCACAAAGGTCCGGCAAAAAGTGGTGTTTGGGGTTTTTTTGGTTCGGAGTGTCGTTGATGTGTTGAGACGAGGACATCTATTCCAAAGGAAGCGGGATAATGCATATGCCACGTGGAGCCTGAAAGTCAAGCCAACGGAAAAAGGGGAAGTAATAAGTGAAGACAGGAGTGGGATTCAACTTTCTCCAAGAGCATGTCAACAGGAACGGTGAAAGGGGCCCGAAAAGCGACGGAAGTATACAAACCGAGCCAGTTCGCCAAGGCGGGGGAGAAGGGGATTTGGTGTGGGAGGCATTGGTGAAAGAGATGACTACCCCAAAACGAAGGTATCCACAGAGAAAAATCCTGAGTGAAGACCCAGCATCAAAAAAAAAAAATCCAAAAATCCTCGCTGGGGAAGGATCGGCCGGAGGTTGGGGGGGCTCAAGGGGTGAACGTACGCGACCGCAGAGTCAATCAAGGGACAAGGGGGGGCGCGGAGCAAAGAGGGTTGTAGGGGGACTGTTACGGATGGCCGGGGAGAGTTGGGAGGGAAGGAGAGGGGTAAAAGGTTTTGTTTGAAACAAGGGGAAAGTGGAAGACAAAAACAACTAACGGAAATACAAGAAGCGCCAAAGACAGTGTGCTGCGATGAGGAAACAAAAAATGTACCTTCAAGCTCGTCTATCAACGAAAAAGGAAACGGGCGAACACCCCCCCTGCGGGGTGTTGTTGGTTTTGTTGGGTGTCGTTTAAAACAGCTCGGAGAAAATCAAGCAGATGAGCGCAGTTTGGGGTCAGGTAAAAAAAGGTGAAAATCGAATGGGGCAAAAAAAGGCTTTGAAGAAGAAGGAAATGACACCGGGCCGGCGGGGGCAATTGCAAAGGGGATCAAAAGGCTAGGGGGGGTAATGGGAGAAAAACGCGGAAGAGAAAGAAGAAAAACGTACTTACCCGGGGTTAAGCCTCCGGCCAGTGCGCAAGATGCGGGGAAAAACGGGGTAAAGCCGGGTGTGATGAGTAGAACGAAACAAAGCACGCAGGCACTTCCCTCCAGGGGGAAAATAAGATTGATGGTTGAAGGAAGGCTGACTAAAAAAAAAACTGGAAACAAAAACAACGTCACCAAAAAATGTAGAATACTGGGAGGGCGAAGAAACAAGCGCCGGGGGGCCAGTGGAAAAAAAAAAAAAAAGGGGGTGGAACGCCTCTTTGCAATAACCGTGACCAGGTGGGGGGGGTGTGGTGAATCAACAATGATACAAAAAAAGGAGAAAGAAAAAGAATGACCAATCGGGGGGGGGGTGGACTTGAAAAAGGGAAAAGGAAGGGGGTAAGGGGACTCGCAAAAGAAACTCAGGATTTTAAGTGGTGACAAAATGTTTTTGGGAAGGCCATAGAAAAAATGCGATTCCAGAGGGTGAAAAAGAATGTGCCTATGGGAGGGGTACCTGGGGAGGAAGAAAAGGGAGGAAAGGAGGGGGTGGGAGAAACATTGGAGTAAAAAATTTTGGGTAAAAGGGGGACTGACGTTGGGGGCTGAAAAAAATAGGTGTCGGTTGACGGTGGACGGAATGATAGAAGGGGGCGGGCACTTTGTGGAATTGGGGTTTGTGGGGGTGTTTGTTTTGGGGGGGGAAAAAAAAAGGGGTTTTGCACAAAAGGAACGGGGGGGGAAAATACAAAAGACGCTACAGGGAGAACTTTTGGAAATGCCTGAAAAAAAAAAAAGGGGTACGAGGGGGAAGTTGACAATCAAATAGAATGGCCGGGAAAGAAATTTCAGAGGGACCAAAAACGGTTAAAGCCAAAAGGGACGGAAGAATCATCAACTCTCGAAAAAAACGGATCAAAAACAAGAGGGAGAGGACAAAGAAAGGAGAGGAAGATGAAGTGAGGAAGGAACAAAAGGAGGGTGAAAGGCTGTCGGCATTTGGGCAACTGAAACCTAGGGAGTGAGGGCAGGACGGTCTGGCGGTGGTAAGCAGGGAGGGACCATTGATACAACATGGTTGAAAAGGAAAAAACGTCAGCGCAATGAGGTAAACCACGCTAAAAAAGCAGGTACGGATTGGCGGAAACTGTCAACGAAAATCGAATGTGGAGAAAAAAAAAAAGGTGACCCGCATAGACCCTAGATTAGAGCTCAACCACGGCCTGTCAAAACAATCCTCCGAAAAGAACAGAGAGGGGTGAAGCTATTTACATGAACTATGCAAGTAAACTGAACCACAAAAAGTTACGAAAGCGGGCGTCGCGAAGAAATAGAACAAACCAGTTTTTTTGGAGACGCATAAAAGACTTCCAACTAAGTTTTCTTTACGCAAAGGGAAAAAGGGGGGAAGAAAAGAAGAATGGGCAGAAGGCACCACCAGAGAAAAGCGAAAAAAAAAAAAATAAACCAAAAAGAGGTCAAACCTTCACTTGGAAAGGGGAAGAGGGGGGGCTCGGGGAACCACCCCCCAAAAAAATACAGGAGGATCGTGGACACGACATGGGGAGAACCACACCAGCTCCCGTAAATAAACGCACTATTCAAGGTAGGAAAAGAGGACGGCGTCTGGGGGAATAAGAGTATCAAACGCAAAAAACTGCACTAACGAGCGGGGGACAGTAACTTACCAATCAGATGCCCGGACGAGGGAACTACGGGGAGGGCCTGCACAAAAACATTCGCGTTGGTCAAAGAAAAGGGAAAACGAGCTAAAAGTTAGACGGGTCAAAAGAGGCAGCTGCGTTGAATGGAACTGGATTCAGGAAACAGTTTGAGCAGGAAAAAAGGTAGCACGAAAAATCGGCGGATAATCTTGCAAAAATGTGGAATCGCATGAAATTCATCCGGAAAAAAAATATGCGGGGGTGTCTGTTCACAAGAAAAATTTGGGAAGGGGTGGACGAGAAAGAGAATGACGGGGTGATCTTATAGGAGGGGAGAAGCCTTGCAGGGAGTGGGTTATTTGGGGACAGGTAATGAAGCAACTTGTCCGTCCTGAAAAAATAAAACGATACCGAAAAAAAAGTCCCCTCCAACAGAAAAAAAGATGGAAGCGCCAATGCGATAGGGAGAGGGGCCCCGGCTTACCTCTTTCAAAAAAAAGGGTCGACCAACACCTCAAACTGAAAATCAGAGGGTGGGTGATTATGAAAAAAAGAAGCAGAAGAATTCAATGGGGTTTACAAACATAGTCCGCGTCATAATGAGTAGTAAAAGAGGATCACAGTTACAAAAGAAAAACTGGGGGGGGCCAGGGAACTGGAAAAGCAGTTTGGACCTAAATTGAGACCTGCTCACGCTGAAAACAGAGAAAGACAAAGTTTGTCCTGGGAAACTTCTAAAGAGAAATAAGACTACAACAAGGGGGGTCAGAAAGGGTGGCTGAAAGGGGAGGGGGACGAAAGGAGGAGGAAAAAAAAGTCCGGGAGGGAAGCGAGGGGGGGGACCGTAAAAAATCGATCGAAAACACACTGAGAAAAAAATTCGGAAACAGAACCCAACAATAATACAAAGCACCCGGACGAACCCGGGGGGAAAAAAAAAAGTTTTGTTGTGACTGTGAGGGGGGAAATGTCGCCAAAAAAACAAAGGGGGGCACCAAAAAAGTACGCCGGATGGCGGCCGCGGTTAATGGAAATTTGAAAGGCGGAGGCAGGGGAAATTGGACAGCGCCGAATGTGGTTGGCAATCGATGCCGGGGAGTGAAACTACTGGGGGGGGAGGTTTGACAGGGAGCCTTCCCTGACTGTAGCGGGTCAAAAAGAGAGGATTCACCAAGGGGGCCAGAAAATGGGGTTTCGCCTTCAATCAATGGTAAAAAAGAATGAGCGGAGAAAAAACAATTTCCGGGATGCCCTATAAAAAGAAGAGCCTCATCGGTTGAAACACCTTTGTTGTTCTAGTAAACGTGGGGATTGGGAAAAGACTATTTAGCTTTACAACAGGGGGGTACGAAGAAGGGAGGACGCAATTAAAAAACTTTCCATGAAACAACAGAAACAGGGCAGTGCGCCATTGAGTTCCGGCGTCGAAAAAACCACCGGAAAAACAAAGAAGAGGACAAACGCGAGGGAAGAATTAAGAAAAAACGGGAGGGTGTCAGAAAGAATCTGCGAGCGACGGGGATCGGGAAAGAAAGAGGGTGGGGCGGGTGACTAAGGTAAGACGTAAGAGCGTTGGGGGTCGCTGGTGGCCAGTAAGGGTGTTTTTAAAATTTAACTAAAAAAGTAAGGGGGCAAAACGAAACGGGGGGGGGGGGGTGGGGTCGAAAGGTAAAAGAGTATGACGTGTGGGGGGGCGGTGGACGACCCTTCCAAAAAAAAGAGACACGACCGACGATGTAGTTTTGAAAAAGAGGAGAAAGAAAAAGAAGTCACGAAAACCGAGGGGGGGGAAAAAATAGGGGTAAGAGAGACAAGAGAAAAGATCTCGGGATGTTTGTCACAGGAAGGAATACCTCGAAATAAAATAAATGTGATTTTGGTCCTGAAAGAGAAGGACTGGGAAAAACATTCACTAACTCTGGAAGAGGGGAGGGGATGGTCATGAACCGGGTCTGCTGGACCGCGCAGCGGACCCTGGACAAAAAAAAAAAGTGAATTTCACGCAGAGTCCGAATGATCGTCCAACGGAAAGAACAGTGAAGTTAAAGCCAATGAGCTGCGAAAACAAGGCCGCAACGGGGGTGAGGTCTTTTAGGGGGCGCACCAAACGGGTTATGTAAAAGCAAAAAAGCGGAACTAGAGAGGACACCACCTGTACCCAAGGAGGGTAAAACGACAAGAAAAGTGGGGACATATTCCGAGCCCCAGAACAAAGAACGGGTAAAATGAAAACCAGGTTTAAGCACAGATCGAGAAGCAAGAAGACAACTTGTGGTCATGGTACTCGCCAACGCACGCAGGGGAAAATTAGAAATAAAGGGTCCAGCAGGGAAGAAACGTGGACTGAAAAAAATTGCGTCATAGTTTGGGGACAAAAACGGGCACAATGAATAGACCACCGCAAAAAAAGCAAAAACTCCTGCGGAACTCACCTTCCATTGTGAGGGGGGGTAGCCCCACTTATTCGCCCGTGAACGAAAGTAGATACGTTTTGGCCGGCTCGCGTGAGCAAAAGGTCATCAGAAGAAGACTGGGTTGGGAAAAGTTTTGGTTTCTTGCGGACGAATAGTTTTTTATGGGGGCGTACACCCCTTCGCTTGGCAGGGGGAAGGGGCCTGACGATCACACATGGGTCAGAAACCACGGCCAGGGGAGTTGGGAAGGTCAAAAAGAAAACAAAAACGAACAACCTACGCCCAAGCAAGATTATCAATCCCAAAAAGGGTTAGCGGGAAAAAGTGAGGCAGGGGGGGAAAGGGAGGTGAAAAGTGCCGTTGTGCCGACGGAGATCCCGCGGGTTTGTTGGATAGAGCGAAATCAGCTTGTGTCTGGGCAACAGATCAAAATAAGGGCACCGCCTGCAAAAAGGAAGGTGGAACCAGGGTGTCCATACTCTTCGGTCGATTGGGTAGACGGGGAAAATAAAAACAAAAACGGAAGGGGAGGGGGAGAAAAAGAAACGAAGGAATGCTCCTGTGGATCGGAAAGGGGGTTGCCACATTTTACGGGAAAGGGGGAAAAACATCGAGGAGCAGTGATGGGGGGAAGGAGACCCGATCATGCAAAGACAACCGACTTATCGAGGCGGTACAGGAAACCAAAAAAACTGACAGAGTGACGCAAAGAATCCACTCCAGGGGGGGACAAAAACCGAAAGTTTTGGTAACGGTGGGGGGGGGGGGGGGGGGGGGAAAGATTGTTGTGTACCAGGGGGAAAGGAAACTGGGGAAGGCATAAAAATGAAAAAAGGGGCAAAACGTTCGGGTGGAAAGGCACTGGCACGAGAAAGTGGAAAGACTCAAAAAAGGGAGGGGGAGGCAAATGAAAGAGGACTGACAAAAAAAAAGACAAAAAGTACCACAGAACAAACTTAGTCAGGTGAACGGGGGGAAAGAAAAAAAAAAGGTTACGACAGAAGATTCGCGACCAAAACCCCTGTCAAATGAGCGCAAAAAAGGGGGGGTGTGAAATCAACCTCTGGACTTTGCTTTCAAACCGGGAGAATACAAATTGGCATGAGAACCAGTAAGGGGGATACAATTAAGGGGCTCGCAGGTTTGGGGGGGAAGTGCCCGGGGGGGAAAAGGACATGGACCGGGTTAAAAAATAGGCAAAGCCATATTTGGGGACAGAACAGAATTTTGAAAAGAAAAAAAGAAAGGAACTGGGTAATTTAGGGTCGATAAAAGTCAGAGGGGGGAAGAAGACAAAGAAATTTTCTAGCAAGGATGGGGGACTTGTTAACAAATGTGGTACCACTGACGCAGTGGCTAAGGGATGGCCGAAATGGTGGATTGGGGGGGGGGAAACGTGCCAGGGGATGGGGGGGTGGTAAAAAGGGGGGTGGCGCCAACGATACGAGGTTAAGGAAGGACACTCGAGCCAAACGGCGGACCAGAAACTGGAAAAAAACGGAACACAAAAAAAAACACAAAAACAAAACACAGACGCCTTTGGGGTGTTGGGGTTTTACATGCACAGATCACTGATTTAAAACTGCAGGAGCTTTCTGGGGCTCGTGGACTGAAAAGAGGGGACACTAGACGACAAGAGTGACCCCAGAGGGGGCCAAGAAAGGTTTACGCTTGGGGTGGACCCAGGGACGTGTTAAAAAGAAGTTTTTTAGAGCCAGCCAAAAAAGAAACGGGGGGGAGAAGGAAACCACGCAAAATCAAGACTCAAAGAGGGAAACCAAAGAAAGCTTCATAAAAAAGCCGGAAACACCATGCTTAGTGTTAACGGGGAAAAAATGTCCCACGAGTGATTGTTGGGGGGAATTAAAGGGGTGCAAAAAGAGAGAGGAAGGGGGGGGGGAATAGAAAACGTGTCTCGAGCCGTGGGGGTGCAAAGGTTACGGGAGGCTAGCTAGGCCCGGGAATTGGCACAATCTGAAAAATTTGGTTTTTCGTGGGGGTGGGGGGTTCGTAGTTCGTCCACCATAAAAACTTTCAAGATAACAAGCGAAAAAAAAAACCTTAATGCCCAAGCAAGGTTGCGTGGAAAGGAAAAGTTGGGGAAGGAAATGGCCAGACGAACCAAAGAGATTAGGCAAGACACTGAAGGTAGGAAAAAAAACTGGACAAAAAGTTCCGGCGCAAAAAAAAAAGAGAAAGCCAAGAATTCTTGGCAAGAATCCGCATTGGATTCGGGACCAACTCGCGTGTGTTCAGAAGGGCGGTGGTTCCACCGTGGGTGTTGAAAGGAAGGACGCCAACAAATGCGGCCGACAGAAACGTTGGGGGGGGAACCAAAAGAAAAATTGTCGGGACCAAGGGAGGAATAAAAAATTTGGAATCCTATCCGGACCATGGGGAAAGAAAGTAAAAAAGAGAAGAAAAAATCCCTGTAAAAGTGAAAAAGAGACAGACAGGGGGGAATGCAGCTGTACAATGGAACATACCCCACGAAGAAACAAGAAATTTTTCAGTCCGCACCATTGGGGGGGTTGGTGAATGGGATAGGCTTTAAGCAAACCAGTGTTTCCACAGGGGGGGGCCCAAGGGGTTTGGGTTGGGTGAAATTAGGGAATCGTCTTGGTTAAAGGGTTTCAGGGCAGCATGGGACCACCGGAACCTTCTAGAAGGATAAGTCCGGCGCACAACAGAAAAAAAAAAGACTGCAAGAAAAGCCAAGGGAGAAGCTCAAAAACACATTGAAAACAGCGAGACACGGACTAGGGGGGGCGGAAGAAGTTCCAGAAAATGCGGTAGGTGTTGTAGACGGGCGGGAAAGCAAATTTGCTGGGGGTATGAATGCGGGCATAAGAAAAAAAAAAAAACTTGGCACTGGGGGCCTTCAAGGGGGCTTGGGTTTCGATCGGGGGAAGCTCCGGCAAAAAAAAGAGAAAAAATAAGTTTTTTTTTTTGGGGGGGGGGGGGGGGGTTTGTGGGTGTTGGGGTTTGGTTTTTTTCATTCATAGGTTACGTGTTCGTGGGGGCATACGACAATCCGATGTCAAAAAGAAAAAACCTACACCACCCGAAGGTGTACGCCTACCCAACCCTGAAAAAAGTAAACGGGGGGTTCCTCACAGGGAGGGAATTCTTTTTGTGAATCAAAATGGGTTCAGAACTTGGAGTTTCCCGACGGTTAAACTTTCAGCGGGGATCTGGAGTCGGGGGGAAAAAAACGCCTTTTTCAGCAAGAGGACAGTTAGGTCTTTTGACCTCGATATTGAAAACCTACGCACGAAACCGAGAAGAAGGCATCAACATTCTAAAGTGAGCACAGAAAAACGGGGGGCGGGGGTCAAGATAAAAGAACAGGGAGAGGGTTTTGAAAAAAAAACGGCACAAGGGGGGGAATAACTGGGAAGATCCAAGAAACTGAAATTGGAACCGGTTGTGTAGGGGACTGGATGAAAACTAGCAACGGATCATGAATCGTTTGATGGCAGCAAGGTGAAAAACTAAAAGCACCAACACCAAGTACAATAAAGATACTCCCCGCATCACGCGAACCAAGATTGCGATCCCACACTTTCAGGTCAGAAAGTCTCACCGATAAAACAAAAAAAAAAGACTTAACGAGACCAAAAAAGCTTTTTGGTTTTGTGGAGTTGTCACCTGTTTGGGTCCGGCGAAAGATAGAAATAAGAAGCGAAAGGTGATAGGTTGACCACGGGGCGACAAAAGGCACAATCTGTGAAAATCGGCGAAGAGGGGCCGAAGGAAGGAAAACTGCTCAAATTGTACGTCAACAGAAGAAACACTTGGGGGGATTTCTCAGCGGGGATTATGGTCGCGTTCAGAAGGTGGGGGGATGTCGTGCGAAGGTAATAATAGGGACAGGCTGAGCATAGGTAAGTTGAAGGTAATCGCGGGGGTGGAAAAGGGGTGTGAGAAAAAAAAAGACGACGTTAAAAAAAAAAAAAAGCAGCGTAACAAAGAGAATTTAATCGACCTAAGCGGGAAGAAACATACGTCGGGACAACGGGGGGGAGTAATGAATACTGTATGGGAACTCAGAAAAAAACCAGGAAGTTGGCCACGGGTGGATTGACAGCGCGTCGGTTGGTTGGGTCTCGGCTGACCTGGTGGGGTGCCTCTGCATAGACATTGAATGGAAAAATCAGCGCCAGGTGAAAGAAAAAGAAAGGGTAGGTGGAGCTGTAGTGGGTGAAACGCGTGCAAAAAAAAAAAAAAGGCGAAGAAGTGTTCAGAAAGGGATGTCTCGAAGCAATCGGTAAATGTTGTGAAGTGGCAAACGCATGTAGTCAGAAGGAATACTACACAAAATCGGTGAAATCGGTGGGAAGGGGGGGAGTAGTACCAAGCGGATCGAGAAAAAAGGGTAATTTGAGAAAGGGACGTCGGTTGGTTTGTTTGGGGGTGGGGGCTGGACTTAAAGCATCGTTCCATGGAAAAGGGGTAGCCCTGTGATAGGGAATGCGAGAGTTGGGAAAAGGTTTGGTTTTGGGGTTTTTCCTTCCGGGGGGAATACAATACGGGGACAGAAAGGGGAAAAAACCGGTGTTCAACCAAAAGGCGGCCAAATATTTTGCCGCACGGTAAGGAGGTTGCCAATGCCTTAAAAAGGTGCCTCCTGTGGTAAAGGCGACTAACCGAAGAGAGACACTCAACACAAAACGGGAAGGATGAAAAGGGTAAAAGGGAAATGGAAATAGGATTGTAAAAAAGGGGGAAAAGGCTAGCATTGGGGCAAACAAGCACCCCGGAGTCAGGGGGGGGAAGGCGAAAAAACGTTACTCAGTTAGACAGGATCTGAATAAGGGAAAAAAAAAACGTCCAAGAGCCTTAGGATCAGCGTCAGTCCCTAAAAAAGTGAAAAGAATTGCAGGTCCCATACTTTGACCAAATCAAAAAAAAGTGCTGGACGGGAAAACTGGGGCGCATACCCGAGCTCCCACACGGGAGGGGGGGGACCATCGGAAAAAGCTGGGTTGGAAGCAAAGAAAGGGAATGAAGGCCCAAATTGACAGACGACGGGTGGGGAAAATCGAAGAAGACCTCCAAAAAAAAAGCGAAAGTTGTGTTCGCAAAATCAAAGACGTCACTTTCGGTTCGACAGGGGGAGAGACACACATGGGGGGGGGCAAACCGTGAAAAGACAGGTCAACCAGCGAGACGACAAGGGATTCTGGTCACCTTTCCCCACGTTGTAAAAACCAGTCAAATAAGGGGGAGCTGAGTGACCAATACCTATTTCCGGAGGGGAATAAAAGGTAAGCCCGCATCCGCAACCCTGATAAACTCAAAGGTGGGAAGAGATGTTTTTGTGGACGTCGCTCAAACGGGGCGAAACACGAAGCTTTGGGGTTAATAATGGTACCCAAACAGGGGAAACTGGCCTTAGGCACATCGAATCGGATCCAAAAGTCCATGAGCGGTTGGAATGAAAAAGGGAAAAAGCAAAAGATAACATCGTTGGGAAGAACTGGCAAAAGGTGAACAGCCGGGTTTAAATCTTTTCTGTCAGGCACTATGGTGGGGAGTTTTCACAATGGGATCCTGAAAAAATGAGCACAGGATAATCTTCAACACAAGGGATCATGAAGAAGGGTTACTCCAAAAAAAAAAAGAGGTGGGGTTGTTAGGCTGCTTGACAGGTTTGGTGGTCGAGGAGGGTAGATAACTATCGGCGAAGGAACTTCGCGCAAGTCATGGAGGATTTGGGGCGGAATGATCGGTTCATGTTCAAAGCGCCGAACCAGCAAAAGGACGGTCCGAGGAAAATAAACATACAAAGGAGGACCCGACGGGGCGTGCGGTAAACAAGGAGCACTTGGTCCAGCCAAAAAGAAAACAAACGAATCATACCCGCAAAGGAAAGGTTTGTTGATGAATGCCACTACTCTGATGGCCGATGTGAGCGTCTCGGCCTAGCGAAAAAAAAAAAACCGAAGCGGAAACTGTGCAGTGGGAAAAGGCGTGGGGGGTTCTGAAATTGTACTCAAGTTTTTTGTGGTGTGCCAAACGATGAAAGCACCTGGGAGAAAGCCAAATTTGCGGAACTTCGAAAAAACAACCCCTGTCTGAACAACAAGTTTCAAGTTTGAGTGAATGGGGAGGACCGAAAAAAGAGTAAAAACTGCAATGGGGGCAAGGGGGAAGAAGTGGCGAACAAAAATCAAAACATGAAAACCAAGAGTCTCTGAGGGGGTTGCAAGGGGAACTGAACACCAAAGATAACAAGCCCCCGAAAACCCGGGAAAGTTTGGGATTGCAATTTCTCGGAACCAAAGATCAAAAATGGCGCGCAAAGGAATTGTACAAAGTAACACAAGGGGTCTGAGGAAAAAAAGAGGCAGTTCGGCGCAATTATTGGACAGCCGAAAAGATGTTTTGAGAGCAGGCAGCGGGTGTAAAGGGGGGAGTCTAAAAAACGACGGTTTCGGTGGCGCGACTCCCCTTAAAAGGTAAGTTCAAATGGGCACACAGTCACCAAAAAAAAGTGGGCCAGAACGTATTCACTGAAAGGATAACTGGGACCAAAAAGAGGAGAGAACCCAGGGCAAGGGTGGGGACTGGGGGGGAAAGAGGTCTCCCAAAAAAAACCTCATATGGTAACAAGATCAAACCGGGGATTTTGAGATTATGAGGAAAACCTTGAGAAACGCGGAAGGAAAAAAAAATTACCAGGAACAAATTGAGCAGCCAAACCAAATGCTGTGGGGACGTTGGGCGGCCAAACGCATTTTTTCGTGCCAGCGGGAAAAGTAAGCGATGACTAAGGTGAAAGAAAATACCTGGGGTCATGGGAAAGCTGTGAAGGGCACAGGTTTTGTCACAAGAATACGAAGAACTGGTTTCGTGGTTGGCCTAATTAAACGGGAGGGGACGAAATCTGGGTCTCATGCAAGGTTTAAAATGACGCAGGGAAAGCGACGGGAAAAACATGATGTGATGGGCACTGGTTGAAGTAGAACGGGTGGTGTCGGTGGGGGCGACCTAGCCCAACAAGATCACGAAAAAGAGGAGGAGCCATTTGATGGACCGAAGGGATTGTACGGAGGAAGAACCACGTCCAGATGGGGAAAAAGAGAACACGAAGAAAAAAAAGCCAGTTCGTGGTTTTACCGGGGGGGAGTGAATTCAACCTCCAGCGCAATGGGAGAAAAAAATGTATCCGAAAAACAGGTTAGCAGCTGAAAAACGAAAAAGATCGTGGGATGGCAGGAGAAAACATCAACCGAGAAAAGGAGGGCGGGGGCAGCAAAATATCGGGGACAACTTCCTGGAAGCGACTTGTACACGAAAAAAAAATGAAGACTATCGGACAAAAGTGGACCAAAAAAATAAAGAAACGAAATCCAGGATGCTAGGGGAACCCATGGAGCGCAAACCATTTAAAAAAAGGGCAGCAGTTTTGGGGAATTCTTGACGTCAAATCGCCAGGGGGGGACATAGTGAGAAAACAAATTGGGCACCAGGGCAATAGCTAACAAAAACCAAGGGGTTTTACCCAAAGAGGTCACGGGACCCATCATAATTGACAGATTATACAGAACAAACAGCAAAAGAGGAGAAGTGTGGTGTACATGGGACGGCAAAAGCCGAAATAGAAAAAAGGTGTGTCGGTGGTCACAGGGGGGAAAGGCAGCATTGGGACGAAAAATGTGGGACAAAAAAAAAACACAAGGTCTGAAAGGGGTGTGCTGAAAAAGAATGGGGGTTCCTGGTTTACACCTTCAGGTGACAACGGGAAACACCTCGAAGCACGAAAAGTCCAGGCGGATATAGCCTGGAGGGGGAGCGACTCCACTTTTTTCGCAAAAAAAGGGGTAAAGCCCGTTAAAGGGACCGGGGGGGCAGACTGTGCGGGGGGGACAAGAAGCTTCAATCCAGAAGAAATGGGAGGCAGATCTCTTTGTAAACGTGTTTGTTCTTAAAACCGGATATTGGGGTTAGTGGGGGAGGGGAACTGGGGAAGGCGGGAAAGCCTTTCCACGACCAACTTGAACCATTTTGTCCCGGAAAAGGGAAAGGCAATGGGAGGGATTGGAGACGTGCCAGAAAAAAGGAAAACGCCCCACAAAAAAAAAAAACCCCATCGGTTGCCTTGGGTCAAAAAAAAATCAGTTGGTGTACAAGGAACGGGGGGAAGGACCGGGACAAAAAAGCAGACCGCGATTTTTTGACCGGCGAAAGGGGACTCTGAAAATCAACAGGCAGGGGTATGGAGTCAAACAAAATGGGGGGTGAAACCACAGAGGGGCCAACATGAAAATACAGGGCAGTGAAAATCATTCGATGGGGTGGTTATAGG
>Ga0179593_1259834_pt1 | contig 18412 bp, 21 predicted proteins | sample CZODoug2_1_08_16_FD_185931 | JGI IMG/M metagenome (GOLD analysis project Ga0179593, IMG submission 185931) | Vadose zone soil fungal communities from Angelo Coast Range Reserve, California, USA - CZODoug2_1_08_16fungal (PacBio error correction) | ecosystem: Environmental > Terrestrial > Soil >...
GGGGGGAAGATCCCGTCGCTGGAAGGGGGAAGTAGCAAGCCAAAATAATTTGGAAGCTTGTACTAAGTCCGTCGACAGCTGAGCCCTATACCCACCCTGGTCCATTGCAAATTGAAAAATCATTGAAAAACAGTCAAGATCATCGAGGGGTTGGTGGCGGTGGGGCGGCGAAGGAGACTCCTGGAAGAAAGAAAGGCTGGCGCAGGGGGACCGCCATGCTGATTTTGTCAAAACCAGGGCCTTTCAAAAGAATGGGAGAAACATTAAGTGGACGAGAAGTAAAGTCATTCTCGATAGAGAAATAGGCTTCATAAGTTCTAACATTTCAGGCCGCAACTGCCCGGCCTCTTGCAAAATTCTCTTCCGAGGGACTCATAAAAGACTTCGATTAGATTCCAATATGCTGTGATTGATCTGGCCGTGGGTTTTGGCGGATGCAGGCGGACATGACAGAAGGGGGGGACAGCTCATGAGCGTCGGCCGAGAAAAGGAATCGGCCGTTCCGATCGGACTCGAACGTGCCCGAACACTATACGCGAAAGAAATCGCCAAGAAAGACCTTAGCTCCAATCTTACAGATAAACACAAGGCACATTTAACATAGGGCAGATTACCCAGTATTAGCGAAGCGAATTAAATAAGTCACCTCTGAACGAATAAGAGACATGTCAAGCATGCATAAAGAAAAAAGCATGAAAAGAGCGGCCTTGCTGTAATCAGGTTCTACGGTGGCATGATCAGGCAAAGAGTCAACAGGTCGAATTGGGGAGTATACTCACATGACCAACTTGAGCGGGAGAGGGGATGTACCCTGGTGCTGGACATTCAGTAAGGAGGTGTCTACAGCAAACGGAATAAGTGCGGTATTGGCCGCTTAAGCAGGGGACATTGAGACAAAAAATACGGCTATTGTGTGCCTGTTGGGGCGAGGGGCCAAGGCTAGAGGAAAGGTAAAACCTTTGAGCGCTGGGGGCTGAAAATGAAGACCATCGCTGCTAGCAAAAAATGCGCCTGACATTCAACGACAAATACGAGGGGGGGAAGCTACTCTTCAAGAAAAAGTGAAGAAGGGATGGCCTGGGGAGTAGAAAAAGTATGCGGGGATCGGGTGACTATGCGGGCTTCCTAGGCGCCAAGAAAATCTATTAGTGGGGCTTGAGGGGGCCTGGGGAGGGGGCTTCTAAGGGGCAACGCAGGATATGGTCTCTGTGAAAGAAAACGCGCCGAAGCGAAACCACTCGGCCGAACGGGAGCTCTTAATAGTCTGTGGCGAGGGAACATAGGAAGAAAAGGAAGGAAGGAAGGAATCTCTTATTTCAAAGGGAGTGGGGAAGCTAACGAGGCCGACAAGACCTTTTCAGAACAACTGATGTGGCTGAAGAAAAAGAAGAAAAGAATATCATCAGAAAAGGCGCAGAATTTGAATTAGAGAAACCAGTGTTTAAAGGAATCTGTTCTTCGTTCACAGGAGGTAAAATCGGCAATAGTTTTCGGGGCTGTATTCGGCTCCAAAGCAGGAAATGTGGTACCTGAAGGGGAAAATCGGGTGGGGACCTAGTAGCTTTCAGGACTGGGGAAAATTTCAGACGGACGGGGGGTAACACGCTGATCAGAAACAGAGGAAAGGCAAAAAGGGGGAGGCTTAGTCATTGTAGCGGCGGCAAGTGGCAAAGTGGGTCCGAGAGTGGGAAGAGGGGGGGCTCCAAGGGGGGGTATGTGGGGTAAAAACCCTACCCGAGAAAGAGAAGGGGGGATTGCACCGGTTCAATGTGGGCGGGGAACAAAAGGCTAAAGACGACAGGCACGGCGTCCTCCGACCCCCGGCCTGAAACAACAAAAAAAAAACGTTTTGCGGGCGAGAAACAGGTTAGGAGACGTCATCTCGAAAGAGAAGAAAAAAAAACAAGGAGAGAGAGAGATAAGAGCCTTCAAGCTAGCCCGAACGGGTCTGCCGTATACAATATCGTGTTAAAAAAAACTGGAAGGAGGCGTCTTGGAGAAGACTTCCAGTCCTGGCGAGGGCCTTTCCGCCCTAAAAGAAAATTGGAAAAAAAGGGTGCGTATAGTCGTCTGGCGGCTTGCAAAATTTTATAAGAGGGAACAGAACAACAACTTTTAAACCCAGTCTTACCCAGCTCGGAATTACAGGGGGGGCCCGCCGGGGGATCACGGCCATTGAGGGGAAGTGTTCAGAAAAGAGGGGAAGAGCGACACCAAATTAATTTGAGAAAAAGGATGTCAATTGCAACGGTCTTCAACCACCGAAGGAAAGGACTTTCAATAAGGGATGTGTCGCCCAGATAAAAAAAAACGAGGACGAGTACTGCTGAGAAGATAGAAAGAAGCCGGCTTGCAAAAGCGACTGTGAGACGAATTCAAAAAGTAGCGCCCTGTGCGAGAAGGAAGGGGGGGATATCTGTTTAAGTTGGCGACAAATATGAGGGAGGACCGGCTGGACGAAGCGTTCGCATCCAATAAACACTTTCCATAAAAGAGCCTTCGCGTGACTCATTGGTCGAGGGAAAAGCAGCACAGCGAAGAAGATACCGTCCGATGGATTGAGAGAGAGGCGGAAGACCCGCTAACAATAGAAGCGTGTGCCACGAATCACAGACCTCAAAGGCGAAAGAACAATCGATAGGTTATTGGGGGCTTGGCGGGGGAAGCAAGAGTATCGCCGAACGCCAGAAGAATGGGGTTCGACCGCCAAAGGAAAGAACTGGATACTTGGTAGTGCGAACGGGGGACACCGGGGGGATGGGCAGGAAGCAGGAGCGCCGTGGTGAATGCCACAGTATTACTCCAAGGTTATCCGGGAAGGATAGACATCGTCGAAAAATCGAAAAAAAAGCAAAAACAAAGAGAAGGAAATTGGAGGGCCTAGGGGTATCCAGAAAGATCTGAAAAAGGGAAAATAACCGAAAGAAGGCAAATGGGGTCTCCATACTGTCATGCACAGAAAGATATACTAAGGGACAACAATCATGTGGCAGAAGTATCCTTAGAAAAAAATGCTGGAAGGAGAGTGCTGGTTGGCCGTCCACCGAGAAAAGATAACCGGCAAAGGAAGAATGTTCATACTTGTTGGGGGGGGGAAAGAAACCGGGCGGGGCCAGCCAGAGCTGGGGTAACATGCTTCCTGGAGCAGGCCTTGGGCGAGGAGCATTCTGGAAAGGAGAGGGGGAAAACGGGTCACATGTGCAGGGGTGTGGATTAATGGGGAGGGGAGGGCTCATTGCGGGAGGGAGGGGCTTAAAATTCTTATTAGGACATTTGCACTCTAGGGAAGGATAGGAACGTCTTACGGAGGGGAGGACTATATGAAGACTGGAAACAAAGGGTCAGGTAAAAAACAAAAGGCAGATCAAAAAAAATCAATCTTGGAAAAAAGAATACAGAGGGGTAAAGCTGGGCGCACTCCTGACGGAAAAAATGAGCACGGCAGCCTGGTGCGGGGCCTCACGTTCGACCTTCTGAAGGAGACTAGAGGAGAGGGAAAAGCCGGGAAGGTTTCATTACCAAATGCGGAAAGGGGGAAAGGTTCGGAACATAGTGTGTGAACAGGCTCCTGAGGGCAAAAGGGAAAAAAAAAACCCGGGAGGGAAAAACCGTGGGCGGGGGGAGAAATGGGACGGAAAAAACGCTCTTTTCTTACAGCTTCTGCCGGAGAAAATCAACAGAGAGACTTCTATCGGAGGGATAGGTGCCTTCAACTAGACTACGGAGGTCTAAGGGGGAGGGGGGGGGAGGTGGTTACATTTTGTTTGGTTAAGGGCAAGATGTTAAGCCTTAAGAGGCAGCTTTCCACCAGGGATCACTCAATGGAACCACTTCGAAACTTGATGCTGCGGATGCTCGGAAAATGTCTATCAAAAAAAAAATTAGGGGGGTAGAAAATAAAAAGAAGGGAGGGGGGACTAAAAGTAGATCCCGTACTTTTTGGAAGGGAACAAAAAATCCTTTTGAAAGGCTTCTAGTAGTAAAAGATTCGACTATACCAAAACACCTGTCCGGGGAGCCAAATTCATCCGTGCCGGGTCAATAAAGAGAGGGTTTAGGAGGGTCTCTACGGGAGAACGCCGGTCGCCAGGCAGGCTAATTCAGGGAATGGGCTGCGAGAACCCTTGATTGCCGTGCTGGAAAGAAAAAGGCTCCTGGGTCAAACATCAGGGGGCGAAACTACAATAATATTGGGGAAACGGAATACCGAAGTCGGGTGGCAAGATCGTATAAGAGGAAAGTAGGGTCGGAAAAGAGGAGGGCAAAAAGCCCTGAAACCCAACGCCTGAGATTCTCAGGAAACTTGGAGAGTGCACCCCGAAAGGAGAGTAGGCCCAGAAAGGGGGAGAGGAGGTGATGTGAGAGCATGAGGAAAGGACCCTCCATCTCATTATGAAGCGAATTTCTTCCTGGTTAGACGGAAAAATCGGCGTGCCCTAGACGCAGAAAAGAAAAAATCAGAAAGAAAGGGCAACAGATCAGAAGAGGTAAGACCAGGATCAACAACACTGCACATTTAACATAAGGGGAAAGCCTATTACCGAAAAAGAAGCATGCCGAGACCAAGGAAGGCGAGCATCCTCACGCGGCGACTGGTCGGGCTCAAGACGGGAAGAGACAAGAAGAAACCAGAGGTTTTGGAATCTTCAGCAGTCCTGAATGGCCATCTTAAGGGAAGGGGAGAAGGAGAGACCCATATGCGTGTAAGGGGGGAAGTACCGGGGAGGGCAAGGGTTAAAGTGTCAGAAAGCCGGGCCAGGAGTTCGGGATGAACTCTTAAGCTTCGGGAGAAATTGGGAGACGATGAAAAAAAGAATGATAGTTGGGACAGGTTGGACAAGGGGGGGGAAATTGAGGGGCCAGGATAACCGGGGTGGACAAGAGGTGTTTCTCAAGGAAAAGACAAGTCGGCCGAGATCGTGCCTTGAAAAAGAAAGACGCGCTTCTGGGACTACTGCTCCAGTGCTTTCCGGGAGTTAGAGGAAATGTCAGGGTCGCTGGGGGAGAGGAGGCGGGGAGGAAGGCAGAGCTGTCCTCGATAGAGAAAGGGACTTTCGCCTGTTGGGTAAGCGAGAGTGGGCAAAGATATAGGGGCTTCAAGACCTGAGCAGGGGGACGAAATCACCAAGACGAGGAAGGAAAAGTTATGGAGGGATCTTTGCGCTTGACCTCGACGCCAAGAGAAGGCTGAATCTCTGTCTGACTTAAGTCGGGGAGAAAGGAACTCAGGGCCCTGGGCAGAACGCACTGGGATTGTTTGCGAGTGGAAATGGAGAGATCCTTCGAGGAAGGGGAAAAGTGTGAAATGAAGGAGACAGCGCGGTTTCAAGACCGCTGGTCGCGGAGGAGCCAAGGGTGCAAGAGGCTCGTTGGCGGCTGGATGCGTGTAGAAAAAAAAAAAGGAAGGGTTTCTGCCGGAACGGTACTTTTCAGTGTGGGCCGGCCGCTGGGTCTTTGGGCCCAGGCGACATGACGGTGGGTCGATACAAAGAGAGGAAGCAAAAGAGGAAGGCAAGTGACTGAGGGAGAAGTTTAGAGCGGGGAAAAAATGGACAAACCTAGCTGGTGAAGATTTGAGTCACAAGGGTGGTGGGATGTCCCCGAGCCCGTCACACTCCGAAACACAGGGGGGGAGTGAGGGAGGGGGGGGCTGCAGAATCGGCCCCGACGAAGAAAGCTTCTCACGGCGAAGCCTGAGTGTAACTACCTGGTTGAGAGTAAGGGGAACATGGAGGAGATAATTCTCGGTGACTCTTCAAAAACAACAAGGAGAGGTAAAATAGATTATTGCCGGGGGTACGGCCGGAACAGGGAGTCGGGGATAGGAACAACAGAGGATTTTTATAAAAGGCCTTCGCGGGACGGAGGAAGATTGAAGTCGCGGCGATCTTGAACCACAAAATACACACTTGACAAGGGGTTCATCCCGTAGAGGGGTAGGAGGCGGTATAAATTTCAAATCCAAAACCTTGGAAAATGCAACCAAGATCCTTGCCACTGGGAACAAAGACCGGCAAAGAAGGGAAGTCAAGGAGTCCCGCGTTGCAACTAAACGGATAAAAAAAAGCGGGCATAAGGGGCAAGGGGGTAAAGTGGGGAACTCAAAAAAAAGGGTAAAACTGGACCATCAAAACCTGCGGTTGCGAAAGCATAAACATCGCCAACGATCAAAATGGGAAAAGGGGGCAGGCAACGCTGAAGAAAGCTCTTACACACGTGAGACTGAAGGAACACATGAGAACCTGTTGTCAGGAAGGTGAGGCTCATGTTCTTCCCTGGGGGACCGCCGGAAAATCATTACTTTCGGGAAAGAGGGAGGACGCAGTTCGCATCCAAGCCCTTTAAAAAATCAGAAGCGCTCGTGGCGGTAGAGGGGTTCAAAGAGAAAACAGCGCCAGAGCAGTCGGAAGACCGGCGCGCGTGGATTTCAGGAGGGAGGCAAGGGACTGGGGGGAAAAGAGAAAAATGCGGCCCCTCTCTCACGCACAAAGCCAAAGGAGAAGACCAATATAGTAGGAAAAAAGGTCTGGTCGCCTTCAGAAAGAAGAATCGACCAACCGAAAAAACATGTCGTCTACCGCCCCAGGCCCAGCAATATGGGGAGGGGGGCAGCGCGAGTGCATAGGTTCATTGGCCATCAGACTTGTAAAAATAACTGGCTTCAGTGAGAAAAGGGGATTAAAGCCGAGAATAGGCTCAAGGGGTCGGGGCCCACAGGAAAAACCCAATATCAGTATGTTTTTCAGAAACGGCCTAAATACGCACGCGCGGGAGGAAGGGAAAAGGCAGAAAGGGGCGGGAGCCAATATGGGTAGTATGCCGCAAGAGATCAAAAGCGCAGAGAATTGGGTCAAGGGAGGAGACCGGCTAATTAAAGGACCTTGCAGAACGGGGAGAGACACCGGAAAAAGCCTCATTGGACAGACCTTTTGGGGAGAACGGCATTCTCCAGAAATGACGAGGGGTTTCCGCGCAGTTCGCCTTCGTGGTCCGAAGAAGAAAGTGAGGGGGATAGGCAACTGGGACATGTGCAGGGTGTTTGGGATCATTTGGAGCTGGGGAGGAGCGTCTTTGTAAGGGGGATTGAAGTCGAAGGAAAAAAGGCAGAAGGGGGGGCACGCAGGGGAAAGGAGACAGGCAGCGTAAGTCTCGACAGGGGGGAAAGGAAGCTGGGGAACCTTCATGTCCAAAGAACAAAAGGAAGAAAGAATCATAATGTGCATATCCTGGCGGGGGAAACGAAGACGCATAGGGCCTCAAAGGGGTTTTTAGCTCCCGTGGGGAAACCGGCATGGGAAAAAAAAAAAATAGCGGCTCGAGATCGCGCACAAATGACATGGGGGTCCCAAACTGCGTCTTTGGAGGTGGCAGAGGGACAGGCGCCTGGCAAGGATGAGAAAGAAGAACAGAAAGAAGCCTGGCAGCTCAATTGAAAAGGACGGGCGTTGCGTCCATCTGGAGCCTCCCCGGGGGGGGAAACCCGTGAGAACACTCGCGCGGAATGACCGGGCAACGTCGTCGCTCTCTCGGAAAGGGGGGGTGGGGAGAGCGCAGCTGTAGACCGATATCAGCCACATGCGTGGGGGGTCCATGCCCACTTGCAGCGGGGACAGGTATCGGCGTCTGCTCTCCAAAAACTCTATCAAACACGGGGAGGAGGAAAGTTGTGTCGAGCAAAAAGAAAGAAAGGGGGGCCTTGAGCCTCCGCTTGAAGAGGAGAAGTTTTTAAGGCCAAGAGGAGGAAGGAAACAAACACATGTCCGGCGGAAAACATCGACAAAAGGAAGGTCACATCAATCACGGAGAAATTCGAGGAGGGGTTTCAGCGAAAGGCAAAAAAATTCATCCTGCGTCGCAAATGAAAAAAAAGGGGATCAGGAAGGGGTAAGTTAGAAGCTCCATTATGCAAGTTCACACCTCAGTTTCGAACAGGACAGAAAATTGAATAAAGAAAAGGACGGCTGTGCTCCGAGCTAAATGCTGGGACCAGAGAAACCAGACCCACCAGACTCCTTCCTATGTACGTCAAGGGGGAGGTACACCGACAATAGGTATGAAGTAACCCATCTATGATGTAGGGCAGGGAGGCGATGCATGCGATAACCTTGTTTCCCCTTCAGGGAGTCGTCCGCTAGACGGGTAAGGGGAAGATCGACGGAATCCGGGTGCCCTAGCGCATAAGAAGATAAGACATCCTAAGATCCTGAAAGGGAGGCCAAGAGGAAAAAAGCAAAGAAGAACACCCTTCCACATACAGGGGACCTATTACCTCAAGAGGGAAGGATCAACTAGACCAAGAAAGCAAGGCAGTAAATAAAGGAGAAAGGGCGGTGGCCTACCAACGACCTCCGGATTTAAGGAGGAGGAAAAGTGGCCTGATCAAGGGCCAGTCATTCTAATAGAAGATACCCCAAAGGAACAAAGGGTCATTGGAGTGGAAATTTTTCGCCTGGGCGTAAGTTTTGTCAAAAAAAATGGAAGGAAAAACCGGCCTGGTGCCTTTGCGGTATTTCCTCTTAAGCGAGGGGGAGAATTTGATACTATGATACCTTCGATATGGGTGCCGGTTGAGCGTTGAACCGATGGCAGGCGGACCGGATAAAGGTGTGCAATCTTGTGCAGCAATGAACGACATTGCCGAGACTCTCATGACTGGGCAGAAAGTCCAAAGAACTCGTAGGCACCGACAATTCTAAGGTTCTGGGAAAAAAAAGGTGCCAGGATCGGTCTCGGTGGACGGGTCCAAGGAGGGGATCGCGTCCCATACCCAATTTAGGAGTATAAAGAGAGGGTGACTTCTCCTGGGGGAGGGGGCGTCTTGACAACGACGGAGATTCGACTAAGATGCGAAAAGAAGATCCACGCGGTCCCTACTTTATCCATGCTCGGGAGACGGGGTTTCAGGTAACCTAGGGAGGAAAAAGAGACTGACTGAAAGGGCGCTTCCAATTGGCGTGACGAGTGCCGAAAAGATAGAAAGAATGAGGGTGGGCTCCTAATAATAGAGAATATATCACCGTCTATACAAATGGTGGCTCGCATCAGTCTCAACAGTTACAGATAAGAAGTTGGTATCGCTGCTGGGGGGAAAGATGCCTCTGGGGGCAAATGTGGAATAGGGGAGGGAAAACAGAAATGTTCTTCCTGGAAAGTGGGGCACTCTCTCGGCAAAAGGAAATTTTGGGAAATTCGCCGGGAAAGGGTTGGAACTCAGGTCTGCAAGATCTGAAGGAAACGAAATCAAGGAGGGGGCGTGATTCAGAGCGGCGGCATAAATTCGAATGTGATTTTTCAAGGGAACTGTTTAGGGTACCTGAGGGAAAAGACCGCGCCGCGCCGGGTCACAAAAGGATGTGGAGGGGAGAAAGTCGCCCGAAGATGAGAAGGAGCGTCCTCCTCCGCCTCCGATGTGGTCTACAAGGTTTTTCGCCTAATTTTTAAAAACCTGACATGAATGGCGCAGTATGAATCTCAACAACCACAATTAGAAGGTAGTTAAGATGAGATATAAGACTCCCTGACAGGGGAAGAGATAACCTTCGGATGAAGCGAAACGTGTAACACTCCTGGGCAGCGGGAAGGAGGAAAGAAGGGCGATCTTCACCCTCCCCCCACTGGGGGGGAAAAAACCATTGGAGTGAAGGCGCGGGACGGGGGATAAAGTCTGGTCCATCGAAACATGAAAGCAAAAAAAGAGTCACCAGGACGAGGTGCTCACTTTCGCCTCACAACTGAGTAATCTGGGGGAGGAGCTTTGGGGCGGAGACATGAATCGTTAGGCGACAAAACACGAAAAGATAGAAAAATGTGTCCATTGGGGAAAAAGAAGACCAACCTAATACCGTCCAGTCATCAAAAGTCCCCGGGGAGAACGGCCAGCATGCTACGATCAACGATTTGAAAAACTTGTCCCTGCAGTAAGATCAAAGAAAAACGAAAAACACTCTCTGGGAGACCTGAATGAAGAGACCTGTTCTAGAAGGAAGGCTGTTTGTCCGCCAAAACGGGTAGCCCCGTCCGTGTCAGGCCAAGGGAAAGTGCTCATCAACCGTTCAATCAAGAAGTAATCGTCTCTTTCGTAGAAGGTTCAGGGGGGAACAGCGCCAAGAGTCGGCAGGCGCGTGGAGTTCGAAGAAGACGACCTGAGGCCCAGAAAACAATCTCCTCTTCCCCTCTCAGTCACTGAAAAAAAGTCAGGAGAAACAAGGAATAGAATTAATTGGGGGGGGGACAACATCAGCGCGAGCAAAATACCCAGAACTTAGGAAAGGGAACAAGCCATCAGGAGTACTTTTAGGGGGGGGTCATCAGAGGGATTCAAGTTTCAGGAAAACAGGGCTGGCTCATCAGGGCAAACGGCGGGAAGAGGAAAAAAATTTCCTGGCCATCGAGACCATCTGAGGCAATCTCCAACAATTACAAAAATGTAATGGGGTCATCATGGTCCTCCAGAGAGTCAAAACCGAAAAGGGGCGGTCGCACAAAGTGGGGAAAAATGTATTCACAACCCAGGCTATCAAAGAAGAGAAAGACATCAAGGTGGGTGGGGGTATAAGGGTCCCACTTAGAGGAAGGGACCTTGATCAGCCCCCGGCGACTCACAATCAAGCAAAGCGAGGGAAAGTGGATAGGCCAGGCTGGAAAGCAGATCACTTATTGTCATGCTGCAAACTACATCCTTCCTTGGGGATCGAGAATGGCCTTGAAAAGGTAATAGGCCCGGGGACGGTGCATGGTGTGGCGGGTCATGGGTGACAGATCGTTGCCGTGATGGGCCTTGAAGATTATAGAAATCGGCAGCCGATGTCCTTAGAGAACGGCCGAGTCCAGATAATTAATGGAAAGCATGCCGTAGAAAACATGAAATCATCATATGGAGAATATCCAAGGAGAGGGAGGGTGTTGGGGGGGGGGGGGGTCCTGAAAAGGATGTATGCACTCCGGGAGGAAAGGAGCCGCAGGGGTTGGGAATGACTGAAGAACTGCCTGAATTAGCGGCTCAAGGAGTATCTATCAAACCGAATGCAGGTATGGATGGCAACTGGAACTATGAAGGGGGCGGCCCACGTTGACAGGAGGAGTTGAAGCACGAATCCAGGGAGGATGCCTTTCCGTCGGAAAGTGTATTGAACACATCCGGCAGAGGGGGGAAAATACTTTGCAGTCGATAACACCGCGGAGGGGAAGGAGAGCGGATTGAGAACAGGGGACCAGCGGAACGGGCTTCCAGGACAGGGTGTTGGGAGGGAATCTTTATCAGGAAACTTCAACCAACCCTTCGGGGGGGAGGTCCAGAAAACTTCCATCTAATGTAGCTGGCTTCGAAGAGAAAAAAAAATATCTCGAGGTATTATGGAAACGGAGAGCGAGATACGCCGTCGGATGGAAGTGTCAGGTTGGAATCCCATACTGTTTTAAGCGGGGAGATGTCCTGCGGAGGAGGGCTCTATACAACACCGGTGAATTTATTCATCAAAGTCGAAGGGGGGCTGTCACGATCAAAAAACCACACAAAGAGAGCGTTGGGAGGGGGGAGGATTGAGGAAAAAGTCGTAAGAAAGATCCGAGGGCGAAATGGCCGCTTAGGGAACTTGTATTTCTGGGCGCAGGAAGCCTCAACCTAATGGGGCGAAAAGGAAGGACAGAGGCGGTGCTCGATAATAGAGTAGCTCATTCATAATTGAACGGCTGAAACCTCAAAAAAAACCAAAGCTCGGTAACCTCATTAGAGTGTCAGATGGGACAAACATTAGAGGATTATAAAATAAGGCTGAAAATTTATCTATTCTGGCCGAGGAAGGCGGAAAAGAAACTGGGTGACATCGAGGAATCGGCCAGTCCGAAGGCACGGATCCTCCAACCGTCGCATGGAGAGAGAAAAGAACGCGTAAAATCAAAATCCGAACATACGGAGAAGAGCGAAACGCTTACAAGATCAACAACCAGGCACTGGAAAAGTGACGAAAGGGGCCGAAAAAACAAGAGGCATGAGCGAGACCAGAAGGGAAATGAAAAACCTGCTGGATACGCGTCACTCATGGCGCGACAGCAGGGAATCAAAAAAATAATTAAAAATGCGGAGTGAAGGGGGGCCGATCAAGGCAATCGAAGGGCGGTGGAGAGGCACGACTTGAATGATGTCGATAAAAAGGGATAGAAAGAGGTCATAGAGGGAAGGGGTGGCGACAGAAAAAACGCTCTGTTTTGCGCTGTAGCGGCTTAAATTGGAGGAGAAAAATGCTATTGGGGGGGGGGTTTGGGATGTGGGGCGCTTTTGAAGTGGGACTCTTCTCTGCCAATTTGGGCACGGAATGATACCATGCCGGCGTCAAGCGCCTGCTAACAAAAGGCAAGCGCAGCTTCTGGCTGGTGAATAACGTTCTGGCAGTAGGGAACCGCCATGTCGGGTCTCGGTTTAGGATGCCGGCTGCGCCGGCGCCAAAAACAGCGCGGAGATCTATGGGCTTAGAATTTTGACGGGGGGGGGGTGTAAAAAGCGGAAACGCGGAGATGGTGGGGCCGGTCAGCAGTGAAGGACGAAGAGTAACTCCCAAGGGGCGAGCAGGAGTAATGCTATCGTGGGCTCGGAGAGAAAAAAGGGAGGAGCTTCGGGGAAAAGGGGAGGGTAGGGAAAAAAAACGGGTACGCCTACTGGGGGCAGAAAAGAAACGTGTAGGGAGTCAAACAATTGAATAGGAATATAACCTTCTCACGCGGTAAGTCTCACAGCGCGGGGGGGATCCTCTTTGCTGCGAGTGACTCATCAGTGCCATCTCCATCTTTGTAGGCTGGACGAATAGGTCGTGGGGTTGCCTAGCTTTCGAAATGGAAAGATGTGAAATCAGCCTGACGTTGGGTCGCGGAGGGACGCAAAAATCGAGACGGCAGTTTGAATGTCGCGAGCAAATTGGAAAAGGAAGGATGGTTGAAGATGTGGGCCTGTCCAAGGGGTGTAAATTGTAAAAGCTTTGGTTGTGTATCAAAGCAAGCGACGCGGCCCTTCATGCTGGGGCGTGGATGCTCCCAGCCGAATGTACACTCTGGCCCGCACCTCCTCCGGGGAAGTGGCTACGCGCCTATTGTTCACGAAGCGGCGGAGCGAAGTAACTGGGCTGAGACTCAGCAAAGAAGTAGGGAAAAGATCATCGCTGGAAATTTCCTGAGCCTCAAAATGCGTCTTCATCAAAAAACGGCGGGGGAGTAAGCCACGGGGTCTAAGGGGACGCGTGCCGTCGGATGAAATTTCTGATCTTCCTCAAACAGGAAAACAAGTGAAACAGTGTTACTTCTCTCACTCAGGGCGAAAACTGGCGTGAAAAACCATGGGGAACAGTCGACAAAAATCTTCCTGGATTGCCTAGAAAATGACTCACCGACGTCACTTGCTTTAGAGGGGACGTAGATCAGGGGTTAGAACTCTCGACACCACCGGTCGGGAAGTGTCATGCCAATCCCCGAAGGGAACGTAAGAAAACAGAAAACCTTCATGGTGGGAGACCGCATAAAGCAACGAAAATTCCTAGGGAACGGCGAAAAAAGGGAAAGAAAGCTGCGTGAAACCGAGTGTTGACGCCAAGTGCGCCCTGTGCGAGAAATGGTTGGTTTAATTCGCTTTCTTGCCTGGAAGCCGAACACAACCTTTGACCCCAGGAGAGGGGTTCAGCTGTCATCCAACCTTGGTAAGAACAGCGGGATACGTGTCGGAGGGGGTTGCCTAGAGCGCGTGACATATCGCGGGATAAAAGTAAGGGTTGAAACGAACGCCGACTTAAAATCGGACAAAAATCTGGCCAGCTACTGCACCAAGTCAAAGGCGAAGCCCATAAAGAGAGGAGATGACACTTGCAGACGGTAACAATCCTCATAAGAACCGAGACTAAGGGAGGGCAGGAAAGGGGAAATCAAGGGAAAAGTTAGACGGTGGAAAAATTGATGCGCCATCGAGGCGCTTAGGAGAACTGCAGGTGAGTCCATTGGGGGCTCACCGAGGTGAACAAACGGTTATCCGAATCTCTCCGAGCCAAAGGGAGGAAACAGAAAAAACGAAATTTGGGTTCATCGTCTCAAGGGACTGGGAATCTCGGAAAATCCCCAGAAAAAAGGGGAAGGCAGGTGCTGCGCAATATGAAAGGCACGGCAAGAATAGCAACAGCCAGGGTTGAATGGTCCCAATTCGACATGACATGGAAAACCAGTGCATCATGCCACCGGAGTGCCCAGGGAGAGAGATGGTCCATAGGGGGGATCGGCCGTCTGTCGAATAAACGCGGGGAAAGGGCAAAGGCGACTTCAGGGGGGGTAGGATAGAATTTATTGGAAATAGTCTGACTGTTCCATGTGCAGGGTGGGTGGAAAGGGTTCAAGGGAGATTCTCACGATCCGTGTGTGAGAAGCGAACTCGGGGCCGCCCTTTGAATGATATTAAGGCCTCTAACTTCGCGGAGGAAAAGAGACCCATTTATGTCAGGGCATCGTGGCACAGAGTCTCATATGGTCATAAGAGTCTGCATTTGGGGCACTACAGGACTGAGCGGCATAGGAACCCTTCAGGCTGGGTTGAAATCCCTGTTCGGGGATTTATCGTGCTTGCTGCCCGACTGCGGGAAGTACAAACTTAGGAGGCGGGGGTAACCAATTCTGGGGAAAAGTTCGTCCTGCAAAAGAGCGGTCGGAAGTGGGCGAAATGTTCGCCAGAGTCGATTTAAGGAGAACTTCTGCCTAAACGCCTCTAACAAGAGAGGGGGTTCGAAAGTAAACGGAGAAGAAGGGGACGACAGGAGTGGAAGAAAGGTAGCCGTCGCAGCTGAAAAAAGTTTAGTCTCCGGACGTTCCAAGAGAAAGTTATCTTCGAAGGATGCGCCAAATAGCTCATCACAACACCGGTGAAAGGAGAGGGGGGCTGAGCAGAACAGATCCCGTCTGAAGGGGAGGCCTGGGGAATCAGGGGGGGAGGAGGACCTCTACCTCTTCGCCTACCAACAAACTTGAAAAACCAGTCGACGAAGGGGAATAAAAAAAATGCCCGAGAAAGGGGGACGGAGCGGTTGTTCGGCTCGAGACGGTACGCCAAGCCCGGCTGGCTAAAAGGGGGGTGGAGCACTCCATGATCAAAAACTATCCGGGGGCAAGGCCGGCAGGCACGACCATTCAGGAAACACATAAATGAAAAGAACAATAAGAAGGGTTGACGAATAAAGGGCAGGGCGCGATTAGAGAAGAAAAAGGAAGAATTGTCTAACATGGCATCAAAAAGAAAAATCGATATGCAGGCCCGTCGCGTGACCGACAGAAAGGGAGGGGATTCTGCCCATATTATGGAATGAAAAAAAAAAAAAAAAATCGGACATTTTCTGGAGAAGCCAATGACCCTTGAAAATCAGTCATTGGAGGAATCCGGCGGAATCCGAAATAGGGAGCAAAGGGCCATCTGCATCAAGGCAACGATCAGGATAAAAGAGCCAAGCTGACGCAACAAACCCCTCAACACATGGACGGGGACAAAAGAAAGTGAGCGGGACAGGAAGAAGCGGACAATAGTGCTCATGGAGGGCTCCAGCCTGGCTCAAACACAAGCATTACCATAGCGGCTTGCGGGGAAAAAAGCGGTTGCTCAAGGGGGGATCGAAGGTCAGGGGTAATCAACTTTATGCTGGTCACGGATGGTAGCGTTTCTGGGACAATCTGAAAAAGTGGCAATCAAAAAAAGGATTTAAAGGTGCCAGCTAGGTTGGGGAATGAAAATACCTGCGGAGGGTTTGGGGATTTTGTTACGGATTGGGGAAGAAGCTAGAAGGTAAGGGTGGCACAATGGGCGCGACGAATGCGTAGATTCCGGACTGGAAGAAAAAGAAATGACGGGACTGATCCATCAGAAGGCTTGCGGGAGACCGCCAGTATGAAATTGAAGGGGGTCGCTGGCGGGCTGGCCGGGCGCACAAAGCAAAAATGGGGAAAAAGTAGAGGGGGTAGGGCTTTTACTTTGGAGGAGCTGGTGAAACATGTAACGCGGGGGCTCCCCAAGGGGACGGGCGTCAGACGCAAAAAGTCAAAGAGGGCCGACGGTATCGCGGCTCATTTCGCTGTGTGGCGCGGGGGAAAAAAAAAAAAGCTGAGGACGATGAATTACTCGGGTAATGCTAATCGGGCCGGAAAGGACGTGGAAAGACAAATTTTTGGGGAAGGAGGGAAAAAGGAAAAAATCACCGGTCGACGGCGTCTCGGAATTCATGAGACTCTCTTTGTTAAACAGCTTTGGCGCCCAAGCATAGGGGATCTGTGGCGCTGCTGGTGCGGCGCAACACAGTAAAGGGTTATTCAACTACTGTAGGTTGCCTGCGATTGAAAGTTTGTGCCAAGGGGGCGGTTAAGAGCACCGAGGATAAGCAACTCTCAGAGATGCAGTGAAGGTTGCCGCTGAGAAATAAAATAGTGAGAAGTTTCCAAGTGTGTCAAAAGGAGAAGCTTATCAGCAAGAATGAATCCCTCGCTAGCCGACTTTTCGTGGATGGAAAAGGCAAATCGAAATACGATGAGACTGGGGAGCCTCCAGAAGCCGAAGCCATACAACCGACTGGGGTTTTCTAGGCCGAACAGGGGACGAAAGGCCAATTAGGGAGTCTAATATCGAGAACAAAAAAAGTAGAAGTATCAGAGAACCGAAAGGGAGTAGCCTAACCTCAAAGGCTACAGCGGGTTTAGGAAGCCTTCATGGGCGGGGGGGAAGAGTGAAGGTCATTGGAGTATGGAAGAAAACCGACCCAATGTAACCGTGGAACGGCTCAGTTAGTTGAAAGTTTGGTCAGCGTTAAAATAGACACCATTGAAGGAACCAATCGTAAAACCCTCGTCCGTGACACGGGGGGGAAAATCTCTGATCCATGACCGTCCCGGTGAAGTGTCGTAAGAGCAAGAGAGAACCACCGCTTGATGGCTCATTTGCCATCGAATAGGCAACCACCGAAATTCCGTCGCACATTCAAGGATTGTCTGGAAAACATCCGAGCAAAAGGGAAGATTTAAACTTGCCAACAGAAGAAAGCGGCTGTAACCGAGAGTTGAGAAAAGGAGGAACATTCTCTGAACCTGTGCGAATCATGAAGGGGGGATCAGTGGACCATGCCGCAGAAAACAATGCGGTCAGCAAAAGAGGGGAAAAGGAGTTCGATCACCCATTGGTAATTCATATGAAGCAGCGTCTAGGAGCAGCGTAGAAAAGGAAAAAAGGATCAAAGAGCAGCGATCGGGGGGTGGGGAACCGGTCGGAGGGAAGGAAGGGAACCGGCTAACCAACTCTCCAGCGTTGACCAAGTAGAAAGCCAAAGGCATCGGTATTATGGATTGGAGACGGAATCCAAGAGACTAGCAGACAACTCATCAACTGGCTGGGGAAAATAATTTTCAGCGGGGGGAGGCATGTGGAAGTATCGTTAAAAGGACATTTGGTGTGGACGTTGGCGCCAGAGAAAAAAGTTAGTAGAAGATGTGGCATTGGAGAACAAATTTCGCAAAAATTTTATCTCATATCGCCTCGGAATGAAGAAAGGCCAAGCATGCAAATCAGGTTGTGGGTCAGCTAAAAAAGTGGACGCCACGACTTAAGAGGAAAGAGCACGGGGGCGGGGGAATACTGTCAGGCACGGGCTAGCAATCCTCTAAGCAGCAATTTTTGGCATGGATTATCATGCCACTGAAAGAACATGGCACTGAAAAGGCAAAACCAGGCGAAAAATAAAGGGGAGCCATATTGGCATGTGTAGGCCATCTTGGGGGCGAAAAGGAAGAAGGTATTGGGAATCAGGAGGTCACATTCTCCTTCCTGGGGTACTCGCTATCGAGAGGTCGTCGACTGACCAGTTTTTTAGAGGTGGGAGATTGCTATGGGATACTTATAGTGCCGTGATGGCTGAAAGCGAGGGAGGGATTAAAAGACGATGTAGCGGGAGGTTAAAGGCAAAGATTGGGAATGCAGCTGGAAAAAAGGGAGGACGCCTGTCATCAAACAACCTGCAGATCAAAAAAGAGTGGGGGCATAATCCTAAGGAGTGAACCAGGACGGACGGATGAGGCAATGCAGGGATCGGTTGGCTTTGCAGCCCTTTCGGACCTTCTGAATGCCTGTCGAAGAAAAACCCACGGCCGTGCGTCCACTTCGGACGTGGGGAGAAAAAGGGAGGTGTGCCCATGCTTGGGGAGGACCCTTCTACACGAAACAGAGAAAAGCCTGGCGCATGCGAAGAAGGAGGCTTGGCTCCAGAGGACGTCGCGAAACAAACGGAGCGAACAAGGGAGTCTCGGAGGGTCGTTACCTTCAACGGTCGGACGGATGCGGAAAGGGGGGGGGTTGTACGCGCTGGGTAGAAGAGAGTCACCTGCTGGAAAGCAAAAGGGGGGGAAAGGTGAGGCGTCTGCTCGC
>Ga0179593_1505843_pt1 | contig 18412 bp, 12 predicted proteins | sample CZODoug2_1_08_16_FD_185931 | JGI IMG/M metagenome (GOLD analysis project Ga0179593, IMG submission 185931) | Vadose zone soil fungal communities from Angelo Coast Range Reserve, California, USA - CZODoug2_1_08_16fungal (PacBio error correction) | ecosystem: Environmental > Terrestrial > Soil >...
GGTATCTAAAGCACGGAAGGCCGGCAAGAAGGACGATGGAGTCGGGGAGAGTCAGGGAAGAACACGGCCGCTGAAGCACCCTCGCGCCGAGAAACTCAAGGGTCCAATTGCGGCTGTGGAGAAATCGCAAAAATGGCCGTCGAGGGAAGGGGAGGAAAGAAAAGACGATGATCCAGCTCATCGGCAAGAGGACACCATAGGCAGCAGCAGGAAGGCGCACTTTTAGGAAGAAAAAGCACCAAGGTTCGATCAAGAAAAAAAAGGAAAGAACACCCGCCGAAGAGGGTAAACGCCCAAGTTTGCGCGAGCTGAAACGGGGGCGTTTAGAGGGGAAGGTGTCACGGTTCAAGAAAGAAACCGGTGCGGAGAGGGAAAAGGACGGATACGACCCCTGAGCGGTACTGGACGAATTTGAGGAAGATTCGTGAACCCGGCGAATTCAGGAAATTCCCGGTTCCCGAAAAGGGAGGAAGGAGGCGTCGCCGATGGGGCGAAAAGTAAGCCCCTCCATCCCTACAATAAGAAGCTGCCGGACGGGATCCAATGAGGAAACTATTTCGAGGGGGCAATTGAAAGAGCGCGGAGGGGGACGCGGCATTTTGGCGTCGCCCAAGGCAACGCCAGAAACAGGGCGCTCGAAATGTGTCGCTTCCTTACGAAGAGAGAGGCGAAGCGGTTCGCGGCGGCAGCGGGTCCCTGCCAAAACTCTCATTGGAGGCGATCGAGGACCTTGAAGGAGGAGTCCTAGGACGGCTCCAAAATGAGGGGGAGGCCAGCGCCTCTATGCGCACTCATTATCTATCAGAGAAGATCACTCATCGGAAATCCCGCACAGCAAATCTTGGGAAGAGCCCATCCGGGGGAAAGAGTATCCCGGGACATAAAGGAAACTTCACTCCGAGCGTAACGTATGAAGAGAGGTAGGGAGGATCAAGTCAGTACCTCCGGGTATCATAGAGCAGGGAACTGAATCCTTCTCAACCCCGGTGTCTCACTGATAGAAGGTTCAGGTGTTGGAACTAGGGGCATCGTCTTAGGGGACGATACTACCACTTTTCAAGGGATGACGGGGAAGAGAAGCCATCAAGAGAAAAGAGAGAGAAACAAAACAACGTATTATGATGGAGCTAGAGATGCTTGTCAAGCACTTCTCTTACTCGCGGAGTGGAGGGAGAGCAAAGAGAACGCCGATTCGTCAGATCAAACAAATCAACGCTCGATCAGCGAGTGAGAAGAAGTGCGAGGTAATGGGAGGAGATCTAATCCGTACGGAAGAGGGCAAAACATACCTACTCTCTTCTCCGCCACAAGAGAGGGAGTTAAGGTAATTTTCTATCAAAGACCCAGTACATCTTTACAAAGGGGCTCGACGAAGGCTCGGGGAGGGGGAATTTCTCTTAAGCTCTCGTACTATCGCAGGGGATCTTCCTGCTCTTCGAACTGACAGCGGACTACGTCCAGCAGAGGAGCCATCTGAGCCAAAGAGACTTCAAAACGGATGAGAGCGAAAGACAGGGACGGGGGGGCCTGGGGGGAGGTCAGGCGCGACTCCCTGCCGCTGACTTCTAAGGTCGCCGGAGACCACCATGGAGCGGGTAAGTGTATTGAATGGCCTCAGCACCAGAAGGGGGGGGGACGGAAGCTTGGGGAGGGGGGGGGCCCACTACTCTAACATATCGCAAATTTCCTGTTCCACGGGGGGCGAGGGACGTAGCGGGGGAGGGATCTTCGGGGACGTGGATCCTGAAGCAAGGAAGGGAAAAAGAGAAACATAGCCTCGGAAAGGATCCCGGGAAGTGCGATTTATTCCGACAGGAAAAAAAAAGGGGGGCTTACAATGGTGGGGACGAAAGCGGGAAAACTTCGCTGGGGGGTGAGGGGTGTGGGGGGGGGGGGTGGCGTACAAATTGTCTTGGTCAAGCGAATCCTCACCGCTCTGAACTACCTCAGCGCGTCAGAGGCCTTTTTCACTTGTCAGGTAGTATGGGTGTTCTAGGGATGGGGCCTGAATAGCCCAATTGCGTTGAAAAGCTTCTTTCTCAGCTGAGTCATCCTTCGGAGACGAGGAATCTCATCATAGTTGCAATCAAACCAGGAAAGCGGGCTAGGCGCAGGCCACAAGTTACCTTGATGATTGGCTCTGGAATCCAGACATGGGTGGACCCCCGTGGATATGTAATGGGGCGCGTCCCCCTAAGCAACGCCCTTCCCGGACCTTTGCCGGCCGCAGATGCGGTAGGGGTCCCTGGAGGAGGCCAGGGGGGGGAAGGGGCGCAGCAAGAAACTAGACGTCGAACCAGTCCGGTGACAGGGTCTGGGTCTATCACTTTTAATGAGTTCAGTCTCACTTGTACACGTATCGCTAAATGTTAAATTCAGGGATTTTCCCTTAACGATTTGGAAGCCCTGACCCTCTCTCAGATCTGCGCTGAAAATGTCGTTCGATCCGAGCGGTTGCACCAATCAACAGGGGATTGCAATGATTTGTCTCATCGTATCGGACCGGACCCATGGTCCTACAGGTTTCCTTCTCTACTCGGGAAAGTTTGACATACGTCAAGGGACTTGGAGCCTTAGGAAATTCACAGGCGGAGAGCGAGCATGTCGGGGGTGGCCTGCCTTTGTCAAGAGTCCCGCAACCGCAAAAGCGCCACCTGGACCGAAGAGGAGACGGCGGGTTTGATGGATTTAGGTTTTTGGTACAAAATAGTCTGGATGTCCTTCGACCCGGCTAACGTGTATGTTCTTAGGACAGCCACTTTCCTTTATCTGGGGAGACGGTCTCCACTCTTTAAATGGGCTAAATGAGAATCAAAGAGGATAGAATGAAAACTGGTCTCTTATGTGAGGGGTGAAGAGATGGCACCGGGAGAGTTTCGGCGCCCAAACGCGCTCGGGGGTAAACAAGATGTAAGAGTCTTACAAATCGTGTCGTGGAGGGTCACGCACGGGGGAAAGTGGCTCCTTATCTGACTGGGATGATTTTGGCATAGCTTTGGTGGGGATTCTTTCAGGGAGCTTGTGACCCGATCATTCGTATCTCGTTTATGTAAAATTCCCGGCGTTAAAATCCACGAAAATCTGAGCGTGTGCTCTCTCCTGGTTAACCCTACGGGGTTAATCTCATTCTCTATGGAATGGAGCATTGTTGCGGGGGGTCTCACCAGCATGGAAGACCAAAGAGAGGAGAAAGAGCTCCCTTTATAAAAAATCTCCGACAACAGGAGGATGATGAAAAGAAAATAGATAGACAGACGCCTTTCCGCGAGGTGGACTGTCGCAAGGATGATCCAATGTTAGACTAAACTTACATTCTGATTCGACACCGTTGCAACGGCTGAGACAGAAAAACACGCCGCGAAAGGAGGGGGCTTGAAAACCACGACTCGGCAGCCAGATAAACGCTCAGCATGCTGCTCTGGATACCAGGGGAAGGGAAGGGAGACCGGCAAAGGCGCGGCTGCCAACAAATACAACGCTTCTACGTGCGGGCCAAAGCGCAGAAGGGAAGCTCGGTCAAGCGTGAGGGGGCAGGGGGGGGGGCAACGCGAAATCGACCGGGGGTGCAAGCAGATCACCCATCACGGGAAAACAGCGGGAATGAACGGCCGCGTGCTGCTCAAAGGGCGCGGCAAAATTAAGAGGCGGGGCTCACGGTCGCCTCACGACGAAGCTAGCTCAAGAAGGACTCTTCAAACGGGGCCGGGGAATCCCTTCCATCCAACCTGAGGGTGGACATCTACAACCCAGGACATGGAAACATCCAAAAAAAAAGATGTACCGCTTCTGTAATTCCGGTAATCGCTTCGGCCAGACCATGTAAGAATCTGCCTTCGCGCCGAACCTTCAAGTCTGATGAGGGGAAAAGATCAAGTGACGTGACCACGCCCTCAGATCGTAAGGCCAATACGGACGCGAGGGAACTTGACCGGGGAGCTCCTCTAAAAAGAGCAGCCCATTCATCGCCCAATCCGAGCATGGAACACAGGCGGCGGCGTTGCAGATTAGCCCAGAAGGAGGAGGGGAGCTGCGGGGGTGGGAACTACACCAGTGGCAGAATGCGGGCCCGCCACCGGGACTCACAATTAGCGAGGACGGAAAGGTCACTCCTCTTAGATCCGTGAGGGGGAAAAAGGCCTGGGGCCTGAAGAGGAAGAGGGCTGCCCGACTGGAAAAGTCCCGAACGCAATGACGTCCCTCCTAGGAGTTCTGGTGAAATGTCCAATATGTTTGGAGCGGCGTTTGCCAGTGGGTGCTAAAAGGAAATGGGAAAAAAGAAAGTCCAGGTGAGACCATTCGGGAGGAAGAGAGCGAAACAATTGTCAGTTCAGAGGCTCCTCGGAAGCGGCTGAAGGCCGTGGCGGAGGGGTGGTCAGACGCTAAATTAAGCTCTGATCCTCACAGCGTCATCAGCTCAACTTCGGGAAAGAAAAGTGAACTTTCATCACCAAGGCGGGGACAGACATCAAAAACACCGAGTGATACTGCGCGCGAAAACAAAGGAAGAATGGCGGCTTTTCGTGAGGAACGGTCGTCGACCCAAGTGGTTAAGCGGAATCCGGAACAAGAAGAAACACCCCGAAATGCCAACTTAAGCTATTGGGTCGAAAGAACCTCGAGCGATCGTACTTAAGGGGGGGAATACAAATTGCTTGGAGGGGGAAGACGCTGATTAAAGTCGCTATCCCGATCTAAAAGATCCATCTCTCCACTGGATAGGACATGAGAGTTCGGGGGGGGAAAATTGCCAAGGAAACTCTCAACCGGAAGGTCCGGGAGTCCATTCCCTAAAAAAACATTAAAAAGAAAGACAGGTTGCTCGCCGGACTATCTGAGAAGGGAGAGAGGGGCATCGCTCAGGGGAGGACTTGGAAAAGGAAAGTCAGGGAAATCACAGTAGAAGGACTAGATGGCGAAGCGGCCGCGCCTCTGTATGCGCGGGAAGGAGAATACTCCCCGAGAGCTTCGCACGTAGGCCCCAAAGGCACACTTCGTCAGAAAGAGGTCCGGAGACTGACTAGCTCGAAAGCCACTGCAATGGGAGCAGCGAGAGGTTATGGGCTAAAATGACGGAAAGAAGCGAGGCAAGGGCACGCTCAGTCAGGCAAGGAGGGCTGAGAGGAGAGTTGGGGTTGGCAGTCTTCTTCTCGGGATAAAAACCGGAACGAAGGGACGAGGCTTTACCTCGACAGGATACAAAAACAACGTAGGGGGGAGTAAAGAGGGAGGTCTGCACTGCTCGCCTGGGGCGCCACGACGCCGGATCTCCCCGATCCAAAAAAAAGGTCACACTTCAGAGAGACCCCGGGTATCTAACGTGGTCGGCCTCGTAGAGCTGAGGAGGGACTGACCTACCGCTCCGAAAAGATCAGAGTATTTCCGGAATGAGAAATCGGCTTCCAGCGGGACACGTGCTCTTACCTCGGGCGGGGGATGGCTCTGAAGGCCCCCGACACACTCAGGCACACACACACTCATCGATCAACACGGACCCACAGACAAACGGACGGAATCATAGCGGCTTCTTTGCAAAGCAGGAACGATTCTCGTACTGTGAACGCAGGGAGGAGAAAAACTGAATAGCGGGGTTCAATTCCAGGGAAAGGAGGAGAGACTCTTTAGAAGTCTCGATCAGGATGATACTCGCCAAAATGGAGGCAAAGGCGAGGGCCTGAAGAAGAAACCTGGCCTGTCTCGCAAGAGGGGGGGGAGAGTCCCTCATCTAACTAATCTAATACGGACCCGTCCTGCTAGATGTAGGTGATTATCGTCTGGGGGGGGCCTCACGTTGCGGAAGAGAGTACCTTACGCCGGTCTCACTTCGGGATCCAACCTTGAGGAGCTGTTCTTGCCGATGCGCCAGAATCAGGAAGTCCTTCAGGGGGGGAGGGGTTATCATCGAAGGGGGAGGCCTTCGAGGTAACTTTGGTGCGCCGCGCCCTCAACCCCTAACCTACGGAACAGCTAGTCTTACGATTCCGGGGGCACTCTTAACTCTTATTCGGTTTGCTCGGTGTGTGAAGTCGTGTGATTCCGGGCGCGGGCGAAAGGAAGGATCTGCTGCCGCAGGGAGGGAGGAAAAAGGGAGCGGGATCATTGCGTCTTTTGACACACCAAAACCAGGACGACGCGTGCGAGCTCTGCCGAATCCCTACCTTGATGATGCCGAAGGAGGGAAGCGACCCTGTGTTCCGGAATCTACACGTATCATTCAGAAGGCGCGTCCACCAACTCCTCATCAGCCGGAAAAAGTTAAAAAACCCTCCTCAGGGGAAATAACCATGCCCCTGTGTTACGCAGGGCCCCGCGTCGAAAAAAAGTCTGCCCGCTGGGGCTTCACTTGTTGCAGAGGGGAAAGATTCTGGTATGAGCGGCCATGATCCGAATGGTGGAAAGGGAAAAAGATGGTTGCCCTAACGAGGGGAGCACGACAACTTCCAAACGGCGTCTCCCCACGAGGCGATCATCCCAAAGGGTGATCCTCGAATACTTTATTGGAGAGGGGGAAGATGGGGGGGATGTCTCGAGCTTCTAGCAGTCCAACGTCTTGACGGTCGTCGGGCCTTCTCGTCGGCTTGCTCAATGAAGGATGGGGGAAGCTGGCGACACGTCCTTAAAACGAAAGAAAGGAAGCGTCTAGTTTTTGAGGGAACAGTTCTTGGAGCCTCTACCCATGACCCGCGAATCCCGGCTTCAACGCGCGCGTAAAAGGGGAAAAAAAAACGCGGGTTGTGTATGTCCATCGTGTCGATGGCCCCAAAAAGTTCCGAGCACCTGTCTATTGTAGGGGATGCTATCCGGGCCGGGATATGGAAAAAAAGGAGTTAAGCCCCGCCGTCCCCCCCCCCCAAGGGGAAAAAATGTTTCAACTAGTGTGGCATGGAAATGGCTCGACTACATCGGAAGGACTGGGGGTGATCGGAGGGGTACGTCTCTTCGCGGTAACAAGCCCTCCGAAGTCACACTCTTGAGAAAAATTCGTGTCGTTCGCGGGGGAAAAAAAAGTAGAATCGCGTACGCGTATGAAAGGAGGGGGGGGGCGCATGACGGGGGTTATTATGACGTGGAAAGGGCAGTCAGCGCACCTGCTGGCGCAGATGCTATGAATTGGCGCGTCGAGGGCGTTCACCCCCTCACGAGGAAAAACGGGGGGAGGCTCGGCCTGTGACTCTGAAGAAGAGCAGGCATCAGGAAGGAAAAAGGGTTTGTCGACCCCGTGAAGTAGAAGGGCATCCCCTCGCGGAACAAAAGGCTCCGATATCTCTCTAAAAGAAAAAAAGAGTGAGAGAGATAGCTGATCAGGGCAGGCGTAGGACGCGAGGTTTACTGCGCAATGATGAAAAACCGACGCACCCTGAACCAGGAAGAGAAAGAAGGAAAGAGGTGCGGCACCTTCGGATTTCACCGGCATCCTAAAAAAAGAAGAAAAAAAGAGAGTGAAACAAGAGAATATCCATAAGACAAAGGAATCATGCTGCTTCCAGGATTTTCTAACGAGGGGGAGAAAACACCCACATCCCAACGGAGAAAAAAAAAAAGGGAATACATCAGACCGTAGGTAAAAAGAATGATCTACTTCTAAAAATCTCACACAGAAAGGTCGGTGACCTGCCGCTACGACAGCGACCGGGGCACCCAAAAACCCACGACATCTTCTACATCCGAAGAAAAGGTTCGAACAAAGATTACCAACAGGAAAGGAGGGCGCGGGGCGACCAGACCGTCTGCGGCTCCTCACATCGCACGGGGGGGAGAAGGGGGGTCAAGCCAATAGAAGATGGTAAAAGGAACCACTCATGAAGAACGAGAGCTGGAGGGAAGCCTGCTTATCTCGGCGGGGGAGCGGGAGGCAAAGACTCATGGCCCTCCACCAGGGAAAGAAGCTCCCGGCCGCTTTAATAAGAGGAAAGGGGTCTGCAAAGTGACGCAGGAAAAACTCCGACGAAGGGCGGCAACTCTCGTAGCGATAAGGGGGGAAGAGCAGCCGACTAGATCGCTGGACAAAAAAAGAAAAGAACACGCCTCCAAATCTTGTTAAGTATCAAAGAAGGCGGCATGGGCTCGCCGATCCAAAAAAAATTTGCGCTGTGAAGTCGTGGGCGCTGCCCACCTCTTCCGGGAAAAGGATCAGCTGGACCCGGAAAACCCACCGGGCTAATCATTGCCGAAGGGATCTAGCCTAACATCTTTCGCAAGGGAGAAACAATCTCTCCCGAATAGAGGGGGCGATTGTCTCTGAGGAACGTGCGGACCCTGCACGCTTTAAATTTAGTTAACAGAGCCGAGGAGTGGAAGGCAATTTCCTGTGAAGGGGGACGTGCGTAGGTTTGAACAGGACATTAAAAAAAAAAAAAAAAGAGAAAAACTGCCGGGAGGGATCAAGAAGTGTCTTGCTTCTAAAAGAAGAAGAAAGGGAATTGTCCATTGCCTCGCAAAAAACACAGAGTCCTTCTTTGCAGGGAGGGGGGGTACGGCGCTCACGGGATAAAAGATCATTACGGGAGAAAGCGCTCGAAGATCAGATTCAAGAAAGGCAACCGTTTTCACGGACTCACCAGGTAGAAGGGGAAGTGCCAAATCATCAAAGCACAAGGGGAAGCCGATTCCTACCGCGAGAACACACCAAGGACTACTGCATCGATTGTGCTGCTTCGAGGGGGAGTTCGGACGCGGAGCCTCCAAAAAAAAAACGAAAACACCAAAAAAAAAAAAAAAAAAACTACAATCCCATCTCACAACCAACCGAAGATTCCGGTGCCTCGAGGACTGGACTCAGCACACGACAAAGAAAACCGGGCTATGGCGGGAAGAAGGACGGCAAAACGTAGCATAAAAGGACCTTTGACCTGAAGATGGATTCTTTAGAGGGTACAACGATTGCGGCAACGGGGGAAAGAAACTTCCCTACCTATCCATCCTAAATAAGAGCCGAAGGGATCAGTCTATTGGTGAAAGAGGGGGTCCAAGTACTCAGAAAAAGAAAATTCCATGGGAGCCTTCAGGAAAGGGAATGAAATACTCAAAGTTTGGGGGGGGGTTTGGGGGGGGGGGGGGGGGGGGGGGGGGGGGGGGGGGGGGGGGGGGGGGGGGGGGGGGGGGGGTGGTGTGGTGTGTGTGTTTTTTGTTGGAGGGAAGACTACGAGAAGGCGAACGGGAGTTCCTCAAGGAAAGGGGAGGTCACAGCGAGTCGATTCTTAAAAAAGAAGGGGAAAAGATCTTCGAAAGGGGAGCAGGAGAAAAAAACCTCGCGATGCGGCTCGTCGAAACTCAAGAGACTGCGCCCGGGAAGGGAAAATCAGCCTCCCTGCATAAGGAGGGAGGGAAAAGCCTGTGACCCGGCGGGGGAAACGAGAAGTGAAAAGAAGATCTTCACCTTAAAAAAGAGAGGGGATAGATGAAGCCTTACAGAAGTAGCGCTAAAGACAAACCGCACCGTATCTCCCCGGGGGAGAAGGAAGGTGCCGTGGGGGGGGTACGCCGTCGTTCGAGGGCCGAGCCCGAATGGCCGCGAGGTCGTGAAAAAGAAAAAAAGCCAAATCGGAACAAAAAAAGGTAGGAAGGAAAAGGGGAAGAGAGTTGAGGTCCTCCTGCTCTTCCTCGGGAAAGACAACTCGACCGCCCCGCTCACCCAAAAAGGAAAACCTGCGAGGAAAAAAACCCCGGGTTTGAGACGAAAAAGTGCAGTTCTAGGGGAAACCTTCTGTGTGAGACCCATACAGACTCTTGTCTAGAAGAACTCAGGGGAGGGGCAGGGGTAATCGAGAAAAAAAAATAGGAAAACGGAAAACAAAACGGTCTCGACTTTCTCATATGATTTCCGAGATCGGAAGAGCTAGCTGCTTAGGGGAGATCAGTCCTCGCTCCTCAAGAGGGTTTCGAGAGGAACAAGGGGAATACTTCCGGAGGGAAGAGGATCCGGAAGGACTACTAATGACGGGGGGGAAATGCTAGGACTGCACTCGAACGACGCTTTTTTATCTCGGTTACCCTTCGCGCACACCCATGAGTCGGGGTAAGGGAGAGCCTTTGAAGAAGAAAAAGTCACTTTTCGCGAGAGGGGACACGCGAATGTCCGGGAGACGGAAAGAGTGCCGTGTGGAGGGGGAAGAGGCCGGGGATCTCCTTATCACGGGGAAAAGCGGCCGCCCCGAAGATCAGAAGAAAAAGGGAAGTCGGGAGGAGTTTGAGGCCAGGGGGAGAAAGAATCTCAATCGATGGGGGAGTCAAGGGGGGAGTTTATCATCGAGGAACGGGAAAATAAGAACAAGGGGGCCGGGGGAGACAAACCACGAACAGGGCTATCCAAGCATCTCTATGGACATTAAATGGGGGTGAACGACTGCTCGGGGAGGAAGGAAGCGGTTGACTAGTAGGTTTTCCTTACGCCGAAAGGGTTATTCGCAGGGGGGGCGTGCACACGAAAGCCTGCGCCGGAAGGGGGAGATGAAAAGGGGAAAAGAAAATCTTTATTCTAGGGGAAGCAGGGGAAACCCGAAGAAAAGCCAGACCTTCGAAGGAGCGGCCGAAAGAGGGCCATTACCTTGAGGAAGGAGAGGAGTCTGCCTCCTATGGGGGAAAGAAATTGATTGGCCAGTCCACCCCCGGGACATACGGAAAGGAACCATGACAGGAAAGTGTCCAAAGGGCCTCTTCTGGCGGAAGAGAAAACTGACCGGGGGTCAGTCCTCTATCCCTGCCGAGAAGAACCCTAGAAGGGCCATAGGGAGGTCTCTTTTTGCAGGATCCAGAGGGTCTTCCAATGTTCGGAATGGAACATGAGATATGGGGGGAAATTTAAAGGGGTCAGAGTTTTCAACTACGTGGGCAGAAAAAGAAACCCTCACACAGCTCGCCCTAAGATAAGTCGAGCCAAGACCGAGAAGGTTAAAGTACTCTAAGCCTAGGAAGGGGGGTGGAGATTCGATCGGGAGAGAGTTCGGCTAGACTGGAAGAGAGGCGACAGAAAAGGTGGGGCATTCTAGATGGCGGGGGTCTTGGGCAGGAAAGGACAGGGGGATCTTGTGTGGAGAACTAGGTGCTGAAGTGAGGAACGTCGGGAGCATGGACGAGGGGGTTAAAAGGGCTTTTGCCGCCAAAAAAGAACGGCGCGCATTAATCACACGCAGGGAGGGAAGACGGGGTATTGCCTGGAAATGTGGGGGAGGGAAAATCATTAGTGTAAGTGCTCAAGGTACGAAGGAGGAGCCTCCACGGTCTTGACAGCGGGAAATCCAGTCTTAAGGTGGACGCAGAAAAAATGGAAGAAAGCACTCGGCATCGAATGGCATCGGATGAGGCTTTCTGGGGAGATTTATGGAACCAGGTCTCCTGTCTTGACCCTCCCGTTAAATCCTTTCACAAAGATTATCAGACTTGAGGAGGCCTTGACAGGAACGTAGAAATCGCTGGGAACTAAGTGGGTATTAGTGGGGAGCAGTGAATCCTGTTGGGAAATGGTCCGTGAGACGGCAGTCCTTGGTCTCAAAGAAAAAGCCTGCTGGAAAGAAGGGGGGGGCGTCTGGATGAAACCATAAGCGGAAAAAGCACCTCCCTTAAGTGGGTTCACGGCCTTTGAAAGAGAAAGTCCGTTAACGCTGAGAAAAATTGAGTGGGGAAGGTTAGGCAGAAGCATCATTGCGAAGAAAAAGCGCGTAATACGCACCCTTGATCGAGATAGTCACCAAAAAAAAGTGTAGTAAAATAGAAGAGAGATAGCGATCAAGTGCGGAGTAGAAGGGTGGACTTCTCTGAGGGACAAATGGCACCGGCTCACCGGACCTCTAGTAGGAAGGAGGGAGGGGCTTCCGGAAGGGTGAAAGCAAAAAGTCAACACGCCTCCGCCAAGGGGGAGGGTGAAAAAGAACGCGGTGCATCAGAGTAAAAGAAGAAAAAGATACACAGAGGTACCTCCGACTTAAACGGATCCAAAGTAAAAAAACGTCGTCTCCAGGAATTCCAAAAGAATCCTCGGTTAGGAAAACGTCTACTGCGGGAAATACTACGTTAGGCAAGGTAAAGGGGGACCGGGAAGGAAGGCGCCGCTAAGATGGAAACCCTCAAGTAGACCCACACTACAGAGGAATGACAGAAACTCGTGCTCTGACCTCTTCGGAGAAAACATTACCGACTGAGGTTAAAAAGAGGCGTCCAGATCAACGACAGGTCTTCTCCAAAAGCGGACAGCCAGGGGTTATAAGGCCATAAAAAGGGGGGTTTCCATAGGAAACCAAAAGGAAAAAGACACAAGAGTGAGGATGATGCGGTGAAAGGAAAGGGATCAGACAGGTCGCTATCGGTTCACAAGAAAGGGAACAACCACCCTGAAGTCGGAAAAAGATCATTCTAGTGAAGCCGGAGAATTACTATAGAAAATATTAATGGACTTCCTGACCATACCTCCTAAATCTTCCGATTCCAACTCTTCGAAGAGGGTGGAAATTCTAGACTGGGAGCTCGTGAGCAACCAAGACCAGCCAACAAGGTTCGGAAGGAGCACGATTAAGGGGGATTGGCTAGCGAAAAAGGACATCTACCTCAATGGCTAGGGGAGGTGAGCGCGGGTTGGGGGCTGCCCAATTTCCGGAAAAACAGAGGAGGACCTTTACACGAAACCTGAACGGGAGATCGTGTACTACGACGAGACTTAAGGAACATAGGACGGCTAAACCACAGGTCGCGAACCGCTTTCCCCGATTTTTTTCATAGAGCGGAGGGAAGGCTGACCAGGACCATAACCGGGAGAACAGGTTTATCTGCACAAATGTGAAGTCTCCTTATGGTAGGATAATTAGGAACGCGGGGTTTGAAGAGGCAGGGAATACAAAGTTCCGATACGGACAAAGTTCTTTCTTCACGATTCACTCAGAGGGGAAAGTAGTTCTTTAGACCATCCTTCCTCCGCTGTCTGACTTGAAGGGGGGCCATCTGGGGTAGCAAACGGGGCTAGACCCATCTATCCAAGCTTGCCGCTCCTGAGGACAAGGAGGGGGGTCACGGACATAAAGAAAAAGGGAGGAATCATGCCAAGACTCACTCACAAACAAGGGGCATCCGAAAGGCCTCGGAACCACCAGACCTCTATTCTGTCTTGAAGGGGGGAGAGGGTTTGTTAGGAGGGGGGTAAGAGACCTACACAGTTGTAAATAGAGGGGGGACCTCTGGACGCGGAGAATAAAGAATCCATAGGAGGTCTTAGCTATTCGGAGACCTAGAAGGATAGGGAAGGCCGGTTGATAAAGAAAGATTGGGCTAAAGACGGTAGACCGATACGGTTAAAGCCATTCTACCCGAAGATAATCAGCTGTACGTTATCAAAGGAAAATCGGAAAAGTAGTTCGCGATTTGGAAGGTAAACAGCGCGGTCTAAGGAATTGTGGATGAGGGCAAAATTCCCTAGCCAGGGCGCTCTGGGAGAGGGCACTGAAAGAGATAAGGACGGAGTTCGAGTGGGGATAAAAGGGAACTCCCCAATTCTATGAGGAGAAGAAGGACGGAGCTAATTCTATTATCGGGAATGGGTTATAGATCTGCGCGCCAGATGTACTATTGAGGGGAAACGACCATACAAAAGGTAAGAGCTTCAGAAGTCCGGGGGAATAGAACAAAAACGAGTCTCACTTCCCGTCGAGAAATACTCCTCTTTATACAACTGGGAGGATGGAGCGACTTACAATTGAAAAAAAAAGGGAGGGTAAAGGTCGATACCAGAGAGAGGAGGGGGACTTATAAGGAAGGGGATAAAGTGACTAAACAAAGAAATCCAAAAAAAAGGGGTCTCGCTGCTGAGGGAAGGTTGGAAAAAGGGTAAAATCGTCTGAGTCACTACAGAACAAGCCGGCTTTAGATAAGGAACGAAATAAGAACAATCGAAGGAAAAAAACAACAAAGGAAGGGGGAGATATAGAGGAGGGGAAGGAGGGGGGAACTCTTCTCGTAATCAGAAAACGGGGATGAAATAGGATATTCAGAAGATGCGCATCCATCGTCCAACCCTAAACGAACACCTTTTTGGTCTCTTGCAGTAAAATCTAGCATGCCGGAGGTAATCCTAATACCCATAAACTAGATGAGAACGCCAAGAGAAGAAAAAACAGTACGTTTGGATTCAGACTTCCAAGTTCAACATGAAGGGAGGGAGAAGTGTGATCCTAGGGGAGTGAGGGAATGCAGGAGCGAAGAAATCTTCTTTAGTATCCGACGGTCACATCATCTACAGAGACTCTGGGGAAAAGGGGAAATTCGCTTTTAAAAAAGAGAAAAGAAACTTAAAAAAAAGCCAACGGCTTTCATATAGCTCATAAGAAATATTAGCGGGGCCCGGCTTATGAACTAAAAAGATTCGCCTTATAGGGACGTCGAAAGCACAACCATGTAGACTGGAAGAAGAGAATGGCCGAGTTCCTGCAGACGCTAAAAGTCCTTTGAGCGAGTACGTGACCACTCATCAGAAAATTCGGAGAGGAGGGAAGGGTTACCTCACGTAGAGATTCAAAAAGGGGGGGTGTATACTTTGAGAGAGAACGGGGGGGGGGGGGTTTTTTGACTGGTCAATCTGCACTTAGACCCCTCTATAGTTAGTACACCGGGGAATTCGATAGTCGGGAAAAAGAGAATCCACGAGGGTTCCTGCTGAGTTTATTATCTAGTCAAAAAAAAGTCACCTTCCAAAGGGTACGACAGTGGATGTTAAAGAGCAAAAAGGAACCTCACTCTAATAGAGTGACTCGAAGAATTGAAACCTTGTGGGGGAATAGCCAGGTGAGGACTAAAAGTATTCTGTGGGGGCTCGTTTATGATTTTACGGATAGGAAGACACGGTAATTGGCAAAAACAGGGGTGAAAGTGCGCCTTAGAGTGCTGTCTAGGGGAGTTATCGAGACGAAAGAGCTGTAAGAGGGGGCAGGAGAAAGGGGGACCAAAATCCAAGGAATACTCTTGATTAGAAAAGAAAAGCGCGAAATTGGAAATTGAAGGGAAAGAGCTCTTCAGAGAAATTTTGAAGACGGGGGCCTGGAAGGAAGCTGCAAACTGGAACTAAAAAAACGCACTCCAAATCCGAGAAAAAGTCCGGAACACTCAATACCTAGTACTTTCTTTGACGAGAAAGCGTAATGAATTTTCGCGCAGAAAACACGAAAAAAGAGAAACGCCACGAGTGCAACGGTCGTACGAGGAAACCCGAGTAGGCAACGCGATTTTCAAAGCGTAAAGGGTACTCGCGAAGGTATATCGGAAGTGGTTGGGGTCCAGGGGGGCCTTGGAACGGCAGGTCTCACTGTTTGCAGCAGGAAACCCGCCTCACTCTGGCATTTACCAAGGGGGCGACCTGCCCTGTTCAGATCTGGAGGTGCCAGTCCAGAAAAGCCTTTTGGACTCCTAGTAGACTAAGGCATGGGTGGGCCGGCCTTAGGCGCGAAAAATGCGTGAGACTGTCAAAAAAAAAAAGTACTCGAGACTCTGATTGCTGACGTAGCGCTTTATTGGGAATGAGGGCAGTGTCTATGAAAGAGGGCCATCGCTCCACCTTAAAGAGAAGGGGTCCTCTCGGCGAGAAAGTCGAGTTGTGAATGTCTAAAGGGAAGGCGACCATGAAAGATCGGAAAGCCAGCGGTTCCACCGAAGAGGAGCGAAGGGGAGAGGTTGTTTATGGTGGCACTCCGGTGTTGGTATAGGGAACAGCGGCAGATTGATACACGGTAGACCGGGATCAAGGGGGCAAACGATGTAGTATGAGCAGGAAGGGGATGCGCCCTCCGGAAAGAAGCAGGGTCATTTGGCCGGAGCTAAGCTACGCTTTCTCTACTTCATCGGCTTCTATAAGAGGTAGGCATTTTATAAACGGGGGGACACAGCGGTCACGCGGGAGGGGAGAGCAACTCCTCTTCAAGGACTGAAACTAAAGGGTCGTGAAAAAAAAGCTTCAAAAATAAGGTCTCGTGACCCTATAGATCTCGGAAGGTCCTCTTGGTATTATGGGAACCGGGGGGAGACTCACCACTTTGGTGATGTATGAAAAGCGAAAGGTCAAGGTGGCGCAACTTTGCGGACAGGAATGACTTATAAGGGGCGGCAGACTATGTAGGAAGCGTTAAGGGGGGGGTTCACGCCTCCCACATTTCGTGGTAGAAGTGTATGAGAGAATGGGGGAAACTAGGTGCAAGAGAACGCATATGGTCTGGTGTTAGCGAGGTAGACAAAACCATTGAAGTTTTATCAATACAGGTACATTCACACCTCGCGGTAAGACTGAAGGAAAAAAGGGGGCAAGGATCTCTCAACCCCAACGGAGGATGAAAGAGAAAAATGATCAAGGCGGCGGAAGGCTGAGGGGGGGCCCCATGATTATAAAAGGTGTCGAGAAAATCAAAAGAGACACAGGGAAAAAGGAAGAAATCTGGGGGGGGGCGAAAACATTCGAGTTCACAGAATCCCCTCCTCCTCCTACCCTGTATGGAGGGAAGGTAGACTTACAACAGGCTTCAACATCATTTGTCCCAAACCAGAGTCACTGCATACCAACGGAGGAGAGGGCTGAAAAAAAGAAATACGCTTATAGAGACGGTTCTTTAGCGCAGGAAAAGAAGCGATAAACAGGGGGGCCGCTTATTTAGACGCGAAAAGACAGGGGGGGGGGAACCCGAGAGAAAAAGCAAGAGGCTACGAGCCCGATCGAAATAACCGAGTGAGGACAAAAAGACCTCTTCGCGGAAAAAGGAGCAGGGGTCAAGCGACCCTATAAAAAAGTATCCGGACGTCGAATAATACGAGGGGGTCCCGTTAGAGGGGAGCCCTTCCTCCAAGAAGAGACATATGACCACCTTCATGGCAACAAAAACTCGAAGGAAAATGCGGTGAAAGCGGGAGCTCTCTGGACATGGGAGTCTCAAGAAGCCCTCAAAAACCAGGAAAGTCGACTCCTATCCGAAAAGGAGGTGAACTTATGAAGTGGAAGCAAGAAGCTTCCTTACCACGCAAATAAGAGAGGACACCAAGACTCGAGGGACTGGGGGGGGTACGCTGAGAAGACTCGCATCAGGGAAAAGATGAAAAGAAAAAAGAGGGCAAAGAAAAGGATCAACAAGGCGGCTTCCAAAAAAATTGAGAAATACAAATTCCTCTCCGTCAGGGAGACGATGTGGCTGGTTTGTTCGGGAGTCCCACGAAAGGCGGAAGGGCCACCATCGGGGGGGGAAGGTAAAAGAACCAAATCAAAGAGAGATTAGGGACTCTCTTCCAACATCGGGACGCCGGCGGGGATAAGCTGAAAAAGGGGGGGGGGAGGAAGGGGCGGTGAGAGAAGAGGGCTTCGGAAAGGGGCTTACCTGAATTACAAGTGCTTCGAAGGTTCACGCTCCAGCCGAAAGAGGAAGGAGTTTAGACGAATGAGCTGGAGTCTTCAAGTGGGGTAAAGACTGATTAATGACAAGGTGACTGGGAAACAAGTCTGTCAGGACCAGATGCATCATCAATTAAGGTCTTATCCTTAGCAACGTACGTAGAAAGGGCGGGAGTTAAAAAGAGACAAAAGGGGATCCAGCTCTTAGTCTCTAAAGCGCCATTCGGTCAGAGAAGTACTGGAAGTGTTCAACGTCAAGAGAACCGGTGAGGAGGGGGGAATGCAAAAAGCAACCAAAAAACACCGCGCCGAGTTACTATTAGGAATCGCCCAACCAAGGGGGACCTAGATTAGTCTTTTTTCGGGGAGGGAAGGGCGCTTACCTCCAACAGGGGTACAAGGGAGGTGAGGATTGTCAAGAAAACTGAGTAAAACTTCGAGGCGCTTAGGGAATCCTCTATCTAATCGACTTCAAGCGGTTATCCAGAGAAAAAGGGGGATATTCGGATTTAGACGATTGCGGCAACGGGAAGCAAAAGACACGACCTACATCCTCAGCTAACACTGATCACAGAAGGGACCGCGATTAGCGCAAAATCTAAAGGATACTCGACATTGGCGGGACCTTCAACCAATCCTCTAACTTTGTTGGACTTAAAGGGGGGCGAACAGAATCTAAGAGGGGGGTGAGAGGAAGATAGCAAGGAAAAAAAAAAATCTCATTCTAGGAGATAGAGAACGCTGAGAATGACGATTTAGCAGGCTGGTCAAATGGCAAAAACGGTCATTCTTTCAAGGGAGGACATTAAGGATGGGAAAAAAGAAAAAGAAAAGCTGCAGCGGTAAGCTTCATCTCAAACCCCCCGCCTCAGGTCTATCACCTCTTAAAGTTTGACGAGGCCGAACCCGAACGCCGATCTAGTCTTAGAAAAGAGATAGAAAACAGCAGCCGAAACAGTCCCTTTGCTCTACTAAAGCAGTGCACAACTAAACGTCGGAGTGGAGCGCTGAAGGTGGGGGGTAAAGCGGGCATAGGAAAGTGGAAACTAAAAACTGCCGATTACTAAAAGTTAACAA
>Ga0179593_1612823_pt1 | contig 18412 bp, 12 predicted proteins | sample CZODoug2_1_08_16_FD_185931 | JGI IMG/M metagenome (GOLD analysis project Ga0179593, IMG submission 185931) | Vadose zone soil fungal communities from Angelo Coast Range Reserve, California, USA - CZODoug2_1_08_16fungal (PacBio error correction) | ecosystem: Environmental > Terrestrial > Soil >...
GGAGGCAAGGTGAACGGTTAAGATAGGCGATGAGAGGCTTGATATTGCCGGAGAAACAGAGGGAGAAAGGGTCCTTCGAACCCGTTTGGGAGAAAATCGAGAAGGTGCAGGGTCCGCGCTGATACTTGTCGGATAAAGTTCACAATTACAAGTGAATAACCGGGTCTTATGGAGTATAGGGAAACGCTATTAGGATGGATTCAGAAGATTGTAGTGAAGTCAGCTCCCTTTAACAAAAAGAGCGCAGAAAGAAAAGAGTAAAATGCGCAGGAGTCTGAGGTTGGACTCAGACTCAAATAAATTGAACTACCATACTGGAACAATTGGGGGGGTTACAACGGCCTGAACAAGCGATTCTCTGGAGGAGGAACCCGCGCGATCTGAGAAAAAGGGAAGACCAGAGGATAGGAACGGCGAACCAGCGGCAGATTGAAACCCAGATTCTGGGTTAAAAAGAGAAAGTCCCAGAACCGCGGAAGTCTGGTTGTGAGCTGGACTTACGCGATTATCCAAACCATGGCATGGAAAACGAGAAAACAGGGGAAATGGGATCCGGAGACAAAGAGCTTACCTTGGGGCGGTCCATAGGTCGGGGTCAGCTTGCCTGTTATTCATGACAAAACTCTGTCGGCCATCAAAGCAGGAACTAATGAAATCGGAGGGGAGGCGAGGTGCTGTTAAGAAACTCGCCTTTAAACCATCTGTAGGACAAAAGGCGTCAACTTATGCAATCACCTCACCAAGACTATTGTTGCTTCCCTCAAAGAGAGGGGGGGTCCTTCTTAGGGAAACATCGCCGTGTAAGTGTGCCCAGGCAGGTGAGCCGCTCCCGCCCAGGAAAAGACAACTTTGGAATGTGCTGGTTGGCCCAGTGTACTTTTCCCCAATGGGCAATGATTCTCTTCATCTGAAGGAATTAGTCCGACGAAGACTGTCAGGGGGGGAACCATTCAGTCGGGAAAACCGCGGGCCTTGGGATGGTCCATATCTAGGGGTCTAGGGAGAACTGTAAGGCTCTGGCAGGCTAATCTTAACACAGCGTGTGGTAAACGTGGGAGGCAGTGTTGAGGAAAACTGACGCGTTACAGGTACACGCGGAGCGGTAAAGGCACCAATAGCAAAAACAGCCGAATTTCCCATGGAAAAGGACAACTCATCTCTCGGGTCATCTACTCTTACCTCCACTTAGGCGCAGGAAAGCTAGTCTGGCGAGGTCTTCAAATTCCAGACAGCGCCTATACAGATGGTGTCTCCGGCAGGTAGTGAGGTTAACCGAAACTGCCCGGAAACTGCGGCAAAACTTTGCCAAAGTGGAAGGCCTGAGCATCAAGCAGGTTGAAAGACCGCCTGCGGAATACATTAGTCAGGGTGCCTGTGCTGAAGGGAGAGAGTGTTATAAGGGCAAAAGCGCCCATGACAAAGGTTGGCTCCGGGAATGACGCCAGAAAAGGGTCTGCCTGTGGTACGTTCCAACTGGAGAGTGAATCGCATCGACATTAGAGGGAAATTTCAATTTGAAAAAGTTGCTTGCGCTGATCGAGGACAGCAAGGGGGTTTCCGTGACGAGTGTAGAAAGGAACCGGAAGCCAGGATTTAACGGATCTGGGCCTGGGATGGGTTAACCATTGAATCCCGGCTTGGGTGTGAAGGAAGCAAGGGACGCGACGAAGGGCGGTCTGAAGGGACCTAAGAAGCCGCTCGGCCCGCTGGAGCTGAGGTGCTCTACACGCTGAATACAATCGTCCGGGGATTCATGCGCCAGAAAAGAATATTGACCGCCAATATGCACCACGCCAAGAGCGTTGGTTGATACTTACTGTGTCAGCAGAGGAACGGGTTCAATCTTCCACTATCCCTTCTGGGGGAACCTCTGCGGTGCGAAGATCGAAGGTGATCCGTGAGAGCGGTAGACTGACCGATTAGAAAGAGAGCTACTTGAATCCGGGGACATGGTAAAGAAGGCGCAGCCTTCAGGAAGACGAAAAGTATCTCCAGAGATAAGGCAGGGTACACCGGGAAATAGTCTCATAGCCGGGAAAAATCCGAACTGTTGTCTCCAGGCGATTTTCGATGGCTCGAAAGGACGGAAGGGCGCATGAAGGGATCACTATCTGAGGGATCATAAGGAACGGTACAATTGAAGGAACGGTCAGCGGTCATCATTGGGTAAGATTCAAAATATGACGTTGAAGCCATATACTAAAAGGTCCAGCGAAAAACCCGCAGGTAAAGGCGTTGCGAAGGGGCATTACGTTACTTCGCCAGAATCGTGGAAAAAAAATCTAAAATCGTCCGCACATGGAGGCTGGAAGTTTAAACTTCAAGGGAGTCGTGGGGAATGAAAACCCTGATAGGCTCAGCTCTAAACTGTACCAGGGCAGCAATAGAAGCGGGAGAGACGGCGAAGCTCGGGTTGAGGGCTGGCGTACTTGGACCGCACCACCGATAGCTCTCAACCAAGCGATGAAAGGGAAAAGGATAAAACGGGGAGTGAAAAGTAAAACCCGGCCCTCAATTTAAGACGGCGCCGAAATAGAGCTTTAAAGAGTGCTTGAATAGGGGTGTCGGAGTTCCAGTCGCCGAGGCGATACAGTTTAGAGCAGCCACAACAAATGATGAGTGGGACGTTGCTGTGCGGAACCGAAGTCCAGGCAGCTGCTCTTAAGAGGTTCGTCCGGATGGGCGGATTTCGAACCTGTACTGAACAGGCCTATTGGACGAAGAGCCGTTTACCTTAAATGTTTTTTTCAGCGCAAAAAGTTTTCGGGGGTGAAAAAAAGATGGATTAAAGTCCACTTATTTTATGAAGCTTATACTGATGCCCAAAAAGGGGCGGAACCGTGCGAATTGGGCGTCTGCATCCTCCTCTGTCAAAATCCGATAGAAAACCTTTAGAACGCGAAACGTCTTGAGAAAGGAAGCCCCCATCCGGCCCCTTTGAACCAGGGCGGATTTTTGGGGCGATGAGACGAAGGATGCGCCCAGGGGGGCAATTTTTGGCAAGTCAACGCAAAAGGAGGGGAATCCTTGAAAGGAAGCAGAAAAGGCTTAGGGGTGTTGAGCGACAGGAGGCTTCAGGGCGAAAAATGTTCATAAGCGCAGATGACCCAGCTATTCATCAGCCCTGCGCAGAATAGTCTTCTTTATCCAGGTTCCGAAGCCTGAGCTGATTGTTAAATACCCGATGTTGACGGTCGACGAACTTACCATCCTCATGGGCCGGAGGTTATATTTGGGAGGGCAATATCTGTCCTCTGAGGTCTTCAGCCAGGCCGGGAATCGGGGTAAAGGGCGAAGGACCTCAGCTCTATCTCAAGGTGCCGGCTGCGCCATCGGACATATAATATCTCCTGACCCGGGAGAAAAGGTGTCTGGGGAAAGATCATCCGGGAAAACTGAATGGTTACAACAGATACGGGGAAACGCCGGGTAACGAGGGTGGATTCCTGGGAAAATGGATCAAAACTGTCTTCCGACCTCCACCAGAGGAAAAGTAAAACGCTGCCGTTAAGCGGCACAAACTGCTGTTGAAACAGCAATAATGGTCGTATGCGATTCAAATGAGCTCCATGAAAAGTAAGGTACACCATGCCTACGTTAATTGGCTAGATATGAAAAAGAATCCAACCTTTTTCAAACCCTGGCAAGGTTATAACCCGAATCGCCAACCTTCATAGGCAACCCGTAAGCGGAGTGGAGAAAAACAGGGCTGCTAAGAAGAGATAGTCGTAAAAACTGAATGGCACGCGTTGTTAGAGGACTCGGGCAGGTTTTCCGGTAACAGGGAAAAGCATACCCATTCAAAAGGAGACACCCTCGGCATTTCTGGCCAGTGAGCTGGTCTAGGGGGAAGGTTAGAACTGAGCTCCATCTCCTTGCTTTCAGGGTTCCGGCGCCGCAGCGTCACGTAATCATGTCTAAACGAGAGAATGAAGGGGACTCGAATGAATGGAGGCGGGCTAGGGGGCTTTCAGTACAAAACTCCCGCTGGGGGCGGACGCCGCTGAGAAGCGGCTCCCTCACCCACCAAGCCACTACGGCCTTGGACCAAAGCTTTCAGATTCGCAATAACAGCGACAATGATGTCAAAAGCACCTTGCGTACGAAAAAAAAGGATATCTGGACAAAATTTAAGGCCGCGTTCAAGACTTTAGGAGTCCCCCTGACAGAGTGGGAGCGTCAGAGAAAAACTCGATGCAGAGCAATCCGTCAGGAAACAAGTAACTGGAACAAAAATTCCACCATTGTCCGACAACGGGGGCGTAAAGGGCCGGGGCGGGAGCGGGAAATCTAGAGGGGGCAAAGAGCGAGGGTAAAAGTAAACCGTTCTCTCCAAGTGATTCAGGACCAATTCCTTATCTTTTTGATGTCTTGTCAGGGACATTCGTCCTAAGGGCAATTGGGGGCGGAGTTCTTCCAAAACTCGATCACTCCGCTTTTCCTGGCCGCACGCTGTAATGGGGCAGGGGAACTGAATTTGGAGAATAGAACCGGCCTCTTGAGTTGCCTAGGGCTCTCCAAAGGTACAGCGTGCCCGAAAAGCCTCCACAAAAAAAAAAAAAAAAAAAAAAAAAAAAGAAAAAGGAAAAAACCCCATTCGGTTAAAAGAGTGGGAGGGATAATAGACTGCAATCCTTAGCGCACCATGAGAATTGCAAGGCTAGGGTTATTTACGGAGTCTTCCGAACCCAAAGGGGGGACTCCCTGCCGCTACGTGGTTCTATAACTTTACATATCGACGGGTCTATCCAGAGTTAGCCTACTGAAGTTCTCGAACAGCGGAATCCGGCTCAGTGGCCGTGGACACGCAAATATGTCATGTGGGAAGGAATATAGGCCTATGGGATGTCCAACCAGAGGAAGCTGGCGAGCTCTTCCAGCGAATTTCGTCATTGTAAAGAAGAGACGGGGAAACATACATAGGCTGGGAACGCAATCAACGGCCTCAGAGTATCGCACTCCAAAAGAGCTGGGGGGATTTTTATCAGTCGGGAACCATGTGAACGAAGTGAAGACCTGGGGGAAGCTGCGGGAAAAGGCCGTCCGGTTAGACCACCGTGCGCCGGCTCGCTTGACTGGTCCGAAAAATGTACACGGAGCCTTAGAGGCCGGTTAGGCGCAACGGGCAAGATGCCATCCACTACAACACAACGGAGAAAGAGAGAGAGTGGCAAAGTGTGCACGCTTGAGAAAGAACCGAAAGGAAATCTGGTAAATATGCGCCGAAACAGAAGAAAGAAGAGGGCTGCCGGCGAAAAACCCGGTAGCAACAGACGGCAGTCGTTACACGCTCGAAAAGAAGGGTCGGCCGTAAGCTGAACAATGGGCTTACCGGGGGATGATAACCCGACCGTACGGTAACGGGAGATGGAGGGAAACGCTAGTATATGGTAAAAAGGGCCTATGTCACGGGCCAGAAGGAAAACGTGACATCAAGAAATTCTCTAACAAGCGCAGAGTACCCGAAAAAAAGGCTTCGGAAAGGGGGTTGGACTGAGGACCTCCGCACAGGATCGATCCACCAGGACGTGAAATTGCTTTGGGGTCCACGGCCTAAACAGCGATTCCGCTGGAGAGAACTCCCATGAAGAGTCGATCAAGGAGTAAGCAGGCGATATGGAAAAAGTATGCCTAAACCTCGTAAGAAACCCATCTAAATGGGGTTTTCCAAAGAAAAAAGTCCCATACACGCGCCTGTCAATTCTATGAGGGAAATTGTAAGCTAGCCCATTAGAAGCCCATGGCAACGAAGACCAAAAATTGGGGAAATGGGCGTCCGGAGGGGCAGCGCTGACGGCAATCCCGGCAGTATCTTGGGGGTCCTAGCGTTGCGTGATAATGAGGGTGTAACCGATCCTTTCTTAAGCCGGCAAGCCCTTCCGCGTGTAGCCGCCGTTTTAGAAGGTGCTGTGGACTAGCAAGGGAAGTGACAAAATCTTTAACGAGCACGCTAGGCTGGAATCATCAATCTACAAACGAGAAGCTATTGTGGCTATAAAACAAGTTCGGGGAAAGTTGCTTCTGGTCATAGGTGGTGTGCCCAGAGTATAATCAAAGTACAAGCAAAAGGACCACAAAACGTTTCAATTTTTGGGGAAATGGAAATGTGTGCCCATTGGGACTTTTCCCCGGAAAGTGAGGATAGCCACTGCATCTGCGGTGAAACGCTCAAGTCCAGGGACTTAACATTCGACGAGGGCCTTAAGGGGGGAAATGTTCCAGAGATAGGTGTTCTGGTATATCAATTTAACTGAGGGTTACAGTGTGCTGCATCCAGGGAGGGCCCCCCAGTTTTTTAAACTTCTGTTTATGGTCGTGTTGGGCTTGAAATGCCAGTCTTTCCCCGTGAAACTTAACCTCTGTTGAAAGGGCTGTAATGAAAGCCAACCAATTAAAAAAGCCTGCAAGTTAAAGACAACTCATTCTGGAAAGTGATTACACAAAGGACCCACGGCGGCGTGCCGGAGAGAGAAGCAAGGATATAGTCTGGCTTCAGGTACTGGGCCTATACCATCAAAAAGGCATTTCCGATGAACGGGGGTGTCTAATCCGGATTGCATGCTTAAAAGTTACCTTAGGAGCACTGCCCGTCCCGGGGAGGCCCTACAACAGGTTGCATTGTCACGTCTAACTTGTCTCGTGCTGGGCTGAAATGCTGTTTGTTGACCTCTGCCAGTCTTCGCTCGTCCTGCTTGAACAGTTGGGGGGGTGTGTCCGTGTTTCTTCGGGGAGGGGTTTTGCATTTCGACGTGTACGTTGTTCTAGCGTTTGGAAATGCGGCGAAAAACTCCGGGAACTTAGGTTTTAGCGGCGCTCGCAATGGTTGTGGAGCTCGGTGTATCTCCGGCTCGAGTTGCAAGGGATCCAGTATAGTCACAGGTGTATGGCCCTTGGCCCCCTAGTTTCACAAAAGTCTGCATGTGGATGAGCCCTGGAAAATCACTCAAACCATCAGTGCATCGTGGATCCGGAGGACTAAGAACTATTTATGGTGGGGACCCAGGGGGATGAGATTTGCTTTCTTTGTTCCTTCTCGTGCCACAAGATTCGATGTGGGGGGAAACTTTCCCTATTTTTCTTTCTTAGAGCCCCCCATGTTTTCCCATTTGTCGCCGTGGTCCATCTCCGGGCAATTATTCCAATGGTTTCGTGTGTGTCCCTTTCGCTTGCGGAGGGAAGATCCCTTGGGGTTGATCAAAACATCTACTATGTAGGTTGGGGGTCTTTCGCGCGATGGTCCGCCGGAAGAAGATTCGTCTCTCCCTAGCTCGTAGAGATGCCTCGCTGGAACCGCCACGCTTGAAAATAAGAGCTGGCATCGCCACGCGGAAGTAAAAAGAGCCGGGTATTCCAAAAGAGCCCGGAGGTATTTGCGCCGCAGCCGCGGAAAAGCTGAATGGTGAACTCGCCGTTTTTAGCAGAACATAGGAAATAATTTCACAATAGCGCCCCGTATGTGGGGACCGGGCTCAGATCTAGGTTCCCTTGATTAATCTCAGGGTGATCTTATATTCATGATTAATCGGGAAAGGCCTGAATCAAGGACGTCTCACCATAGAACTTTAAAAAATGGATAAAAAAGAACACGTACTAAACTTCGCCAAGGGCCTGGGCGCATAGGTCTCAAGGACCAAAATCGAAACGTTTGAAGGGCTCCAAGTTTGTCGAATGGGAAATACTAGTCGCGGTTTAAACGGGATAAAGAGCGTAGTTAATTAGTGCAGCCTGACAGTCCTGCACGTCGCCTTCCTAGGGTCATCTAAATCAATTAAATAGGAGGGGGAAGCCAGCTTAAACAAGTTCCCGGCGAAAACATGGCCAATGTAAACGAGGATTGCTGTAGGAGAGGGCAGGGGGGACAATCAACAGCCTGGATTAACATCGAAAGCATCTCCAGGCCGCAGGCCTTTCACCGACTGTTACGAGGTCAGGGTCTTTGCGGTGTGGGAATGCAATCAAAACTGAGGCTCAGCGATCCGGAGAAGGGAAAACTCCCGCAAGATCAAGAAGGGGGATCCCGCTCGGAAAGCTCGTAAAGGGGGGCAGCGTACTTGACCAGCACAGACGAAACAAACAACAACGGATGGGACAAGAGAGATCTAGGGGCGGGAGTGACGCCGGCCCGATTTAATATGAATACCGTCAAGTTACTCCGATTAATTGAAGGCTGAGGAGGGCGTTCCGTATGAAGGAGCACGGATCAGTTGACGCATTCATGCCCCACACCGCAGAAATGAAAATTGGACGTTGCTGAAAGGCATCCATCTCAAGATTCTTGAGGGGGAAAAAGAGTCAAATTGGCGATGGGTAAACTGTACGCGACCAAGGGGATTCGGGAACAGCCGAGGGAGCCTGTTACAGTTTGAGCCATTTGGTACGTTTTGGACCTGGGAACTTTTTTTTAACTAAACTGGGGATCCAATTCCTTTGATGTGCCTTCTAGTCCCTTCTTACCCGAGAACTGCCAGGAATTGAACGCTCATCAATCAGGACTTCAAAAATAGGGATCCAAGTGTAAACGCCGTCGGCCAAGCTCATCGGAAGAAAAAAGAGGGGAGCCCGTGGGACACAGTCTTATTTGGGGCGCAATTAGAACCGGGGATTGCTTCACCAGTTTAGTTTGGTGCAGTCCATGAGGGTCCTTGGGATCCAGTTTTTAGGAGACATTAGGAAACGAGTGATAGTTTTTAGCATGGGCTAATTCTGGCCTGAGCTCCATTAATAATGGAAAGGCATACTCACGATACAAGATAACGTAAAGAAAGTTCCTGTATCACCGTCTGTTCAATGCACAGTGAATCTCTCGGGTTGAATCAAAGCGGGGGGGTTAGACTTAAACGGCGAGAAGGTTCTCCACACAAAGAGGGGCTTCGGGAATGCGGTTGCGGGCTCAGTCTCTCCAGAAGGCTTCTCCTTAACAGGAATGGAGGCAGCGGGGGAGAGCCCTGAACTTCTCAACGGAACGGCCGTTGCATCCACTATGCGAGCCTTAGCCGCAGACTTTAGCTCCAGTGCGGTAAGAAGTAATCCAAACAGGAGAAATGGGAGATACATTCCATAACTCTTTGAACCTGGTCTTCAGTTAAACGGGGGAAAAAAAAATCATCCTCCACTCGTCACGGAGAGGAGACGGAACGCGAAAAAGAAACTTGGCCAAATTGAAACATCTTAAGAAACAAATGAGGGGGGTTCAGTAATGATCCCAGATTGAAGGGGGAATGTCAGTGACCGACTTGGGGCCGGGCTTTATGGACGAGAGGCCCAACAGTTTTTCATTTTCAGGTGTTCTCAATGAATAACCCGAAACGCAATCAACGAGACCCTGCAACCACACTAATTTTTCCAAGGGGCGGGAAACCAACCGTGCTTCTAAGAAAAAGATTGCTTCTTGGGCCATGGCACCGTGAGTGCCGTAGTTTTAAATGAAGGGGGGGTCCGGTCCCTGTTCAAGCGGCATGCGGTGGCAAGCCTTACGAAAACCGCAAACGATAGTTGCATTCGGGATTCTGGATGCTTTAGCCGAGATGAAAGGGGGAGGGGGTTGTTAGCCGATAGTTGTTGGTCTTTAACCTGTGCTGGGGACCGATATATCCTGCCGACCTTTCGCATATGCTGCGCGTTGGGGGTCTGAGCGGTTGATTTCGGACTGGGTATTGGATTCAGTTCTTTCTATGGCGCGTAAGAACTACGGGTTAGGATTGGGGTGACGAATCTGTTCCGGGTCTAAGGTGGGACATTCTTGCTTTCTTGTGCTGTTGTAGGCTCTTTGTCCGTCTCCTCTCCATTGCACAGGGCGTTTGTGGAAAATGGGGGAATAGAAGTACCAGGAGCGTTTTAAGGGGGGGGGGGGTATTCTTCGGGACCTGCGCCCGCAAGCGGCACCAAAGCTACAAGCGGGGCCTCCGCCCGAGGAACTCTGGTTTGTCTTTCGGGGCGTAAGAGTATTGGCCAATTCGAAAAAGTGAAGAGTGCCTTTCGAAGGCTTTACCTGACTCCCGCCTTTGCTGACCGGAAAAGGGGATCTGGCCCAAACGAACGTGAAAAGTTGAAGACTTGGGGAATTGAAGGCACCCTGAAGGGAGGGGAGGGAACTAATTACAGCAGCTGTAGAAGGACCTCAAGATCAATGGAAAAGTTACACTGACAATAGCCCATTGGAAAAAACGGGGGCTGGGCCTTGCCTAGGAGCGTTGTGCTAGATACGGAGGGGAAAAGGAACCTGGAGAACCGGAATTTCGAAAAGTTTATGAAAAAAATATTCCCGAGGGGGTTGTCGAGGGGGCAAAATGACGCCAAGCTTGAAAGTCTCATCTGATGAATGAAGTGCAGTCAACACAAACCGACAAAAACTACCTCGTTAGTTTCGGGACTCAAGTTAATGTCCGTCTGCAATATTTTGCCCTGATGACCAAGCTGACCATATACTGGGGGCCTAGGATATCAGCAACAAAGGGTAGAGCGACAACAGCGGAGACTGAAGCAATCCATTAAACTTACTGGGGGAGGGCTTAACAGGAATGAATAGAGGGATTCAAAATTACACGGCAAACAATGATAAGAAGGGGAAAGGCGGGGGTTGATGGTACAGTTGAGAAAAAACACAAAGAGGGTTGACGCTGACTAGACGGGTGTTTCGCAGGGTCTAGGGGAGGGTCTAGAACTGTGAAAATCGCCTAGAATGTCATTGCAAGCTGACAGAGAAAGACGGGGAGGGGGCGCATGCCGGAAAAGAAAAGAATTTTCCGATGGGGGGGGGGAAAAATGACGGGCGAGTGGAAACTGGGACCGACTAAGAAGAGACATGACTCTGGGGGCATAGGCCTAATGAGTTTGCTATGGGAGCCGATCCATGCTACAGTCGACAGAGACCGAAGGGACCGAACAGCTCCTTCAGAAGGCTTACACGTTGGGAAAGAAACTTCGGCAAGAAAATGGAACAATAAAAAGCAGAGGTCAGCCGCGGAACGAAACTTAGGCGAGTCCACCGGGGCGCCGCCCTAGCTTTCCACCTTGTGCGGGCGGATGAGCTCAGTCAGACGGTTCTTAGGAAAAAGCGAGTGCCCCTCTTCCATCTCTCGGAGACAACAACCATTAGTCTTAGTCCCCTCGGAGCTGGAGGTGCTCAGTGCATTACCGTAGCCGCAGAACTGGCCGGGATAGGATTTCGTTTGCGGGCACAAGTCTGGAGGGGAATAAACTATTTGACTCCGACGAAACCGTTAAAGAAAAAAGCAGCCTAATGAGCGGTCCTCGGATATTTCTGGCCTGATAGGTGAAAAAGGAGTACCGAAGTGATCCATCCGTAAGCGGAGAAAGGAGGGCATCGCTTAGCGGGAGTACCAAGCCTATGTATCTCTTCTCTCATGAGAAAAAACGCTAAGTTCTAGAAAGACATCTCAGAGGATGCTCCAAAAAAAAGTCAAAGGAGGGGGGCATCAAAGAGGGAAATCGCCAGAAGTCCTCCACCAAAGACAATTCTTTTGCAGGGGGCCTGGACCCGGGGTTAAGCTTGTCATAACTGCCGAGAGGGGAGGACAAGGGACGGGATAGACCAATAATGTCGATAGGGGAGGGAGGAAGCGTCAGATGGGAACTATTCTTTTTAAAGGAAACGAAAAAAGAAAGAAAATCGCAGGCAATGAAGCATGGTGTGCGACAGGAAGAGGCCGAAATAGGACCATCCAGCGCTTTGGCAGTAGAATAAGGAAATGGAGGTCATAAAGCGGGCAATCTCTAGAGGAACCGGGTGGCGAAGATGACAAGTATCCTTTGGGGGATGGTCCGTTATGATTGTGCCAAACCGCGGCGAAAAAAGCAAACGAACAGGAGGACCGGGAGAGGTTAGAAATGGGGACTGTTGAAGAAAAAGGGAGTGGGGAATCGGAAAGATCAAATCAGGACTTCTTTAAGAAAAACCTTCGTTGGGGCTGCTGCCCTAATGAACTTCCGGTTTAATTCAAAGGAGTGTCAAATTCTCCGGGAGGTAGGATCCACCTGCTAAACGCACAAGGCAATAAACGCCCCCGTGGAAAAGGGCTGGAATTTGGAGGGTACTTGTCCCCTTGGAGTGGGATCTCTTGCAGGCGTTAATTATTCCTACGCTACAAATGGAGAAAGATATGGGGAGTTGAACGCGTGACAAGGGGATGTGGTAAACTTTCTTTCTTACTCAGGGAGGAAGGGTAACTTTAAAGTGGAAGCTGGAATAATGTCTAGGACCACATAGGGGGTGGAGGGGGGAAATTTTTCTTTTTGGGGTGGAATGAAGCAGCGTTAAAACGAACTGCCAAAGGTTGCGGACTGTAATTCAAAACAATACACAGCCTGGAAATTTACAAATTAGAGGGACTCATTCTCGCTCTCTTGGGAAGGGAAAAGTCCTGATTACCGGAAAGAAAAACTGGGGGGCTCCGGGAAAAAAGAAAAGGATATGTCGATAGGGTGCAGGACAAATTCAGATAAACCAAGAGAAAATAAGAGGTGGACCGGCTTGGACACAGGGCTTGAAAAAACGTTTAACCGGAAAAATTGAAAAGAACTGAGACAAAAAGGGTGCAATTGGTCCAAGAAGATAGAGGGAGTCCCCTGAGGAGACAAAAAATAGGGTGGACAACGCCCAAGGAGTTGAGTACCATTCGGGGTGGCAAGGTTGTCACTTAAGGGTGTGGGAGAATCAGTAAGAAAACTGGCCATCAAAGGAAACCAATGGCTTCTTGGAAAATGAAAGAGGAGGGCCAGCCAGGGACGGACAATCGTCCCTTGCATTCCCGTAACAGGGGTAAGGAGGGAAAAGCTACACGTGAAGAGCGAACCAGTAGGGGGGGAATCTGTTTAGTGGGCCAGAGGGGAAAAAACATGGCGTTCGAGGTCCTGCGGCTGAGAGGGGGAGGTACTATTTTTTAGGAAAAAAACCGGGGAAGGGTGGAAAAAAAAACAAAGGGAAGGGTGAAAGCTGGGGCCGGTAGATGGGAAACATTTCCTCCCCAAGGTGGAGGGACTGGAAAAAAGGGAGCGAGAATGGCTTCGTGGGATAATTCCTCTAAAGTAGAAGACGGTAGGGAGAATGCTGAAGGTGGCCACGGAAATAAAAGAAGCACTGGGCATTACTTAAGAAGGACATATATTTGAGGGCGCACCAAATGAGCATAAGCCGCCCATCGGGAAGAACGTGCGGGGTCAGCAATAACCTCTGAATCCGCGTCAAAAAGCGAGCTAAAGGCGTATTTGAACCGGGGAGGGGGTAAAAGGAGACGTGGGAACCCGTGTAAGTAGAGGTGTACGCACGTTCAGATAAAGCGCGGCACCTAATCCGCCGGGAAACATGAGCCCATCCAGGCTGGGAGGTTCCGAAACTCCCCCCGAACGCAGGACTAACACAAAAAATGGGGACACCTTTTTAGATGTACACTCAATGATGGAAAAAAAATCCGAGTGTCACAGGGAGCCAAATGGCCGGGGGCTTTCTATGGATCTGAAAACGTGGAGCAGGTTTAAACGGGAATAGAGGAAGGTCAGGAGTATTCAGAAGGACATTTCCGAAAGTTTCAAAAGAGAGGGCATAAAAAAAAGTCACATAGAGGCACTGAAAAAAGGAGGGAATCCATCTTTAAAACTTTCAAGAAAAAACATGGCCCTAAGTTAAACACGGCTTTCTGTCAGTGGCATTAGGTAAAGACAAAGCGAGGAACGGGAACCAGGGGAAAAGTCATCGTCAGGATGGATGCCGTTCAGGGGAAACATCCACTGTTGAAACATCAGGTCTTTGCGGGCGTAAGTAAGCAACCCTGACGCGGCTCACGACGGAGCTGGAAAGCAGAAACGAAATGCAAGAATCTTAAAGCATGCCTCGCGTCAATATGGGGCGGGCCTGGCTTTTACACGCCAAAGGGGTCATCTCAAAACACAAGTATTAGTGGGAGAATATATAGAGGTGGTCAGGGGAAAATGAAAGGGGGAACAGGAAGAGCTTCTCGAGCAAACGCTTACATTTCTTTGGAGAGGGCTTCGTAAACATGGAAGGCTTAGGCCGGAGCATTGGAAGCTATGAAACTAAAGAAAAAGATTATTAAACTGGCTGTCTTAAACAGGGAATTCGTCTTACTATGGGTGAAAGGGGAATACGGACAGATGTGAGGTCGTTAACCGTAAAAACCAAAATAGGTCCGTCAAATCGAAGCGTTACAGGAGGTCCAGGTTGTTCGCCCGGGGTTGTTCGTAGATGGATTCAAATTAAGGGGGGGGGGGAATTGTGCCTCTGATGAGAACTGATAAAATCAGGGAAAGGAGAACGGGTACTTGAGCTCAGAAATGACTTCAAGATTATTTTATCTCAAACGTTGATGCGCGACTTCATCCAAACAATCTGAAAGAAACAGTAAGGGGCCCTTTAGGGGACGGATTGGGGGCACCTAGGGTCAGAAAGAATGTACATTTTTTGAGAAGTCAGTGAAACGGTTATATCTTTGGAGAGAAGCAGGATTTCTGCGTGGTTGGCTCATTAAGGGGCTTCTTCAGGCAATCAGGATAAGGAATCTTCAGATCAAAAGATTAGATAGCCACGACAGTCGACTGGAGAAGAGGGGTCAAGCATGACGATTACCGGTGAAAGGGACAGGGACGGAGGACCTGAAACCGTTAGATGCTGTAAAATAAAGTGTTCTGCTTTATAGAGGCGCCATATCTTTATCCGAGGGGATTGAGGGCAGGCCGAGAGGGAAGTCGTGGCTCGAAAACAGAGCCTATTCGAAAAATCGGGAAGGGACCCGGGTACCAGCTGGCATAGCCTTACGGGGGACGACCGCCAACTTACTGGATGCAGAGACCTTTTCGGGAATCCTCCGGAAAAAAAGAAGGGGAGTACAAGTTTACCCTGCCCAGAACTGGCTCCGTAAACTCCGTTCGGTTTCAAAAAAATGGAAAAGGTCTGAAAGGACAGAAGACCAAATAGTCAAAAGCGCGCCGCAGGACGCGAACGCCAGTCAACCTTACGGAAAAATTAAAAAAGGAAGACGAAGGGGGCAGAGTGGTTAGCAGAAAAAATTGAAAAGTGGAAGAAAAGGAGACCTGGGAAGACCGGGGGCTGGCGATACTCGGAAAGAGAAACATGTAGGGGCGCTGGCCAAGTGGAAAACTATCGCCATCAAATGCTCAAACCGAAAAAAGCAAGGGGGAATATCAGCAGGCAGGGGTACCCCCCACAAACTCTGGAGGAAAGAGATATTCGTCGTAGAAAAGAACCGTTTGTTGGTCCTCAGTGTCATTTTGTACGGTAAAAGTGTACCGCCAGGGAAGAAAAAAAATCGTGCACTGGAAGGGTGCGGTATGGGGGTGGGATAAAACCTTATAAGATCTAATGTCGGACGAAGGGAGGGTCAGCGGCACGGGACTGTGAACCGAGAAAGGTGACAAGGTTTAAAGTGAGGATTTCTTTTTGGAGGGCTTTTCATAACCTCAACAAAAAAGGTTGGTAAATGGTAACGAGGACGAGAGAACAAAACGCCAATTTCAAGGGTCACACGAAGGGGGGGAATAGCATGAATGCCAAAAATCCCTTTAAAATTGAAAGAAGAAAAAATTGAGTAAGGAAACCTGGACCAGAATGAGGACCGCGTTCCAAAGGGGAATGGCCACCCTTACAGGCTGAAGAGGACTAATTAACAGAATTCAGAGTCCTCAGGGATAATTGGAACCAGTACAAGGCAAAAAAATTCCAGACCAGATTCAAGATGGGCCTTGCAAGGGCGGTATAGGGATGCTCTCTACCGGGGGGAAAGACACCGTAGAACAAGAAAGGAAAGAATCGGAATTGGGGCAAAACAAAAGAGCCTTAATCTTTTTGTGAGTTCCTGGAGGGAGACTGCGAAACAGTGGCAATTTCAATTGAGGGAAAAGGCAACGGCACCGAGAAATACCAACCTCCGCTTTGAAGTGCTGCGACAATTTAATGGCCGAAGGCCGCCAGCTTTGGAAAGAGACCTTAACCGATTAACAGGAAATTACTGGGGATGGTACTCAGGGGAAACCAAGGTGGGGGTTCCCAGTCTCCTGACGCAAAAGGGAAAGTACGTGGTCGTGCGGCAGCGGGGGGAGATGGCAAAATAGGGAGGCAATAGAACAAGTATCGCATCCCATGGAATAAATAAGGAGGTGTTGGGTGTGTAGTGTACATAAAACCCGAGAGATATTTGACAATCTACTAGGGTGGGTTTCGAAATAAAGGTTAGATAAAGATTGTGGTATCCCATGTGAATCGATCGAGCCATTCCTCTACATCAAGACGATGGGGGCTCAGGCCCCTTTGAACAGCATAGTCGCGTTGTAGGCGGCGAGGGGGGGTGATTCCACCACCCGAAAATCCTTTCTCAGCATCTGGGGCCGCGGAGGAATTAAGAGGGGGATGGGAGTGGGGGAAACTGTACTACATAATTGTACTCCATCAAAACGGATCTCTGGGAAAAGAAGGGCCAAATATAGAATGGAAGAAGGAGAAAACATTGTGAACATTACGGAAATTGAGAGCGCGGAAAGGGAAATGGGAGGATTTTCGGAAAAAAACTCCACCTTTTAGCAAGATCAAAAGTTGGGAGAGGTTTAGCAATATGACACTCGACTGCCTTAGGACAAAAAGAATTGACAAAATCTCTCGAAAAATGGAGGAAGAAAAATTGAACTAGAGAATGGATAAAGCCGGAGACGAGGCAGCTGAAAAGGGTTCATATTCGAAAAAGAAATCTATTGGTCCGGGGACGGACACCTTTTGAGCCCAGCCTCAATTCAGGCAAGAAGGGACAGAACTGGTAGGTCTGCAGAATTGTAACAATGGGGTACTTACGGGGTATAAAACGAATGAAGAGACCCGTGAGAGGGTCACGAAGCGTTATAGGTGCAAAAAATATTTAGTAATTCTCTTCTACGGGACTCAACAGAATTCTGGCGAAAAGACTTTAAGTTCTAAAGTCTTTTCTGGTTGACTCATCGACTACTCTACATCTCTTTTCCAGCCACAAATTCTTCTTGAGGGGGACCAAGGCCAACAACATTCCAAGGTCGAAAAGACTGCAGAGCGGCGATCAGCGGGGGGGGATACCCCAAAGTCAGTGGGGGGTCTGGAAAAAGCGAGGGAAGAGGGAAACATCAGAATGCGGTACACTTAAAAAAGAACATACCCGGAAGTCTCGGGATGGTGGCGAATTAATCTTGAGCCCTATTAAGAAATCCAGGGGGACATGACGTACTCCGCACTCAAAAATTGGGTAGTGGGAGGGAAGAGGCTTACAGGTTTTATCCATAGGGGGAGTGAAAGCGGCCAGGGGGTGATAATTCCTTGCAAACTCTTTCTTCCTCACTAGGAAGCCGTCGCAATTAAAATGAGGGGGAGATGGGGTGCTGGGGAATGAAGACACTTGAAAAGGTGGCCATCTTTTGAGAAGCTTCAGGAACTTCTTCAGCCCATAAAACGAGAAGCTATTGGTGGGCTAACTCAATGTCGAAAAGTACGTATTGACATTCTGATGGAGCGTTGTAAAGGGCAAACATATTATATATCATGCTCAATAGAAAAGGCAAGCCCCCCCGTTGGGGAGGTCTTGTAATTTGGAAATTTACTTGTAGTGGAAAGGGAAGATCTCTTCACGACTGAGGTAGAACGTCAGAATGGGACTATCCCAATTCAAAATGGAAAACGAGGTATAAAAGGGGCAGTCACAGGTCTTTCTGGTAGAACGCAAAGGGTCGGGGGATGGACAGGGAAGTGGGAGAGGAGAGAATCTGGAAAGCGTGTGGTAAGGACGTGTAGTTTGCATGGAGGGGGGGGGGGTATCCGCTTACGAGGTAACAGGAAAAGGATGGGAAAAGGGGGTCCGGTAGCTTTGAAGAGAAAATACAACAAGAAAAGGCCCAAGTAGAGTCAACGTTAGAGGGGGGGGGAGTGGGAATGATTAAGCTGACATCCGGGGAGGAAGGGGGGAAAAAAGAAAAGGATAGGGAGAGGTTCTCTGAAAAATTATCAAAAAGAAGAAGATGGTGGTCGAAAAGAAGGTATTGCTTAAAGTACCGGAAAACCAGGAACGAAATGCGGCCGAAAGGGGCAACATTGCCGAAAAGATATCTTCTTAAGAATGCTTTTGTGAACCACTTAAAGACTAAAAATTAGGGGTGTGCCGGTTGATGGGATGCGAATCGGGGAAATAGAACTTGGCGAGACAAAGTTTGATTCTTTGGCCTGAGCGGTAGAGGGAAGCAAAGGACATGACCAAAGAGACCTGGGTCCAAAGTTTCAATCAAAGCAAGTGAATAGAAAGCGAAAGTAGGCTGAAGGGGAAAAATGGGGGGCAGCGTTTTGGGGAGGTCGAGGGAAAAAAAGGGCCGGCAGAGGTCCGTGACGACTGTATGAAGACCGGGATCCATGGGGAAA
>Ga0179593_1366314_pt1 | contig 18411 bp, 19 predicted proteins | sample CZODoug2_1_08_16_FD_185931 | JGI IMG/M metagenome (GOLD analysis project Ga0179593, IMG submission 185931) | Vadose zone soil fungal communities from Angelo Coast Range Reserve, California, USA - CZODoug2_1_08_16fungal (PacBio error correction) | ecosystem: Environmental > Terrestrial > Soil >...
ATGCCGCGTCTCCACTTTGGCGGGGAGAAGGTTCATTTTTTATGGCTCGTCAGTTGAGCGGGTGAAAGAGGTAGTTGAAAAGGAAAAACAAAACGGAAATTTTCTCGTACCAGGGGACAGAGGAAACGTATGTGGGAAAGGGGGGCTGACGAAGAAAATCGAAAGGTATCCCAAACCACACCTACAACACAAAAGCCGAAAGAAAAATAGAGAACGAGCGAGGTTGGACAACTATCCAAGGAAACCAGCAGAAAAAACAGCAAACACACAACAAATCCTAAAAAAAAAAAAAAAAAACCCAACAACAAAACAAAAAAAAAAAAAAAAGGAAAAACAAAAGAAAAACAAAAGAAAAAACAAAAAAAAAAAACAAAGAGAACGAAAGCAATACCCTGAAAACAATAAAACGAGACTGCGCTGCCACCATGGGGGGGCCGGATTACGTCTCTCAACAAGGGGTAGAAATCAAATGATCATGAACAAAAAAGAAAGAAAAAGCCGGACGAGGAAAACAGGAACTTTCATCGTGACGCAGAGCGGGCTGTCGGTAGAAACGCACGAGTCAAGGAGAAAGAAGCAGTGGGAAAAGGGAGACGACCACCCTTATCCCTGCAAAACTAACAGAGAGAAGGGCGGAAAGAAATTTCAAAGGGGGATGCATGAAAGACCAAGAAAATCGCTGTATCAGGAAGGGGAATCGCAAGAATAGCAAGGACAAGAACCGGGGGCAAGTCAATTGGAAAATCCTTCTAGGTATAGGGGGAGGAAGAACCGAAAAAAAGGAGGTGAAAAGCACGAGGGCAGGCGACTTGTTGAAACAAACGACATCAACCGCCTAAACAAACTCGGAAAAAAAGGAAAACAAAGAGCCAGCTCCAAAATTAGGGGTGAAAAAAGGGAAATCTAGAAAAAGAGAAACAATGGAAGCCATAAAAACGAGAAGCACTTACAAAAACCTTTCGAACTCAACGTATCGGCCTATTGCTGTGAACCAAGAAGCAGGGAACCCCATCGGAAAAAAAAATCAGAAACATAGAGCAGCATCAAAAAAAAGGAAAAAGGAAAGCCAAAAAACTTGCAAAGTTCCACTGGCACCAGGTTCCGGGCGACGCAGAAAAAAGTCCGAGGACAAAGGGAAACCAAGCAAAATCCCTCGTGAAACAAACGCTAAAAAACGAAGGGATTTGAGCAGGGCAGGCTCACGAGGATGGAAAAGGGGGGTCCGTCTTGGTGGGGAGAAGCGCGGCAGTCGAGTCGGACAAAAGATGAGATAGACTCAGGATCTGAAGGCGTCCTATTAAAAAGCTAAGGAAACACATTCGTGAAAGCTTCCTGAAGGAATATCCCGCTCAAACGTCTCTTCTATCGGGACTTTGGGTAAAGAGAAGCGGCGAAAGGAATCGAGAAAGTCTTTGTGAAAGGGGTGGGAAACCCGCCTTCCTTCGCGGTCTGAAAGACAGGGGTCCTGGGAGAGGGATAAAAAAAGGCAAAACGCGGGGCGCGCACAAGTTGCACCAGCAAAAGGCAACAGTAGCAAAAAGAACAGAGAAAGCAAAGGGGAACGAGGACTTGTCAAGGGATGGGGGCTCATAGGAAGGAGTTGAAAGAATGCAGGACCGGAACTTGGGGAGGCACACTCTCGCAAACATCGCTTCCGGAACGGAAAAGAGGAGGTGTTGGAGTTGGACTGTAGCACGAATGGGCCTCCGAAGGAGAAAGAAAAAGATGAAAATAAAAGGGAACTGGAAAGGGGAAAGAAGCACCATCCTCATACTGTCAAAGAATAGGATCGGGGAATTACAAATCGAGAAACTAGGACAGGCACCATGCAGGAAAAAAATCTCCATCTCAGCGGCAGAGGAAAGTTCTCGAAAAAAGACTAACGGGATAAGTACGAATAAAAACCTCTCCAGAGAGGAGTAGTCGTCCTGCGTGGGGGTTTTCCAAAGACAAGAATTGCAGCGTTCGAGGTAAGGGGGAACGGAACTTCTTCTCTATTGAAGGAGGGTCAAGGAGGGAGGGGGAAGAGAGAATTTCAAGTCGATCTCTCAATCGTAAATCTGAGAAAATGAAGGAACTACCCAGCGAAATTTATAGAAATTCTCGGGGGAAGCTTCGGGGAGCTGGAGACTTCTATGCAAGCAGGAACAAACCAAAATATAGGGAAGGACCATGTGAGAGAAAAGAAGAACGGATGGCCTGAAAGGGAGGCCTGCTTCACCGACAGAATGAGGAAACAACTACAGAAAAAATACCAACACATCAAAAGAAAGAAAATACAAAAGGAAACAACAGTGGGACATACAAAACTTCGGGAGAGAGACTCACCACAAAATTGACTGGTGGAATCCTAGGCAGCCAGCCAAACGAAACAAGGACGAGTAGGCTTGAAGATAACGAGAGAAAGCAGCGGAAAGAAAATCGCTAGTGGAGGACGAGTCAATACAGAAAAGGGGACTTTTAGAGGGGGGGTGGATAGCTAAAAGAAAAAGGAGGGACAACCGAGAGATATAAACAGTCAGGGTGAATTGATGTACGAAAGAAGAGATGGATTAGCCGTGAGGGTGCAAGGTGTCAGGTGGAAAGATGACTCGGGAAGTTGTAATCAGTATTGTGCCTGATTCCAAAGTGGGGGGGACTCCTTATGATCACTAACCAGTTTTCATGGTGGGGCAAGAAGGGTTGAACAGGCTCTGATGACCAGGAACAAAGAAGGTAGAGACAAAGACATTGGGGGAAAAGGAGAATTCAGGTCAAAAGGAAGGCGGACTGGTAGCAAAAAAGAGAGTTGTCGGGAAAGGGAGGAAATTCATAAACAGCAAAAACTTGGAGGAAGTCTGCGTCACAGAACACGTGCATCGACAGCGATCGGACCGAAAGAACTGCTCATATACACAGAAGGACCAAAAGCCTAAAAGCTTCCTCACAGGAGAAGATAAAGAGAAAGGGGGTGGCATCACTCACTCAGATCTTATCGATGAAATTTCGAGGAGGGATCTGGGGAAAACATCCGGAAAAGAACAAGGAAGGCGCCCGGAAGGAAGAAAAAGACAAAAACGACACACTCAGTCGGGGGAAGCAGAAATCCAAGAAGCGACTCCTGAATAGAGGGGATTCCACTGTTCTTCAAGACGGAGAAAACAAAGGAAGGGGCAATAAACTGAAACGTTGCAGGAAAGCAGTATCTGTTTGCTGGAAATCTGAAGGTGCCGGAAAGGGAAAAATAAAAGGGGAAGGGCAACCCTCAAGATGGAAAGTCTGACAAAGGCGCAGTAAGGGGCATGGCTTGGCAAAAAGCCCTTCTGGGCAGCAAGGAGGAAAAACGGCCACACAACGCTGCATAATACACCGGCCCTCAAAAACATACTCTGTTGAGCCAGAAGGAGGGGGGGCGTAAGGCTGCGACCCAAAAAGGGGTGTCAGCGGCAGAGAAAATACGGAAAACGGAAAGAAAAAAAGAGCGAAACCGGAGGGAGATTGTTGGCGAACCGGGGCCCAGCGCGGGACAGCATTGGATAACTTGGGCGCGCAAGAAAGAAAGTTGCAGCAGCGCAAAAAAACCGGACAAAACGACTAAGTGCAGAGACACGTGTCGTATCAACACAAAGGAAAGACGGGGAAAAGAGATGCAGGGAGGCGTGCTGCCCCTGACCAAAGGGGATAGAGAGAGGAAGGTGGAGCGTTAGGGAAAGGGGGGCATCCGGTTACAAAGTTTTTATCCAGGGTTGGGGGGGAAACGAAGCGGGGATAGACGGAAGAGAAAAAGATCTCACAGAGAAACGCAATATCTATTAGGCAATCGAACAAAGACGGAACCCGAACAATAACAAGAGGAGCACTCAAGAGTTACAAAACCGGGTTTTGAGCGGTGGACGGAGGGAATTGTTGTCGGGGAAAAGTTGGTCCTGTGGGCGAGAACGCTTTTTTCGTCGGCGAAGGCACAGTGGGGGAGGGGAAAGAAACGAGTGGGGGGGTTGAACGGGGGATGATTAAAGAATCCGATGGGGGGTCTGCCGAAGGAGAAGAGGGTTCACAAGGCTACCGACCAGCAAGAGAGCCCTTTGAGGGAAAACGTGGGGGGGAAGGAGCTGGGGGAAAGGGGGTCAAGCAAGAAAATCAAAGAGATGCCGGCTTGTTAGAAATTTGAGCTGGAAAGGGGGGAAGGGGTTGAGGCGAAAAAAAAGGGGGAGGGGATGGTCCTGAAGACCTCCAAAGCGACGGCTACTGGATTTAAGAATTGAAATTGAGGGAACGGAGATCTCAGCATTTGCGGAGAATAATTGAAAGAAATACCGAGGAGAATTAGGAATTCCTTTAAGTGGCGATACCACTAAAACAACAGGCGCAACCTATGCCTTTTGAGGAAACAACGGGGGTGAAAAAAAAAGACGAGACGTAAGGGGGAACCAAGAGCAAAAAGAAACCATATAAAAAAAAGAACCAAAAAAGAAACCCTTACAGAAAAGTGCATGGATTTTAAAAACCCTGATAGAATGGATCTGCGAAATCGTGTTTACGGGGTTTGCGGAAAATGGAAAATGAGGAGGATGGTACGCTGCGGGTAATCATGACCGCCGGCCTCAGTAAGGAAGAACTGACAGACAATACGCGTGGAAAAGGTCACACAGAAATAACAGCTTGCTGGCATACTATGTATTAACAGAACAAGAAGGAGCACGAGAACAAAGCGAAGGAAGAAAAAAAACACAAAATGAGTGCCTTCACTAGGTCAAAGAATCGACATATGAGAAAAATAGCACTGGGAATAACAGGTGATGAAAAGACACAGCACTCATATTAGCTCACGGGAAAACAACAGAGCAACGAAATGATGACGGTGATTTTTACATCACCACTTCAGACAGCAGAGAAAAAACGGGGAGAGCACACGCTGAAAGAGTGCGCTGGTTGTAGGAGGGGGGGGGGAAATGGAACATTATCGCGCGGGCACAAACTAGGGAAAGACTGACGAGCTGGTGCAAGGGGGAGGATTTTTTTTACCAAGGACCAGATGCAACACAAAAAGAAAAAAAATGACAAAAGACAAACCGATCTCGCATACACCATCAAGAGAAAAAGTAAGAACAGACAGGACAGACTATTAAAACACGAGAACACTGGAGAGACGGGAAAGGGAAAAGGGGGGGGGGGGAAAGAACAACAAAACAAACACAAAAAAAAAGGAAAAGGGGGAGGAGAAGGGAAAAAAAAAACGGGAAAAAAAACCGGGGGGGGGGGGGGGGGGGGGGGGGGAAAGGAGAAAAAAGGGGGCCAAAAAAAGAGAGGAGAAGAAGGAAGAGGAAAAAAACAAAGAAGAGGGGGGGGGGGGGGGGGGGGGGGGGGGGGGGGGGGGGGGGGGGGCCCACAACCAAGAAAAAAAAAAAAAAGAAAAAAAAAACGAAAAAAAAAACCAAAACAACAACAAAAAAAGAACGATAAGGGTTGCACGAGATCCGTATTCGAACGAGGGGACAATGGAAGGAAAGAAAGGGGGCAGGGATGTAGAAAGGGCGCCCGACGAGGCCGGGGAAATGGAGGCCACTATCACCTTTCACAGGCTTTCCATATAAAAAAACGAACGACAAAGAAAAAATAAAAGAAAAAAAAAAAAAACAAAAAAAAGACCGCTCAACCGGATGTAGCGGCCGAAGGAAAAAAGACCAGTTTTCATAGGAGGGTTAGGCGCGCAAAAGTGATGGACAGGTGACACCGTCAGTCTCTCAAAACAAGAAAGACGCCACACCACACAACACCATCAGAAAAAAAAAACTCCAATGATCGCCGAACGAAGCGGAGGAACTCAGCATCCCCCAAACCGTCAGACGCAACGTACACATAGAAAAGAAAAACAAACACAAAATCGCTTTGAACCAGGTACGATCGAAATCACACCAACAACGTGAGGAGGAGGAAAGGGGAGAGAGCGGTAGTCCGTGAGACGAGCTGAACGGTTTCTCACGGAAGGAAGGTGGGGTTCGGAGAGAAACGCTTTCGGCACAAGGGGGGCCTAGTTCACCTGAAATCTCTCAAACCGAATCCTAACAACAGAAGTTTGAACACTCAATTTAAAACAAAGCAGGCGCAAAGGCTGCACACTGGCTCGGGCAGCAGCCGGCCGCTACACACGCGGAAAACCGAGACAGAATCAACAGTTTTTTCCTCTCGGGGGAGGGCACGATAAGGGTGCGGGCGGGTAATGCAGCCTCAAGGGGATCGGAAAAAATAAAGGCAAAATCCAGTTTCCCAAAACAACCGGCCGCAAGAGGCGACAGCCACCACAGCAAACACGGATAGCGGCCATTGTTTCAGTTAGAAAATCCGCGCGCTCGGCCCAAGACCAACGCTCGAGTCACACATCAGTATACAACATTGAACAACAAAAAAAGACTAGCACACAACAAAGGGGAGAAAGGGGATACCGTGCTTCAGATCTATTACGGCGTCCATCACATCACAGGGGGGGAATATCATGTTGAATATTGAAAAAAGAAGCGTAAAAAAAAAAACCCATACTCGAACATACAACACACAGAACACAGGGAACGAAAGGGGAACATAAAATTGTCCACCTCGATTTGCCTGACACAACTACACAGCACTGCAAAGAACAACACAAAAACAATTCGCCGACCACCACACAACACCAGCAATCACCTTATAGCGTCAGACTTGTTAAGACTACAAAAAACAAAAAAAAAAAAGCAAAAAGAACCAAATCAGCATACCCATGGAACACAAACAACCCATATCGCATCAAAATCGCACCGAATCAATACAATACCATGGAGCTAAACGAGACTACGGCACTCGATCGGCTCATCGACACTACTCAATTCCAAAAAAAAAACGACAAACAAAATAATGTCCAGCATCAGTAAGCACCAGAAGCACACACACCACAGAGAGAAAAGAGGCAATCGGTTGAGATTGTGGTCAAAGACGAGAATCAGTATCACAACAAACATTCAAACAAGGGAAATAACCATTACATAACCCGAGGCAAAGAAACATACAAAAGGTCCGTATCAAAGAGAAAGAGGACACCAGGGGGCAGGGAAGAGCCCAAACAAGGAGCTCCACCACACGCGGACATAGTCAGCGCGGGAGCAGAGACAAAAAAACAAGAAGGCGCCTCAAGGTCGTATACAAATCTATTATAAACACAACACCGGCTAAGAGTAGTAGCATATACGAAAGAAAAGTCGCCGTATACAGGGGAGACCGATAATCCAAAAAAACAACACATAAACAAACGCCGAACCAAAAGGACGGCAGCTAAAGAGGACCCACACACGAGCATCTATGTCACCAACACACAGGCCCATCACACAAACTTCCACAACTGTCAATCTCAATGCTCTATTGCTGGCACCGGGGCCAAACGGACAGAGCGTCAGCATCACAAGATCAGGCATCAGCATCGGGGAAAAACGAGGAGGGTGTACACAGGCCACCTGTTACAGTCGACGCAAAGAAACAAAAGCCAATCACCCCATGACTTGAAGACCCACACAAATCCGCGTCACCGCGAACAAGACCTAGGGATGATCGCTGTTCGGGCCGGGTTCCGTACTTGGGGAAGGGAACTCATCGGAGAGGGGTCGATCGGACAATGATGAACACAAAGAACAGTAACATCACGAGACAAGTCCAATATCTACAGAGCACTAACACAATGAGTGTCCAAAAACGGAGAAAGAAGAACGCTCCCCCTAGGAGTCCTTTGTAACGCAGGAACGCTGCGACCAGGCAGAGGAGAAAGAGGGGAATTTGGTCATCAAACAGAGCCAAAACGAACACATATACCTGCAAGCAGCAGAGACAGAGACGCGTGTCGGGGGAATGAGTGATCCGCCCCGCGGGCGCCCACAGGGCAAAAGGAAAAGCTGGGGAACGGTGAGCAAAAAACTACGAAGCAAAAGGCAGAGAGTGATTTCCTTGAGGGGCCGGTCTTGAGAAAGGAGGGGGAAAGGGACAAGCTCTTTTGGGGCCCAGTCTACGCAAAAGATGCTATAGGGAGAAAAAGAAAGGGTGGTGATGACTACGTCCAACCTAAGTTCGAAAAAAAAAAATGGAGAAAAGTGGGATGTCCAAAAATTCAAAAACAGGCCGCCGTGTAGCCGGTAGAAGGAGGGGACAGGACAAGAGATGCGACCGATAGACGCCGGCACAGCCATGAACGAGCAATGAGAAGAATCAGCTACATCAATTAACATGAACATTCGGAGGACAAGTGGAGAAAGATGATTACTCATAAAAAAAAAAAGCACAACGCTTCTTGGACGGTCTCGAAGGGGGGAAAAGGAGTTGCAGCTGTGAAAGACAGTGCTTTCAAAACCTTCGGTTTGAAAAGTAGGGGGACGCGGGGACTCGATACCTGGGAACTTAGCGAGAAAGGAAAATTAAGAGGAGACCTACCATTTAGAATCCTGCGGGGGGCAGAGGTTCTGTGGAGCAGGGATTTGTAAACTCGAACAGACGCCAGAGATAGGACTCCCTTCTCTAGAACCGAGAAAAACAAAAAGAGAAAAAAAAACAGGCTACAAAAAAAAAAAAAAAAAAAGAACACCACACCTTACCGAAAAAAAATGCTTTGGTACAACTACACAACCGTCACACGCCTCATAGGGAAAGAATGAAGTCCGTCATCCTGCTGCTCCGTGATTGGGGAAGAGGGGACGACCAAGCAACGACACAAAATTGGGAAAAGGAGGGGGATCGCCCAGCAGTGTTCATAATAAGGGAACATGAAAGGGAGGGAAACCGACTAAAGAAGCATCACGCAAAAAAAGTAATCAAAATCAAGCTAGAATGAAAAACACGGAGGGGAAAACAGACGGGGGTTGAGGGGGAGCTCTTCATCAGAAGAACAAAACGTGAGAAGAAGCACCGCTAAAAAGAAACCACAGGATGGGCAGGGGGAACGCAAAGAGCATTGGGGTGGATTACGACCGTCTTTCGAGTCGGTGTAGATGGGAGACTGGATCGTTCAGAAAGCCTCGTCAGTGCAAGATGGAAAAAAGGATGGGGGCGAAGGTCAACAGGTACATGTGGGGGGAGCTGGCCGTTGGCGCGTCCGCGCCGGAACAGAAGGGGAGAGAGACCCGCGGGAAGGGGAGAAAAGAGTCTGAACATACGACAGAATCTATTGGACGGGAGCAGGCAGGAGCATCGCGCGTGAACTGGAGGGGGAAATCTACATGAAGAGCGAAAATGCGTCAAAATGCGGTACCGGAGAGAGGTCCACAATCCCATTCACGAAGTGCCGAAGAGAGGGAGAAAAAAAGCGCAATTTGGTATCAAAACTCGCTTGGAGGAATGGAGGATCTTTTTCAGAGGGATCGGAGAAACAGAAGAAAAAAAGAACCTTCAAAGCCGGGAAAAGGATCAAGCACTGCCAGTACCAAGAAAAGAGGGACTGCATGGTGACCCACTAGACAAGAAAAGAAAGGCGCGCCTTATATAGGGTTTTATGCGTATCATGGTATTAAGCAAGGAAAAAAACCTGAAGAAAATGAACGGTTGCAAGAGCGAGGAGGAAGGGCAGGAAATTGAGGGACACGCGCTCAGAGGAAGGGGAAGGACACCAAAGGCAGATGAAAAAAGAGGAACCTTCTCTTAGGAGGTGCTTTCTTTGCAAAATCACGAAAAGGATGGAGGAAAAATTTTGCATAGAAAGGGACCTGCGCGACAAGGGAAAGGCGTGAAATTAATCAAAATGTCAAAGGGGGGAAAGAGAAGAGAAGAGTTTTGCGTATAGGGGAGTACTAAACCAAGCCGTCCAGCGCAGAGAAAAAAAGAAAAGGGTCAGAAGCCGTCCACTACTTGCCAAGAGAGAGAAAAGCCGAAGCTGTAAAGGGGTTTAAAGGCAAAAGAGCTATGTGAATGTTCGCTCACGCTGGGCAGATAATACAGAAAAAAAGGAAAAAGGGATTAAACACTTCTGTCAATTAATGCGGGCAGGATTACAACCATGGAAAAGACGGAAGGCGATGCAGGGCAGGAGAAGCGGGAGCTCCAATGACAAAGAAGGAAAGGTAAGAGCGGAGGGGTAAAGAGGAGGCCGCCATGGTACAAAAAAAGGGTTTAGACTAGAGGTTCTATAGGAGCGGACGAAGGCTGAAGAAGAAGTAAGATCTATCAAAAAACTTAAATTCCAGGACGACCGAAGGTTGAGGGTGAACTCTACCAGTACGGAACACCAGGGTGAAAGAGAAACCCAACGCGGAAGCCCTCGTGGAAACTCAATCATTCGTGAGCAGGTGGGACAGAGGAGGGTGCGGGGCCAATGGAAGGGAATACGCAAACTTGTAGGGCGAGACGGGCACCTTGCTTGGCACCTCAGAGTTGTGGGTGCGGGTAACGGTTCATAAGAGGGAAACGAGGTGATGATGGAGCAGTAACTCTAGTTTACCGTCTCCGTCCAGTGTGAAAAAGACAAGAAGAAGGACACTTGAGAGGGTGGGAAAATGGGGAAATGTTGCTTCCAGGGAAAGGATAGAAAGTGACGGAGGTTGAAAAGGGGAGAAGCGGGGCATAGGGCCTGTTGGTTCGCGAAAAGGGGGGAAGGTGGGGGGCGAAGGATGGAACGTCGCAAAAATGCCGCTTTAAACCCCAGCCCTTCGATTGTAGGGAACATAAAACGAAAGGACAACGGAATTTGGTCTGGAAGAATAGGGGGGAGACCGCGCCTTCGGCTGCGGCAGGGAAGGCCCGCGCAGGAACTTGTGGGGGGAATGTACTACCACCGCTACTTCGGTGAGAGGGACCCAGAAAACAAGTCTCCCCTTTGAAAGGGGGGGCAGACGAAAATCTTATAGATGTATGGCCGGTCAAGGGGGTACGTGATTTTGGGGGGGAGAGAAAAAAAAAGTGGAGGGCGAGGGAAAGACTGACTAAGAGGAAAAAGTAATGAACCGACCGCTCAGGAAAAATCCAACCGATCGCCAAAGAAAATCTGAAAGGCTGTCCTGACCAGAGTGTCTGGGGAGGGCAAGTTGAGCTAAAAGGTGCGAAGAAAGGCGCACCTCGAGGGCCGAGGGTGACTAAAAGACTCCAGCTTCACATGGGGGTGTAGGGGTTGATGTCGTTTTCAGTTGAAGCGATGGGGGGGCGGGGTGGGGTGAAAGGGTGTGATGTATTCTCAGGCTAAGCATAGGAAAAAGAGAGGGAGAATAATGGGAGTGCGGCGTCCTGTTTTGAAGGAAAGGGGGGGGGACCAGTGGCAGCATATTCTGCGCGGGACAACGGGGGATAAGTGCTTCCTGTGGACGCCTAAGCGTGAAGTGAATGGGGGGGGGAAAGAGGTAAAAAAGCACATCGATTAAACCCTTACGCCCGAGAGATCACTTATGATATACGACAAAATTGAAAGAAAGACTAAATAATCAATCGGCTGTTGGAGCCGTGGGGGGAAAGGGTAGAGGATGAGAACAAACTTGGCTTAGAGAGTTTATTGGATAGGGCACTCTAGGAATTACAGGCAAAAAAAGACAATTTGCAGCGAATTAAAGCCCAACCCCAAAACCATTCTACGACAGACTTAAAAACGGGCAGCAGCCGAGGAATTGGAAGATAATCTGTACAGGCCAGTTTGGGGGGCAGAATGAAGGGGGCTGGGCGTAATCTCTGGGGTTAAAGGTATGAGACGGGAAAAGGGCTCACAGAAGAATGGGAGCGGAAGTATAGCAAACAGCAGATGGGAACGAGAGAAAAATCGGTAAACAAACCACAAGAAAAAACGGAAAAGGGGGAGAAAAAAGACGCGAAGGCAAAAAGCTTTAAGAAGATAGAAGGGGGAAAGACAACAAAGAACTTATTATTGATGAAAGTATATAGACGTATATTACAGTTAGTCAAAAGAGACTATCAGTTAAAGGGCCGATCGCCTTACCGGTTTGGGTAGAGAGAGGAAACGCATTGCGCGCGAATCGTCGGTGGGTGAAAGGGAATGAAAAAACTTGGACGCGCCTAAAAAGCGCGACCTAGAAGAAGACCTTTTACCGAAAAAGCGTTGGAAGGAAGAAAAACTGGACAAAAGCTTCACGAAAGCATGGGGGAAAGGTCGGAGGAAAGGGACTGGATTTCGCAGTTTCCGTCCAGAGGGAGGGGGGAAAGAAAGGAGGGGGGGACGGGCTGTAAACGCAGGGATCGTTCCACTAGGTTGGTTTTGATCCAGTGTCCCGGCACGATGGGAGAAAGAAAAGGCATTTACGGAGGCTCGAAATTGTTTCTTAGGAAGCCGAGAAGCGGTGCCCAAACAAATCGGCAACAATACGGGGAACCCCACTTGAAAGATACAAAGGGGGTTCAGTAAGAGGTTGCGGCGTCAGGTCTAGTGAATCGCATGGACGGTTCCGCGGTAAACCATACGGCCAAAGGGGGAGGACTCATCCTCATCGGGAAAAAGGGTGACCCCTCAGTTGGGCAGGGGGGGAAGAAATGAGGGGGGGCGGGAAAGGGGGTAGCAAAAACAAAAAGGAAAAAGACAACCCGCCAAAAAGCGGACGCATCAAAACGCATGATAAGTCATCGCCATTTGAAGCATGAGGAAAAGAAAAAATCACAATCAAGAACCGGGGGCAACACAAACAGCAAATTCGCTCCAATCAAAAAACAGCCATAAGAAATACATGTGATCAGAGATGAAACCAAGTTGGAAGGCACTAAATTGCGAAAGGGGTCCTCGCAATACAAGGGGGGGAAAAAGACTCTTCCATCAAGCAAGCTCAAGGACAGCGGGACAAAGAAAAGGAGGAGAGAGGGGGAGAATTGCGAAGTATAGCGGACATGAAGAAACGAGAGAAGAACCGCGCCATTTTCAAACCGATAGATCAAAGACCCCGTATGCGGGGACCGCCGAGAAGGTCGTAAACTTAAGTTGTCACTGACATGCAGAGATGGTAATGGCAGAGAAACAGAAAGGAGAGAAAGAAAAAAAAAAAAAGAAAAAGATAGCACTCAAAAGGGCTAATCTGGAGGCCAGGAGCGGCTAAGCACGAGCCTCGGTCGGGTCAGGGGTCGGAAGAAAGAAGTAGGTGTGAAATGAACCATCGAAGGCGTACCGCGCCGTGCAGGGAGAACTTGAAAAGAAGGAAGAAAGAACCAGACGTGTTCGCCGAACTCCAAAGGGGACTACTATCAAGAGGAAGGGTGAAAGAAAGCTAAAACAGCAGCTGGGTAAGACACGAAGAGAATTCAAAACATTTCAAACGTGCTTCGAAGAGGATTCCAGAAGACGTACCGAAGAGGGAAAATAAGGACGTCCATCATACGGAAAACGCACGGCACCGGGGGGACAACCAACTCTTGCGGTGGCAATGCCAACAAAAGGGGGGGAAGTCGGAACGCCATCCGCGTCCTCAAAAAAGGAAAGGGAACAGAAAAGAGACGTCAAAAGCGAATGGTTACCTGGATTCCACCGGGGTGAATAGGAAAAAAGGGTTCCGGTGGGTATAGTCCACTCATCGCTCGGGTTCGGGAAAGACGATGAGTCCTAGACTGCCGCATAGAAGATTAAAAACTAAAACCTGCAACAGGATGTCACAGCGGACTCCAGAGAAAAAAGAGAAAAGCAGATGTACTCAAAGGGGTAATGGCACAGCACGCTAGAAATGGCACGCCACGTCTTGGAAAAGGGGTCATCCTATCCCAAACTGTGAGAAGGGTCCGTCAGATAGGGGCTTTTTGAGGAGGAACTACCCTACTGATGCGCGCCACAATGAGGAAAAAGCGTAAGCGCTGTAAAATCTGAGACAAAATCTCCAGCCATGGAGGAAAAGATAGTTGTTCAGTGACCTAAGGTGGGGGGGGAAGGGAATTAAAAGGTTAGTTTGAAAAACTTCGGCCTGGACAAGAAGATGATGGGGCCAGCAAGCAAAAATAGGAGTTCTCGGAGGCTGACACACGGTGGTTGAGACTTGCCAGCCTGGTTCAGAGGGAAAGAAGGAAGGGAGGAAGGGGGACATGCCAATGCTAAAATCTCTGTTCCAATAAATGGGGCCGCAAGCGAACAGCCCGTGTCGCAAGTTAGACGCGCGGGGCAAGTCGCACAAGGGTAAGCGCACATGCAAGGGGTACCGCGAAGAAGAAGGAGGAGAATACGGAAAGGCCATGTTCTTGAAAATTTTCAACCTATTATAGAAAAAGATCTCCGTGAGCGAGTTTGAAGGTCAGTACGGGGGGGGGGTTAACCACACTCGAGTTTGAGGAGGGGTGGGGAGGGAGGGCTGTCTCGAATGAAGGGGGGAGGGTAAGTTCAAAGGGCGTGATGGCTACCCTTTCCCTGCGAAAAGAGAATCAAAGAGGAAGAATTGAAGGGGAGATGGCTAACAAAGGCGAGCTGATGAGAGCGAGTCAGCTGGAGCTGTTCGCATGGGCTGGGGAAATCTTCGAGCAAGTCAGGAAAAACTGCCTCCCTTTCGAGAAGCTGGGAAAGTACGGCTGCTGGGACAGGGAGGAATCAAGTCTGCTTTTGGGGCTTAAGGTGACGACGTAATAGGGAAAGGGGAAAGAGCACGTCAAAAAAACTTTTTACTTCTGGAGGCTCGACGAGCACGAAACAGGAAGGGGGAGGAGCAACCATCAAACTCAGTTGCAGAAGAAAGACTTACACCAATGAACCGAGTAAGCTGGAAGGAGAAAAGAAAAACACCATAGCTCAAGATCAATCCAATCGCTAGGGAGGGACATAAAAGGAAAGATTCTGGGTAAAAAAGGTGTATGAAGCGAACAACAAAGGAGAGGAAACGGAGAAGAGACACCTTCTAACAAGGGATGATTGGCGAGGTAACGGCCTGAGAATGGGAGGGGAGACAAGCGGGAGCAATAAGGGAAAATGGTTATGGAGACTTACTCATGGAGTGGGAGCAAGACAGAAACATACCGACCCACAGGAGGGCGAAGGATAAATCAAAATGGAAAATGGTTTGGACTGGGCCCTTGTGGGGCTCGGGGAGCCGACACAGAAGGAGAGAACACGGACTTGACGACAGGGGCTTAATTAAAAGATTAAGCTCAAGGAAAACGACAGCAATAATTGAGGAAGAAGGGCATGTAAATGTAAGCCAAAATAGGGACGTGGGCGAGGCAGGGGAGTCTCCTTTGAGAAGAAGAGATGGGCGTCCTCTGACCTCAAAATGTCACAAACCAATGAAGAAGTGGCCTAAAGAAAGAAGGAATTAATCGCCATGGGGGAAAGAATAGAATCAAGTCTTACAGATGTATTATGTTCAATGTAAGGAATCGGTATCCCATGACCTCCGACGAAATACCGGGAAACGTCGAGGAAACCAGGAGGCCAATACAAACGGCCCAAAAGCACGCTTCTTAAACCACGCAGGACGAAAGTCCAAGAAGCCGACTTAAGAGGTTTTTCGTTATCCTGTTATCATCAGGGAAACACATGGAAGGAAGGGGGAAAGACAGATTACACAGGAGCGGAGCAATCACCTGATCGTCGTGTGAGAAGATGAAGCACCCAGCGCGAGTGAACCTCAACACAAAAACGGAGGTGGAATTCAGGGAAACTTTCACAAATACAGATCTGCTGAATGTGGAAAGAGGAGGGCAAGAAACTTCAAGAAAAAGTGCCCATGAACAGCGGGATACCATCAAACCGGTCCTAGTTAATGCTAAAGGAAAGATGGGCGAAGACGCCCGACCTAAGTCCGGGGAAAGCTAAGAATAACCGTCTAAAAGACCGGAAGAAAGGGGAAAAGAAAAGAAGCAGTGCACGAAAAAACAGTCCAGATTGTTAGAAGCGGGGCCCAAACAAGATACTCCTGGAAAATGGCTTCCGCGCTTTGGCCGGTCATCGGAAGAAAAAAAGAACCGGTCTGGGAAAGACAGGGAGGCAAAGCGAGGGAGGACAACCACGGAAGTCAGAAGCGCGCGTGCTGGAATGAAAAGGAAAAAAGAAGCGGAACGGGAAGGTTAGATAGGCCTCCGGGGGAAAAGAAGGGGAGCAGTAGATCTTTGGGGAATCGGACTAAGAGACGGCATCAAAGAGGAGAGGAGGGACAAACGAACAACGCAAAAAGGCTGAACCGACGGAACGGTTTTCCAATAACCCCACGGTGGGAGCACACGTCTTTCAAAGGGGGGGGGAGCGAGGGGAAAGGCAAGGAAGAAGGGGGAGGGGGCCAAGTTAAGTGGCGATGAAATATGGGCTTCACAAAAATGGGGCAGTGTACAAGAAGAGGGGGGCGGGAGGGGTTCTTAATGTTGAGATGCTGACGAAGTAGGGGCCGGGAGGCACGCTCCTTGTGGTACCGCAAATAGGCCGAGAAGTTGAATGAAATGGTTTTGGGAGGGAAAGATCAGATGGAGGACAGCGGTCTTGGAGAATATTCCTTCGGTTCAGAATGGGAGCTTGCAAAGTAGGAATTGGTGGGGGTTTCCGGACTGGAAAGGGTGATGTCGCCTGCTTGGAAAGGAGCACGAAGAGGACGCTTGACCAAATCGGGAGGTGAGGGAAACTGACTACCTATAAGCGCCCGTCTTGGCATGAAAAAGAATTTGGAAAAAAAAAAAACAACACGGGTCACCTTCCTGGCGAGGGCCTGGCGAAGGCGACCGATGCCTTTTGGCGAACGGGTGGATACCGCGACTGGAGGGAAACCAATCTCCCCTGTCAAATAGATGTAAAAAGAAAAGCTGAGAGAGAGGGGAGAGGGGAAAGACGGTGGTATAGGGGATGGGAGGCCGAATGGAGGGGAAGACTGAATGCTGGCGTTTAAAGAAGAGACCGCAAAATACGCAATAAAAAACGAACAAAGGAAGGGAGCTGTAACGAGAAGCTCGTGCTGGGAAATGTGAGAATGTGGGAAATGCGAAAGGGGAAAGGAACTGGTGGCAGAGGCATTGAAAACGGGGGCACACATGTAGTTGATCGGTGGAGATGGGAGCGATATTGGGCGGGGGGTGCCGCAGTGCTGAGGATGGTGATCTCGTCAAATAGCTGACCAAGCGTACCGAGAAGGGTGAATGGGCGCCTGGGGTTGTCGCGAAGGGGTTGGTGGAAGTACAAGGGCAAGCACTAAGGCCGGGCCAAGGAGGAAAAACCGTACGCTGACCTGGGATGAGAGAACAAAAAAAGGCGGGAGTTAGTGTTTAGGCTTGGCCGCCAAAGAAAGGAAACCCGGAAACTGACGAACGCAACCGATTAGAAAGAAAATTACATTGAAAGAGGGCGACAGGGGCGGCAAGACGATTAATACGAATAGAGGACGTGTCCGGTGGGTCAAACAACACTCCGATTTTTCGAAGAAAAGAACAAGGGCAGCCGGACAGAGTTGATGGATAGGAAAACGACACGGGAACAGGAGAAAAAAAAAGAGGAAACGGGCACCTTGAAAAGCTACAAAGTACAATTGCCCCTAAAAAGGGACAAAAAGGGCGAGGAAATCCGCCGTAGGAAGGCCGAAGGCGGTGACCAGAAATTTTGCAATCCTGAAGGTTAGCGAAGCGGGGGGCTGGGGAAAAGGGGAGTGAAGAGTCAGCGGAAAAGTCTCATCGAAGGGGGGAAACAAGAAAAAAGCCGGGTGACAATCAGAAACGTGCGATAGCCCCGGAAATGAGCCATCTTAGACAGTTTGACACCAAACGAGTTGGAAAAAGGGAAAGAGAAAGCGCTCTCACAAAAAGTATGAGTTGAGAGATCGTGTTTCCTTAGGGCCAAGCGCAGGATGGTGGAAAAACTTTGAGCACGCCGTGTCGGTTGGGTTCGGAGCTAGCAACGGATTTAGAGTCAAGAGATTGGGGGTACGATGGACATTGACGAGCACCGCCTCATAGGTCTAGCCGGACAGCTCGACAGAAAAAAAGCACTTTACACAGGCGCGCGTAAGAACAAATTCAGAGGAAAAAAATGGCCATGGTCATAAATTCAAAAAAAATCATCGGGCCTTCTGTAGGGGAACGTTGAAGCTCGGTAGGGGCAGCGTTGCGGGCTTAAGTTGCAGGCGAAAGGTCGTTGTTTGAGAGTTCACCGATCGCACAACTAAGAAAAGAAAATGGCCTGAAATGATGCCGCCAGGTGTCGGAAGGCCTCTCTCGGACGTCCAGAAAAGGAGCACGCGCGAGTCACTAGTATCCGTCTTGCCGCATCCAGGGGGTCGATGTAGTGGAGATTAGGGGAGTAAGGTTCGCGGTGAAAGAGGGCATGCGGGACCATCCGAACCTTGTCGGGACAGAATAAAGGTCAGAGGACACAGAGGGGGTTTGGAACCCTCGTGGGGGGAGGATAATTTAACTGGGGGGAGAAAAAAAAACCTGAAAAAACCCAGAAAAAGAAGAAGGAAACCATGATCAAAGGGTCCCGCCTTTTTCAATTGCCAGGAGAAAAAAAGAGCAAACGGGCACAAAACCGCCTCGAACCAGAGGGGGGGAAAGCCATCAAGACCATGCCAA
>Ga0179593_1616013_pt1 | contig 18410 bp, 13 predicted proteins | sample CZODoug2_1_08_16_FD_185931 | JGI IMG/M metagenome (GOLD analysis project Ga0179593, IMG submission 185931) | Vadose zone soil fungal communities from Angelo Coast Range Reserve, California, USA - CZODoug2_1_08_16fungal (PacBio error correction) | ecosystem: Environmental > Terrestrial > Soil >...
CTCCAACGGAAGGGGAAGAGGCCAACGGCGATTAACCCTAGGTTAAGGGAAAATCCCCGTCTAAAAGAATAGAAGACAGGGCAGGTAGATCCTTTGTGGGTCCAGTGGGGGCCCTGGTTAAAATGAAGATTCCAAAGTAAATTGTCAGGGGTTCAGAAGGAAACCATGTTGGGTTTCGGCGAAGAGTGTGAAGAATTTCAAACAAGAACGGCTCGGCCTGGTAGTCGCATTGAGTGCAGGACGTGCTGGCCGGGGCCGGAAAAATTTGCAAGGGTATGATGGGTGGAAAAGGAATGGGTGGGCCGTTCCAGGCTCAAAGGAAGAAGACTGTATCATTTTTTTGAAACTAGGAAAATCCTGAAATCAATTGATTCAAGTAGAGGGCGTGGTCCTTGAAACTGGATAAAAAACTTTGAAAGGTTAATATGACTCGTACACAAGGGAGGGTGGAAAAGACTTCCGGGGACGTTGACTTCGCGAAGAGGAGAAAAACGGAACCTCAAAGCTTGCAGGGAAGGGGGACTGACCGACGTGTCTCACTGTGAATACCCTGTCGAGTCTGCTTTAGTCCTTTGGAAGGGGGACAGGAATTAAAGGGAGACCGGAGTCTCACTGGGTCGCGCTTAAGCCTCTGGTCCATCAAGTGAAAGGGTTCCGGGGAGGAGTGTAACACATGCTAGAGAGAAGGGCCGAATTGGACTCCGGGGTAAAGAAGGATTAAAAAGCCCCGATCGTCCCGGGAGTGAAAATGCTGAGAGGGAAGAGACTTCCAGCGTCTGCGCAGGCGGCACCATCGCGAGTAGATCGACGCGAAGAAAAGGAGCTGGGGTTGCATCTAAAGAGAAACAAGGGAAAACTGATAGTGGTAAAGGTTTTTGGGGGTCCGAAAAGGGGCGCTTGCGAAAATCAACGTCAGAAACCATCATGTCTGTTAAGGAGGGGGATGTGGAGAAGTGGGTACTTTAAGGTAAAAAAAGGTTCTGAGAAACAACTTTCTCACACGTGTGGCATTCCGAAGTAATCTTCTGTAGGGTTTGGGGTGCGGACAACGGCCAATTTTGACCGAATTGGGGAGGAAAGGGGGGGACTGAAAACGTTGAAACGTCTGAAAACTCATTCACAGTTGCGGGAAACATGGGGAAAGCAGAAAGAGTAGAATGAGCGAAACGATTATGGGAAAACGAGAACCGATGAAATAGACAGACACCAGCGGGACGATCTCGAGAGAAGATAAGAGAAGAGGAGGCTCATGATTTCTTAGAAATCCGCTACGTCCGAAAAAAAGAAATCACAAGATACCGGGAGAAGTCCGCAACTGGGTCCGAGATGACTCTAGCGGTTTCTCGAATCCGGGAGAAGACAAAGGCCGGGGTCACGCGCCGATGACGCCTGGTCGCTTCTTCAGAATGGGCGTGGCAGTGGGAAGAGTTTGTCATAGGCTCGGAAGCTGAACCGGGTTCAGTCGGAAATCAAAGGACGGTTTCTCTTGGGCCCTCATCTCCATTTATTAAAAAAAGCTGAAACGGAGCCACCAGACCTATCTCATGCTTTTCACGAGGAAAGAAATTGACAGAGGGGAGGTCCCGGGAGGAAAGTGTAAAAAACCGCGGTCGCCGGGAAGGAAAGAGAGAAATCATACAGCATGAAGGAGGTATTTCACGAAGAAAGCCCTTCAAAGGGGGGTCAACTAGTCAACGGGGCACTTTACGAACCACTAATTGAGAACTTCCTAAGCCCGCCTGTGTTGGTCGTCCTTCAGGGAAAGAGGTGATGGAGGGGAGGGCGGGGGTGCGACCGATGAGGCCTACAACGAGCACGAAATTCGGCGGAGTCGCTGCTACCATCGTGATTAGGAGTTGGAAGAAAAAGGGGGACATAACGTCTTTGCTTACGGGAGAGAACAAACTCTAGGTTAAAGAAGAGAAAAGAAGAAGGCGCCATCTTTAGGCCTTGGGGAAGCGGCGCATGCTTCCGGGAACTGGTGGCGTTCGAGGTCCGGACACCTTTCGTAAGAGGAGGTGCCGAGAGCGGACAAGTGACCGGTTTCATCCATGGGAAACAAAACACTGAGGGGAAAAAGAGAGGAAAAACTTGGACCGGTCCTTGACGTTCGAAAAGGGTAAAAAGGTAAGGTAGTAACCGCCACCAGACAGCGCCGGGAAAGAATACGAAGGGGATTCGGGCGAGGGGAGAAGGGATTACACACGAGGTGGAGAAGGGGGTACTCCTTAACCGCCATCTAGTGAACAGTTGACAATACGAGATGGGAAGGGGGGGTCCAAGCACTTATACGGAGGGAAAAAGACTACCGGTGATATAGAAATAATTCACCCCGAAAAGATATGGGCATCAAGATGGGAAAGGAAATACAAAGTTCAGGTGAGGGGAGAAGAAGGGAAGATTGGGGGGGTAGTGGTACGCCCTCGTAATGTAAGGCACCTTTGAGGTTTCGGAAGAAAGAAAGAAGCCAGCAAGGGGGGGGAGAGAGTCGCGGGATAGGGATCAGTGCCTGCGGAAAAAGAGTTAAGTACGAAACCTGCAACCGAAAGCTTCCCCCTTCTATTAAGAGGGAGAAGGGAGAATGTGGACGGTGGGGCGCCCTGATTTGGGAAGGGAAAGGGAAGGAGTCAAATAAAAGATAACCACAAGGAAGTGCCTCCCGTTCAAAGAAAAAAGGAAATAGGGAAAAGAGGTAAAAAAACAATGACGCCTCCTAAGACCTTCAATGGAGGATCTAGAAGAAGGTGTAAAGCGCGTAATGATTATCAGAACAACTTCCCACGGAAAATCTCGGCAAAGTGGAGGATCGGGAAGAGGGTGATGAGTGGGGACGTAATGGTTTTCCCTCCTGAAGAAAGAGGAAAAGATCAGATACGATCTTCTAGTGGATCACTAGAGAGAGTGCAAAGGTTGGTCTTGAGCATCTAAGCTAACAAAGTGTATTCGACGAAGTCGTACAGCCGATTGATAAAAAAATGAAGACAGATGGAACGTAACGAGGGTGATTGAAATGGGGGAACCCTTAGGGAAAAAAAGGTGACTGGAAGAGGGAAAAAACACCCACAGACCGAAAATCAGGCTCCTTGACTTCACAAGGGAAGGAGAAAATTCAGGACAAAGGTACGCTCATACGCCCGAATTAACAAAAAGGAACCACTAGCGCACACCATTTGTAGATGTAAAAAAAAATGAGGCCCAAAACATTTTTACAAAAGAAAGTTGGGGATTTGGTCGCCAAAAAAGCTAGTAAGACTCCTCGTCGGAGTGGGGACTGACGTTTCAGAGTCGCCTGGCACTGGAAATACTACAAGTAACTAAAAAAGTGCCTGCTTGGGGGGAAGAGAGAATTCAAAACGCAGGCAAGTCGCTCCGAGCCAGCAGTATGTTCAGATACTAAAAAGAAAAAGGACTTTTTGACACAAAGAGCGGATAAGCGGGGCACTGCTACAATCCAGGAATGAAAAAACATCTGAAACGGCGGACGCATCTCGAAGGAAAGAAAAACTTGTCGAGATACCCGCCTAATGCCGCGCGCAATGTTTGTATCAAACTTTGGGGAAAACGGAAAAATCCCTCAGCAAGTCCACCCGGACGGAAAGAGACAAGGGGGACAGCTCAGGTGTAGCCAGGCAATATTACCGAGAACAAGCACCAAAACACTTCTACATCGGGGAAGAAAGGGGTACCATGAAGGAAAAAAAGTTTACAGTTGAAGGGGGAAGAGGGAGAACGGCTAAAAATGCCCTAACATCAGACCAGAGTTAATTAGAAGCAAGAAAAAAGGAGAAGTCATCGTACAATTGGACGTCTCCCAGATCGGCGCGCTCTTAGCTACCACACTAACGCCCAAAAAAAGGTGATACAATGAACACATTACCAAATTCCGAACGTTTACTCCATGAAAGGGGCGAAACAGGGGCTAGGCAGAAAAAATGATCTAGCTGTCTTATTTCGATCTTTTCATTGTCCTAATACAAAGTGCCAAGAGGGGAGGTAAGCACAAGAGACGTTTGGAGCCAGTAGGCCCCATCTCAAGGAATAAGGACAAGAAAAAAAATGAGAGGGGAAGCAAAGTATGGCTTCCAGACAGTCCTGGACCAGCCAACTAGTTGTTTACTAGCCATATTGTTATCTCAATAAGGGGGGAAGGGGTACTACGTAAGCGGCGTGCGCAAAAATGACCTCGAAGTTATCTGGAGAAAAAAGATCCAGAAAAAGTGAACACTACGAACGCGATTTATACCTGTTGCCTGTAAAAGAAGAAAAAAACTGGGCGCATAAAAAAATCAAAAGTTCAGCCAATCTCTGATGGCGCGGGCCACGAATTGCGATTCCTTGGCCTTCGAGGGAAGACTGGGATGACGTCTGGGAAAAATCCAAGGGTCGGGAGGGGCGTTTACTGCCGAGCCTTTAGGGAAGGGGCCATCGAAAAAAAAAAATGAGGTGCAAGGTCAAAACCCCTCGAAGTGCAATATATAGAAGAAGCGTCAAGGGAATTAGAGAATATTTGAAGCCTACGAACGAGGAAAAAAGAAGCGCGCGGGAAGGAATACCTATCAGAGGTCATCTAGCTGAAAGAGGAAGTAATTAGAGAAACCAGGAGGGTCTGCAGTCAGATCGTCCTAAGGAAAACTCGCATGTTAGGGACTCAGAGAGGCGAAAATAGATTGAACATAAATTTGGAATAAAAAAAAAGAAAACGCCGCGTTCAGGATTTCACAGGTGGGGAAAGGCAAAGAAAACCGAGGAGGTGTCTTCCGTCCATGGGCGCACATCGTCGTCAACTACATCTCCAAAACCTTAGAAAGAAAAAAGTCAGAGGGGGGTACTCCGCCTTCTAGGCCTAGAAAGTCATACCTGGAAGAGAACAGCGAAAGGGGATCGTACTGGCCGAAGAATATTATCCAAATAAGGGAAGTCTTTCCTGAGAACTACAACTCCTGCTAATCTCCGGAAGGAGGGGAAAAAAACAATTGAAGAGAGGATTGAGCCTGCAGATTGGAACTCAGATTTCGGATAAACCAGGAGAGTTCGCGCCAAGGAGGACGCGAACTGAAAATCTTAGGAGAACATCGTCGTGAGGATCTGGTAGAAGACGGGAAGAAGGACACTACGGGGGAAAAGCAATATAACAACTGTACCCGGAGACAGGAGCTTTGGAAAGTACTGTTTTTCGCAAGGAGCTGTCCCGACCCGACCGATATGGAGAGTCTTGGTAGACCGGCACTCTACTAAATATAAAGGGAGAGAGAAAAAAAAAAAGAAGGTCGGAAGAAGAACGTTTTTACATGTCCAATACCAGGCTGGGGAAACATTTCAGTTGTTAAAGAGGATAAATTGACAAAGGGCCGGATCATTGGAGCCAGCCATAAGCTCCTACGGCGTCAGGAAGGAAAGTACAAGTTGCAGGCTTAATGTTTCTGGAAGGATCGGACTTTGCTTCAAGGAGAAGGGGAAGAGGGCAATTGGTTTGTGGCGTGACTGATGGAATCCTGGGGAAAAAAAACAGTAAAAAGGGTTCAAACTCGTCAACAGGCCTGAAATCAAAATAGGTCAAGGGATAAGGTTGCGGGGGAAAGCAACTGTTCTGAGTTTGGATTCTGGAGTAAAAAAAAAGCAGGGGGGGAACGGGAAGGTCAGGGGGAGGTGGGAATTAGAAGTCGGAGCCACCGGGGGGAACTCCAATTCAGTGCAGTGGAGAGGCGGTTTCTATTCGAAAGGGCAGATGGTATAACCTGCACGAGAAGGGGGAGGTCAGACCAGTTTCAAAGGCGAAATGGGAGGTTCGCCCGGGGGGAGCTCCTAAAAAAGGTCCATCCCGTTCAGGTCCTGCTGGCGTTGCGCATGAAACATCCTGCAGATCTATAGAGGAGAATACCAGGGAAAGGAAAGTCATTCTCACATCACCCAGAGTAGGCACCGGGGAAGTGAATCGTCAGGGAGAGGAACGGAACGCGGGGCTCAGAAATGGCGCCAGACTCGAGAGAAGAGATGAAGGTTTGCTTGAAGACACATCCACTGCTTCGTTTCCCAAGGGTTTTGGACGAGGGGGGAGGATGCTACTCAAGGAAGGTGTGCGCCAATCGGTTAAGGAGGTTAGTTCTAAGTGGAGGCTGGGAGGGAAGGAGAGGCATACGGGCTGACGGGAGAACGTGGCTGCATATTGAAGGAAGGAAAGAGGGAAAGTCTGTGGGGGGGGACGGGTCGGTTACCGGAGGGGAAGGGAAAAGCAATTGGGGGGTTCCGGGATTTGTTATCGAAAAGTCAAACGAAAACTCGCACCTAAGCATACTTTCTTTCGATCACTGAACCGCCATCTTCTGTAAAGGTCCGGAAGGAAAAAAAGGAAAAGAAAGGAAAATGTGTAAGGGCTATATCTACGACAAACACCTTTCGCAGAAGAAAAGTCTGAAGGCGAGGAGCCAAGACTGACAGATTCCTGGGATCAGGAAATTGGAATGAGAAACCATCAGATAACTTTCCAACTCCCTCACGCTAGGTGGAGGGAAGAGCAAGTAATGAAATGGGGTGGCGCTCATCAGCTCTGGAGAAAAGGAGGGGGGTAGAGGAATAAGGAGTTCTGCTTCCTCGTGCTTCATAGTGCTCCCGTGTGCAAATACGGAAACTGAGGGGAATTTAGGCGGAATCCTCTCCGTGTCTCTGAAAGTGGAAAAGACTCAGAGCAATGGCTGGGAAACATCTGGACAAGGACACCTCCCAACGAGCTCCATGAGGTTTAAGGTATCGAGGGGGGAAGGAGGGATGTTTCGGAAGAGTGTCGACCCGTATGTCTAAGGAATGAAATTGAGAAAAAAAAAGAGGTTAAGGAAATCGCGTAGGGAGGGGCGGGCAGGAACCAGCGTCACAACGGGAGAACGTACCATCCGCGCACTGTAACGAACCAAGATTAGATCCATGAAGCATAAAAGAAGGGGGGTAAGGGACTTCAGGCGATGGGCTCGAAGGGGATGCTTGGGTTTCATACCGACAAATGGGTGGCGGGGCGACGGCCGCCTGGCCATGCGGATAAAAATTGGAAATGCGACGTTTGTGCTTACCTTCCAATGTTCATCGCTGGGACGGCCGTCGAAGGCAAGGCAAACCTCTCGGTAAAAGGAGGAAATACACGCACATACTGTCATGCTGGCACTTCGAAGAGGGGAAGGCGGATGGTGCGTTCTCGGTAAGGCCTTCCAAGGAACGCGCGAAAAACACGTCCACACAGAAAAGAGAAATGTCCACTATATACCACACGGGTATGAGAAAATATATAGATGGGAGACGTGATGTCCTTTGCGGAGAAAGAAAGGTCGGGAACGGTAAGTCAGCGAACTCCCCACCTCAAGGAGCCGCGAAGAAGAAGATTGCGATCCAGTTTTCGGTCCATGGGTGTGAAGGGAAGTTTTCCGCTCGACAGAAAAGAGGATAGGGGCAACAGAACGATCAAATAGTTAACAAAATGCGCAAGGCGAGGAAAGACGCCTACGCCTGTGCGCGGGGTAGCCTTAATAAGGTTTCAGAGAAGACGGTCGAGTGGACAATCACCGAAATCCAAAAAGTACAGAAAAAGTCGGGAGTTGAATGAGAAGGTAGTATTGTTAGTAAGACAGCGGACTGTCCGTGGGACAAAGGTGGGCGCGGCAGAGAACGCAAGCACGACGCTAGGACATAAAAAGGGATGACGTAAGCAGCCGGTAATCCTTGTTTACACATTACGAGAAGATGGCACCAGGCACCTATTGTACTCTTAAACCAGTGTTGGCTACTGAGGGATTGGAACATTCTCAGGGGTGCCAGCAAGGGAGAATGCGGAAACCGTCGCGACAAAGACGTTGAAGAGAGGAAGAAACACTAATGCCGTGAGGGGCCACCAACTATTTTATCCCTGAAAAATGGGGAAGGGATTAACTGAACGTAGGAGGCAGAACCGGTGCCCCTATCATATAAACAGACCGCGGTCATGGGAAAAGGTAAACGTAGAGAGAAACTTCAGGAGAAAATGGGGATTGCGTTGGGGGGGGAGTAAAGTGGTTTCAGCCGAAGAAAAGAACATGAGAGGGAAAGGGGGGAGCTTCCCGAGAAGAAGGTAACCGAAAATGATGGAGGATCGAACGAATACTCCCTTGGCGTGCGTCTTTTGTTACGTCGCCTAAATTGGGCGCAAGAGGGGATTAAGAGGGGAAGAAAGAAATATACAACGAGTAAAAAAAGGTTTGAGCGCGTTTGAAAAACCTACCCCATCTCCCAAACGTGAAGGGCCCGGTAACACCTCAAAAAGCCCCATAGCAGCGCCTTACTTCAAGGGGAAAAAAAGAAAAATGAAAGGTACAAAAACATGTTGATAAAACGAGCCCGGTGGTTGGCACTTCCTGGAACGATAACGAAAAACCGGAAAAAAACTCCAGCCGTTGAGTAGGCAACCAACTTTGAGTCCAAAACAGGTAAGATAATGTGGATGGGTCCGATGCCAAGAAAAATCGGCGTCGTATAAATCAGAGGTGGTGGAATGATAACCTACTGTGGCACCGGCGCCGCAAAAGAAAAGGTAAAGTCCTAGATGGGTGCCTGAGTTCAGTCAAAAACTGAACATCTTCGCTCTCGGGACGGATGTTCATAGTTAACGCAAACAGGAAACTTAACGGGGAAGAGAGGGAGGGACAGAACACCACGGACCATCCAGGGCTGACAGATGAGGAATGAGTACTGGAAAGGAAAAAGTCATGGATCCCAGAGACATTCTAAGAGAAAACGAGCCGAAGGGGGGGGGTGGTATAACCTGGGTGGACAAAAAAGGAGGAGAGGCTTAAGGACACCCTAACCCGATACCAGGTTACACACATTAAGAAGAGGGGTAAAAGTCATTGAAAATAAAACAGGTCGCTCTGTTTCCAATTACACGCAAGCCTGTGCACATTGACAGGGAAGGGGACTTTTTGAGGGGGGGAAAGAGCTGTGCTTGGCATTAGTCATCAGGCGTCTCAAGAGGAAATATCCAAAGAAAATAATTCGTAACGGGCTTTCAGGGTCCCGACATCAGAGGTACTTCAACTTCGTACTCAGGGGCCTGCGACAAAGGAAGAGAAGGAAAATCGGAGAACGAGCTAAAACAAATGGGGACGCCGTGAAACACCTGACCATTTACTTTCGCTGAAAAGGAAAAAAAAGGGGTTGAAGGAAAACCAAGGGCTAAAAAAATACAACGGATCTATCAGAAATATTCGTAGAATAGGAAGGGGCCGAAAGAGCAAGTCCTGAGGGCGGCAGAATCGTCTTGCGAAAACCCCTGAAAAAAGAGAAAATAAAAGAAGATCTTGACCCCAGCCGCACCGGTGTGCCCTACAGAAAAGTCAAGAAACGAAGGAAAGTGAAGAAAGGCAAATGTTTAATTAGACAAAAGGGGAAGTGGTGCGGAGTCGCGGGGAGGGAGAAGAAATGAGCAGGTGAAAGAGTACGAGTCCCATTCTAGGGAAGAAGCGCGAGAGCCTGCTTGGCACCCTATGTAAAGAAAAACTCCGTAGGAGAAAAAAGGGGCGATCGGGAAGGGAGGTCGGCCGGAGTCTATGCCTTTGTCTGTCGCTTATCTCGAGAGGAAGGAGGGTAGAAGACTGGCGATTCTTTTACGACTTGTCGAAAACCCGCTGCCTCGTCCAAAAAAAACAAAGCAAAAGAGGAGGAACCGGTCAGAAAGGTGCCGGAAGTGCCGCAGGGGTCGTTGAGTAAATTTATTAATAATCATTTCGGGGAGAGAAGGAAAAAAAAAAAGGGGCAAGAGGAGAGGGCTAGAGCAGGGCCTGAAAACAGATCCTCCTTTTAATCTGAGAAGAAAAAACAAAACGGGAGAAGAAATAGAGATGACCAGTAAAAATTCCGTGCATGAAAAAAAGAACCAGGGGGGGGGCGAGAGCCGAAACTATTAATTCATAAATTGAAGAAAACATCTGTGAGTCTTCCGGGGAAGGGTACAGGAGAGGACGGGGGCGTGCCGATTCAAGAACTCGCTGCGCACGATCGTCACAGAAAGAAAAAAAACGTTCGAAAGAGAGAGCAACGTCCAGCTCAACAAAGTCATGCGGAATACATCAGCGAAAGCTACTGGGAAAGGGGAAGGAAAAACTCAAGGAGAAGAATGTTCAGGCTGGACGATGGGTTAACAACTCCAGTCACGGTGTTCATCCGACAGAATGGGACTTCGCCGGGTCAGCAGCGTTTCTACTCATAAAAACTGACCTCATGGAATGAGAACAGAGAATGGCCAGACTGATGCCAGGAACACCAGATTGACTGGTCGGCTGGTAGGACCAGTACGGGTGACCAAAGAGGGAAAGAGGTCGGAGAACGAGAAGTAACCCGACGGTCTTGGACTCTGGTCTCTAAGGGGTGGGAGACAAAAGGGAAGAGGGAAAAGGAGAAAGGGGCCTGATTGGGGGTCTTACAAGGAACTATTAAAGAGGTAAGAGAGGGGGAAAATAGTTCCTTTTTCGCAAGGGACGTTGTGAACTTGCCAATCAAAAGGAAACCGCAGGTAAGTGTTCAATCCGTCTAACGGACCCAGGTTACTTGTTCTTAGAGAGGGGGGCTAGGAAGACCAAAACCGGGCCCTTGGGAGAGCCGCAATGAGTACGAACTTTTGCAATTTAAGGGGGAAGGGGATGACTTGAACCAACTTTGTCCACGGTTCTGATTTGGGTGAGGAAGGGGGGGATTGAGGGAGAAGGAAGGATGACTCCTGGTTCAAAACTGTATCGCAGGAAGACCTGGTCAGGTGCCAGCAAAATGTAGGGAGGGGGGGAATTGAAAAGCTAGTTACGGTATATGACTCTTCCAAAAGGGGCCAAAAAGGGAGCAGGACGGTACGGGGGGAAGGAGGGCGAGGATGGGGAACCATGGGTAAACCACGTGGAGGTACTCGGGAAAACGTAGTTCAGAAAACGAGGGAATGAGTGTACGTCCAGGGTAGGGGGGAAAGAGATTGAAATGGTATTTTCACAACGGTGTGTCTCTTCCAAAGCCTGCTGGTGGGGGCCATGGAAGATGGGGGTCCAAGCTGAAACAAATAGCGCGATATCGTTGGAACGACTTGGAAGAAAAGGTGAAGAGAATAAAAAGCTCGGAAACGGTCGTTCCCGCTCGCCGCGCCGGGGGGGTCCAACGGCGATAGAAGAAACTGGGCAGAGAGATCGATAGGAAAGATGCGACAATAACCCAATCCAGCTCGGGGGGGGAAAAAAAGGGGGGTTGTTGGAAAAAAGTGGCGCGTTCCTCAAGTGGGGGAGCCATCGTTCAAGGGTTTGAGGAATGTGGTTACTTGGGGACGTCAACAACCAAGTTCATCACACGGTCTGGAATTCTAGAAAGGGGAAGTTGGAAGTAAAAAGGAAAAGGGGACTTCGGTTTAGTGTGGTTATTGGCGGGAAGGTCGGTGTACCGAGGCACGCCTCGGAAAGGGGGATCAGATGGGTCAACGAAAAACCGTATAACTGTTCATCTGGCGCTAAACAGTGATCAAAATTGGGAGGAAGCAAAGAGATGAAAAATAGGCGAAGTACCAACACAAAGAAGGCACGCCGAAGGTTCTGGCATGACTACCGAACCGTACGCAAATTAGCTAGAGTATCCAACAGATCGACACAGCGAATCATGCGACCTGTTTCTAAAGAGAAAAAAAACCAGAGAGAAGAAAAAGCCCTCACCAAGGATACTATCCGCAACGTTCTGAGATGGAAGCTGGGATCAGAATCTAGTCCGGGGACGCGACCTGGACGCTGTCGTAACTTCTGAAATAGGTATTAAAGAGGGGTTGCCAACACGTCATCGGCGCTGAAGGCCGCGGCCTGAACGCAAACTCAGTGTGGTAAAGCACGGAAGGAAATCTCGCCATGGACAAAACCATCGCGCCGGCACCACCCACAACGAGGAGAAAGTATGGTTAAAAGGGAGATACCCAGTGTCGGGCGTGCAATTCTTTGTCCCTGGTGTGAACACATAGGCCGGTAGCGGATCATACACTTTTTACAACTGTCTGGGGGAGATGAGGGAAGAAAAAGAGGAAAACCAAGTGTTCATCAAAAAGTCCGAGGACCACTAAAAAGTCAATACCTGGAAACGAAAAAAAAAAACCAGATGGGGAGGCAATTAACAATATTGCGCGGCGTTTGCATACCCTACTTCGAAAATAAAAAAATCCAAGTGGGGATTGGGCGGGGAAGAGAGACAGTTTCCTATTTGAGTCGTTCGTAGTAGGGGGAAGGGTACCATTTCAGAGGGGGAGGGTTAGCGTCGAAAGGCAGACTCTGGGGAGGGAATGGGGCCCCGAAAGAGAAGCCCAGATTTCAGTCAGGGTCGCACGCTTTCTGGCCTGGCCTGGGGAGTGCGGGACCGCACGCTTTAAACTGAAAAGACAACCGCACGGTGTCATCATATCATCCTCACAAAAAAAAAGGAGTAAAAAGGGGGATAACTGGTGTCGCGGTGTACTGGCACGGTAGAAGGTATGTTACCGAAGAAAAAAAGAGATCCAGGAAGGGGAAGAGGGCCAAAAGGAAAGATTTTATTCTCGGTCCGGGGGTATGTCCTTAGCCCAAGAGGCAATAAAATTACGGGAATAAAACGACTATCACGTTGTAACAAGGGACCGAGAAGCCAACCGAAGACCGAAAAGAAAAGTGTCTTTCAGCCGTAATAGTATTAAAGAGAACCGGCTCTTCTCACGAGTGGATTACCACAAACGGAAACGGCTGGGAAAGCGGAGGATGGATTTGGAAAGGGGACTTCTAAGGGTATGAACACAACTGGGTTGTTCGGACGTCCGAAGAACGGACCTCACCGAGGTTTAAATGGGGGTATCGAGTCAGGCAAAAAAAGGTTAAAGGGGACTAAAACCTAGACCTAAAAGGATGAAAAAAAATGAAACAGCTTAAACAAAAAGGGGTCTGCTGATTGTTATCCTGTTTTTGCAGAGAATAGGGCAATAGTTGAAATACACAGTACTTGAGGAATTCCTAGTAAAAAAAAAGGCATCTTGAGGAAGTTGTCACCTATTAATTACCGCGCCTCCGTAACGACGCGTCAATGAAAAAAAACGAGGACATCATTGCGCCCCCAAAAGAACTCGAAGAAAAAGTTTTATTATCATCCACGTAGCGTGGTTTGAGGCAGGGGGAAATGGCCTAAGAATTATACGCCTAAGCGTCGATAAAAGGATATTGATCAAGAAAAAAAGTGGACAAGACGTACTCGAGTGAATGGCGTAGCGAAAAGCACTTCACCGGAGCTTGCACAGAATAGGGGGGTGTTACTGGCGCAGAAATAAATACGCCGATGGCGTCATCAAAAAAATTAAATAGGAAGAGAAACTACTTTGTTGTTTGCACCTCTGGGAACACCCGGGGGTTGAGAGGGCGCGCGCTTTAAAAGAGGAAAACGCAAAACCCGAGGATCCGGACTTCAAAAGGATCAGCTCCACGCAGACCCTTTTATAAAGGGGAGAAGGAAATGGGAAAAGAAAGGGGTGAGGAAAGTCAACGGAGAACAGAGAGACTACGACGAGCGAAAAATAAGTTGTCTCCGCACACCAACTCGGCAAACTTGGTTGGGTGGTGTGGGGGTGGGGGTTGGTGGGTGGTTGTGGTGGGGGGGGGTGGGGTGGTTGGGTGGGGGGGGGGGTGGGGGGGGGGGGGGGGGGGGGGGGGGGGGGGGTTGGTGGTGTGTGTGGTGTGGGGGGGGTGGGTTGGTTTGTTGGGGGGGGGTGTGGGGTTGGTGGTTGGTGGGGGGGGGGGGTGGGGGTTTTGGTTTTTTGTTTGGGGGTTGGGGGTGGTGGTTTGTTTTGGGGGGGTTGGGGTTGGGGGGGGGGGGGGGGTGTTTGACAACGACTGGAGAAAAAATCCCAGCACCCATCGGCATCCTCTCTGATGTTTCGGCAGAACGCTCGGAGAAGATCAAGTTTCACCGCCGCCGAAAGACGATCGTCACGACCGGCCAAATAAAAGATGCCGAAAAAAAACAAGAGGCTAGCCTCGCGCAGCAGGATTTGCAGGAAACAATGCACTTAACTTATTGCAAAAAAGCCAGAGTCCTTGAGGATCTACACCAGAGAAATAGGTCCTGACCAAGATCTCGAACATGAAACACGAAAAAGGTGGGCCCAGCCATTTCTAAACAAGATGATAAGGTAACCTCACTGTTTTGATGCGGACCCCCGTCGTGAGAAGATCAATTCCCCCGGGACCCCACGTACTGTATCCAAACACTGGAGGGGAGAGAGTAAAGAAGAACCACTTAAGTGAAACGCAAACGGCACAAAAGAGGACCAGTCAGGATGACATATTTTTAAAAACTGATAAGTCGAGGGGACCAGAAGGAATCCTTAAGGAAAGCCAAAATGCCTGACTAAGAGAAATGTTGGCACGTCCGTGATGAAAAAGGAAGAGAAAGAAAACTTACTAAAAGTTCTCACAAGAGAAGTAGAGAACTTCTCTCCAAAAGAGAATCTGAAAGGGGGAAAGGTATAATTAACACCTACCATTAATTCCATTTTAAGAAAGAGGAAAGGGGGTCCAAGTGAAACAGAGAGGGGATGCCATTCTTCTTATGAAAAAAATTAGAGAGAGGGGGAAAGGGGAAATACCGAAGTCACTCTCTGGAGTTCCCTCGAAAAGAGAGTGTCGCCCGCTTACGCCCAGGCACTCGAAGCCGTAGGGGGTGAAGGAGTTTAAAAGATAAAAATCAAAATTGGAAAAAAGTTGGCACTAAGCTACCGGAAAGGGAGAAGAATCCTAAAGGTGGGAGGAGAAGTCGAAATTTTTAGTCCTTGGCGCTCCAGTAATTCAATTAGGGGGAAGAAAGGGGAAGGATAAGGTGCACGCGATGACGGCCAAAAACGAGTCGGACATGTTGAACCCGGGAAAGGAAAGGGAGGAAAAAACGGAGGGGGAACAAAAAAAAGAGGGACACCCTCAATTCCGTCTGTGGTTCGTCGCCGTCGACAGGCGTATGTAAGACGGTGAAAAGAGAAAGTCTAGGGTCCGGAGAGGAAGGAAACTTGAATCTTAGATGTCGAGGCATCAGGACGGAGATGCGTATACTACAGGGAGGGAAAAATTGGAGGAAGAATCCTCGAACCCATCAACTGCACCTGTCATAAAAAAATTGACCACCCAAAAAAAAACCCCCCCCACCACCCACCCCCCCCCCCCCCCCCCCCCAAACAAAACACACCCCCCCCCAACCCCCCCCCAAAGGGGTTGTTGGGGTGGGGGGTTTTTTTGTTTTGTGGGGGTGTTTTTTGTTGTTTTTGGGTTGGTTTTTTTGGTTTTTTTGGGGGGGGTGGGTTGTTGTGGTTTAGTGTTGGGGGTGGTTGGTGTTGGGTTTTTTGTTGGGTGGAAAAAAAGAAAAAACAACAAAAACATGAAAGATTTTTGTTTTTTTTGAAAAAAAAACACATTTTTGTTGGGTTGTTGGCAAACCACCACCGCACCCCCCACCCCCCCCCCCCCCCCCCACCCAAACAACAACCCGCGCCCCTCCCCCCCCCCCCCCCCAATACCCCCCCCCCCCCCAAATATCCCACCGTCAAACTACACAACCCAACAACACCCACCAACACCCCCCCCACCCCCCAACCACCCCCCCCCCCCCCCCCCTCCACCCCACACCCAAAACAAGGATTTTTGGTGTTTTTTGTTTTTTTTGGGTGGTTTTTTTTTTGTTTTTTTTTTTTTTTTTTGTTTTTTTTTTTTTTTTTTTTTTGTTTTGTTTTTTTGTTTTTGTTAACTCTTTCTATTAATAATAAAGTTCGGCCCGACTAGCGGCAACAACGCAGCCGTCTGGAGGCTAGAGGAAGAAAAAAGCCGAGGACTATAACAAAAAAGGAGGGAGGAAAAAGAAGGAAGAAAGGATCTGGCAGGAGCGCGCGTTTGTTGCGCGAGAGTAGGAGAACTATAGTAAGAGGTACCTTAAAAATGGGCAGGCGCCGCCGCTTGGGGAAAAATTTGGTAGGGTTTAAAAGGAGGGCGGAAATCGCCTCGGATTGCGCCAAAGTCGGACAACGACGGACCGGAAAAATAAGGACTCGAATCAGCTCCAAGGGACATCAAATTCTATCCGAGGCTACATACCTAAAAGGGGAAAAAAAAAGAACAACTGAAGATATGCACTTGAGTTCTTACAGTGTTAAAAAAAGCCGGTAGACGGTGCGGGGGGGGTCAACATGTCAAACGAGGAGTGAAAAAGGGAAGTGCACCTCGGGGCAGTTAGGTTCACTACTCAAAACCGGAGATAGGGAGACAGCGGATGGAAGACTCGGAAAATCCGGAACTTCTCGTCACAAGAGGGTCGGTGGTAAACCGTCGATCCAACTACTTTGCTTCCGCTTGCAAAAAGAAAAGAAAATGCTTGAGTCTCGGGACTCGGGGCTCAAAAGGGGATCCAACGCTTCGTCTAGACTTGTTCGGGTCCAGTAAAAGGGCTCATGAAATAGATTCAGGAAAGAAAGATCCTTGTCACCACGCCTGGTTGAAAAAATCCAACGGGAAAAATCTCGGAACATGGTCAAGGGTTCAGCATAACGTTCCCAGTGAAGGGTTGAAGGGGGGAGCCGAAGTGTTTATCTCCTTGGTCAGAGAGGCTCGCCTAACTTTCACATTGAAAAGTAGACGTGAAGGAAGGCTTCCAGGATACGAACTCAACGGAAAAGATGAATGGTCTGATGTTATTTCATGGGAGAAGGAAGGGAGACCTAGGAAAGGTGGGAAATAGTTCAAAGTCCTGAAATGGTCATGGATCACAGATGTGGATTGCGGGGTAAGTGGGAACGGATGGGGGAAGAACTTACAAAAGGGTCAGGGACCTGGATCCTTCCGGGGGGAAGTGACGGAGAAAGCAGAAAGGGGAACCCATTTGGTCCAACAAAGGGTTGGGTTTCCGGCTCGACGGAGATGAACGAGGTAAAGGAATTTGCGTCGTGTCATCAGTTCCACTCTAAAGAGGGAGAAAGGGATTGGTCGCCAGGGGTTTCGAGAGGTCCTACGGGGCTCTGGGGCTTCAAAGTCCTTGGGAGGGAAAGGAACAGAAGGGGAGGAAGTCGGGGGTGGGCCTCTGGGTAATCGCCGAACGTCAAGTTAAGGAAAATCAAACAGAGAGGGGACCTTAAAACCGTGACCTGAGAGTCGTGCACCGGGTTCCAAATTGCGAGGGGAAAAAAAACTCGAGATATAAGAGATGCGTGGATGGGGGCGAAAAAAAAAAGGGACGAGGGTCCCAAGGTTTGGATCGTGTCTACTGCTCTCAAAACGGAATGGTGCAAAGAAGGAAAAGGGTTGATTTTCTCCGTTTCATGCTCGAAACCAGGCTCTTGAAAAAATAAAGGGAGGAAACCTTACAAAAGGTTCAACAGTGTCTGACGTCGAAGTCAACTTTCTGGGTGATTGCATGGTAGGGGAGGATGGGCGGAGAACCGGTACTTTGAAAGTAGGGGGTTCACAACTCGTAAAACGAAAAACGCTACTCACTGAAACTTCGTGAGCAACGTGGATGCATCATTCAGGGATCTCAGTAACAAGATGATGTTCATGATTATTCTATGAGCCCCACTACCTCCCCTGGGCGAGTAAAACCCTGAAACGGGGGGAAGGATAAGAAGAAGGCCAGCTTCTTCGGTCGTCTTTTCTCGAAACCATAAATACGGACACCAAAGCCATCCACATAAAGAGCATGCAAGCTACTTCCGAGAACGGTTCTCTGGCGTCTCATAAGAGCGCAGAGTTCGCGCCGTCCGTACTAAGGCGTCAGGGGCGTCAAGCTCGGGGCACCTCGTGGGCAACATCGAATCTAGGAGCAGCGGGAAGGATGAGCCGAAACTCGTGTTCGAAAGTGATTGCCACGCATCATGCAATTGGAAACAGAAAGGTAAACCACCTCAAAAACCTGTCAGCCGCTGGGTTGAACGAGGAGAAAAAAAGCGGTTGCATGGAGGTGAATGAAAGTTGGAGTTTTTACAAACCCGGCTGGTCAAGAAGATCGAGATCAGACCAAGAGGAAAAGAGAGGGGGGGGGGAGCGTACTTCTTCCGCCCGCTACCATCAACGACCATTAAGGAGGGAAAACTAATCCCTCGAATAAACATCCTCCCGGGTGGGGGGGGGAGATGGATGGACGCGTGGGTCCAGTATCGTTTTAAAGGGCTGGGGTACGCTACAAAAAGCACTGCGGGTCGGTAACGTGGAAGAGGAGGAGGGGAAAGCGTGGTCTGACCCGTTTAGGAGATTCTTGAAACATGGTAGGGCTCGCTGGGATGTGTAAGGACTCAGGGCCTCTCTGGGTAGACATTTGCAGAACAGACCAAAAGTTTCCGGTCAGCGTTCTGCTGGCCGGGGCGGTCAGTTCGCGGGATTATACCTTGGTAGGTAAACCGGAGG
>Ga0179593_1551304_pt1 | contig 18407 bp, 17 predicted proteins | sample CZODoug2_1_08_16_FD_185931 | JGI IMG/M metagenome (GOLD analysis project Ga0179593, IMG submission 185931) | Vadose zone soil fungal communities from Angelo Coast Range Reserve, California, USA - CZODoug2_1_08_16fungal (PacBio error correction) | ecosystem: Environmental > Terrestrial > Soil >...
GAGGATGTTTCCAGGTCAAAAGAGGGAAATCTCAAACCCAGATGCACATAAAAGACACACGAGATGTCGGTGACTGAAATTAGTACCAAAGACAAAAAGGAAAATCTTGGGCCCAACAAACAATAGAACCCGGCAACTCAACTAGATAGGGTCCTGGTTGAAGGACATTGCCGGGGAGTCAAAAAGAAGGAAAGTTAACTCACCAAAAAGGACCGTTATCCCAAAAACCAGTTTAATATTGAGCTCCAAACGGAACGTCTTTGGGAGAAAAAAAGGGGCTCCCTTGCGGTTAACTATTAGTCCGGAGTGGAATTGGGGGGGGGGTTGCCCTAATACGCTCGAAAAAAATTGGGCAAAACCTATTTTATGGTCGAACTTTCAGTCAAGTAAATTCGAAGCAAAAAGCATAGTACAAGATATCACTTGTTCGTGTCCTCGAGTCCTGGTGATATCCTGAAGGGGCCCTGCTGAAAAACCAGCTAGGGGAGGGGGGGTGCGAAGCAGGGATGTGCGTGGATTCCGAGCGCAAAGACCACGCACGAAAAAAAGGGGGGCCTTCACAGGGGGGGGGGTGTTACCAAAGCGGTCGCCAGAAGAAGCATCAAGCATTAATATAAAAGAATATCGGCGCCCAAAAAAAAAGGTGACAATCCAAGGAAAAACAGGCATGGTTCGACCAGCGGGAAGGCCGCGAAACCCAAGCAATACGAGAGAGGTTCGGGTCTGATACCTAAAAACCTCGGGGAGGGGGGGGGGACCGGACTCTTCCTATCTTTCTGGCCCTACCGGGGGCGGTGGCCATTATTCCAATTTAGGTCCCATCAAGGCTGTGGCGACGGAGCCGCATTGGGAAGCGGCGCGCTCACTGGACGTTGTCAAAGAGATCAGGGAAAAGGAACCTCGCTTAATCGGATGGGCTATGCTCAACAGCAGGTGTCGTTTATGGGGACCGGAGAGACAAATCACTGGAGAGCAGGGGAAGAATTTCCTTCAATGGGTTGGGAGAAGGGCGAATTAAATTATGTTGCTTGACAGACTGCAAAAGCAAACTCAGGTCGAGTCATCTGGGGGGGAGGAAAGATTGAGAGCAAAAAAGATTTTTCTGGAAGTAGAAAACAGTCCCCAGCCCTGTTGCCGGCAGGTCCCTTCGCCTTTTTTCTCCTCAAGTCGTCCGGCCCTTCCACGACGGAAAAGAATGGTAGGGGGAACGGACTTTGTTGGGAAAGCCGGAAGTGAACTCAGGGTTTTCACCCAAAGATCGAGTTTGTGACTACCGGATGTCTGGAGGGTAAAAACGCAGGTCCTCGGGGAAGATACAAGGGCTATCTCCAGCAAGGCCGATGAAACCCCGAGGATTAGGTCTGAAAAGAGAAAAAAAAGGGTTCCTAAATAGGCGTTTTTCCCAAAAAAGAGGACGGGGTGTCAAAAAAAAAGGGCGATCGTACGCGGGGGAGGTAAACCGGACAGTTCGAAAGCGGAAAAAGGAAGCACCGCGGGGCGGGGGGAAAATGAAGAACAGCACTACGGGTACTTCCAAGGCAACTAGGGGAGGGGGGGGAATCTTTGCGACTTGGAATTGTGAAAAAACGAAGACGTTCCTCGTTGTCAAATGTTAGAGGGCAATGGGGAAAGGCATGACATTGCCAGGTCGCCAATTGGGAAAGCCGTCGCCAAGAGATGGGAAGGATGGGCGCCAAAGCAAACCCGAAACCGGCACCTGCCCGGCATATCAAGCCCGAACAGGCCCAGACTTGGCGAAATTCAAAACAAGGGAAAAAGATCGGTGAGGCGCGGAAGCTTCGGTGAGACAGAGTCTCAGTTGGGGGGGGCATCCGCGAGATTTGGGGGAAGAGGCCTAGGAAAAATCTTAAGAAGTCGGCAGCCGGAGGGCCAGCCTGAGTTCAATGTGCGAAAAGGGCGCAATATAGTTAAGTCATGCGAGCGAATGTCAGCCTTTGAAAAAAAAAACAAAAGGGCGTGGGAAAAAGTCAACCAAGGGGGAGGGAACACAACAAAGCGGCCGCGCTAAATTTTTAAAAACAGATGAGCCAGCGAATCAAATTGCCCATGAGCCAACCCTTCACGATAGCTGGTTTCGCCGGAAAAAGAAGTGGCCCCCGGGTGGGCTGAGGAAAGGCCACGAGACCATCGAAAACGAGTCGGCGCTCAAACAGTACGGCTGGGGAAAAACTCTGTGTCCCGTCCATGCGGTTCAGACCTCGTTTACCACAGGGGGGGGGGGGGCAGCTCAAAAGCTGTTTCGACAAGGGAACGGAAACGAATATAGGGGAGAGAGAAAGAAATCAACTGTGCTGCCAATAAAGGCAAGGACAATTAATCTGGGGGGGGCAAGAAACGGCCCATTTCCGAGAAGAGATTTCGGTTGGAAGGTAAAGTGGGCCCGTTATGGTAAAGTCAGTATTGGTGGAAAAAAAAAAATCGGGAAGATCTGAAAACAGTTGGAGTTGGGAGGGGCGGTTTGTTCAACGTGCGAAATTTGGGCAGTTGAAAAATATTGGAGTGAGGGTTGTCGTAGCAGGCGGGAATGGAGCAAACGAAATGCACACCATCATGTCAGGAACCAAAACATCCGAGGAAACAACAAAAGCAAACGATCGGGTGGTTGTCGCCCGACTGAAGGCGGGTCGGCCGGGAAGACGGTAAAAAAAAAAAAAAGCAATGTGCAAAGGAAGGTCGAACACGACTGGAAAAAAAAGCCCGACCTTGAAGGAGCTCGCGTACCGAAGCATCAACAGGGGGACAGCGGAAGAAAAAAAAAGAACAAATGGCAGGAAGGGACTACGAAAAAGGAATACTTGGGGGGACGCGAAGGCCAAAAGGTGGTCCGTAAAAAAATTGGGTGGGGGGAAACCAGAATATAGAGGGAGGGCGAACATTCAGTGCCGTCTCGAAAAAAGACAGCAAAGACGGCCCGAGAGGGACTCAATCGAAAAAAACGGAGAAAAAAAAACGGAACATCGTGATCAGTACGTGCCGGGTAGGCAGGGGGGGAAAAGGGGGTGTGCCTCCAAGATTCGGTCTCGTCTCACTAGGGTGCAAACACTGGTCAGTTATTTCGCACAAATTGAACACGGACTTCCCTCATCTGGGGGGCTGTTAAGGTCCTGTCACCTCTCCCAAGCCTTCCACTAGAAACTCTTCGATGGCCTGGGGTGGCCGGTTAGACCGCCGGGTAGAAAAACTAAAGACCGGTGAACACTACCATTGGCCCTTTTTTCGAGGGAGCTAGATAGGAGGGAGAAAAAACTTTCGCAACGCCTTGCTGAGGGAGAACAAGAGGGTCCAGTCGATGCCGAAAATTTTGGCGGATAGCGCGGAAGACCTCAGGGGGTGGTTACACGAAAGAAAATCGGCCTGCGAAGGGCAACATTCCTACGAAAAAAGAAACAGGGCAGCGCAGGGGGTGGGTACCCACGCCCGACCGGCCGCTCCACACAAAAAAAACTCGTGGGCAGAAAAGACCGCTCATTTGTCCCGAATAAGCGGGACTGCAAAAACCTTCGAATGCACCCCAGGAGGCAAAAAGAACGGGAGGTCTGTCTGACGAACCAGAGTCCTTAAAGGAAGGCGGACATAATAGTGAAAGGAAAAAAACCGGCGCGGGTTGAAAAAGGGGCGGTTATGGATAAGACCCCCGGTTTGCAAAACTTCCCGACAAAAAAGGCTGCTGCCCTAAAAGTACGAAATCTTGGAAGAGGTATGGGGGGTCAACGACAGTAGATTCAAAACTAACACGCCAGGGTCCAACTCTGGGAATGTGGTGCCCAGAGAGACGTGAAGGTATCTGGTCTTGATTCCCAAGTCTAACCAAAGGTAAACAATTGTAGCGAAAGAAAAAGGTCTGGGAGGTACGGTCTCTGCTCTAAAAAAGGGGGGAAGGGTTGGAAAGCAGGGCAGCGGAGGACCTGATACTGTGTCTTTCGTCGCGAGAAAGCAAGGGGAATTCGGTGTAACATGGACCTCACTTCCTCTTAACGTCCTAAAAGGGGAGTCAGACTTGTTGCTTCTCACTGAAGAAGGATCTTCAGAAAAAAAAAACAACTGGGAGTAGATGGGAGACGAGCCGACCCTCAATAGAAGAGTGATGCACTCTCGGCAAGGAAATTAAAGTCAGGGAAAAAGGGGTGGGTTCACTTTTCAATTATAACTGAGGGAGGAAAGGAAAATCGCGGGACTTACCGGGAAATGTAACAAAGTCCTCATGATTGCATGCAAAACTCACCAGGACCCGCCAGCGCCTGAACAAAAAGAAAAATACCTGCGTAGTTCCCCGATGCTGGAGTACAGACGCCTGAAGGGACGACGGAACCCGATAAAGTCCCTCAAGGAAGGAAAACCGGGACCCTCAAAGAATTAAAAAACCGAGTTAACTGTAAGGACTGGGGGTAGGGGGTTCCTCCAAAGCTTGTCTCGGCTGGGGGAACCAAGAAAGACGGCCAAGAGGTGTTAAGGTATATCATGCTAAGGGGGTTCCGGAAAGGGGTCAACTTTTGGGGAACAGCATACTCGCAAAAACTCGCCTGGCTTAAAAAAAGATAAGCATGGATCCACGAAAAGCCGCAGGAATACCTTCACAAATGACTCAGGATCCGTCAACTGGATAGACAATTTTTTTCACGAAGGGAGGTGAGAGGAAGAACGTTGAAAGGGGAATCCAGGGATGATCGAGAGCCGACCAAGAGGGATGACCGGGCCGGTTGTTGAGAACATGTTCACCAACATTTTCCCACACACCACCACCCTTCTCCCTCCCGGCAAGAAAAGGCGAGGAACAGAGGCCATCCGGACTCCATAAGAAAAAAAAAAAAAAAACAGGGGAAGGAACGATGACCAAGTGAGTGAGGAATTAACCCACCCGGGAATGCCGCTCTTCAAAAAAAAACACTCTTTTCTGATGTCCAAAACACGGTCCGAACCGCTGGAAGAAACTCCATGGGCTAGGGGGCGTAGAAAAGTTTTGGCGGGGGAAAGATCCGACGTCCAGGGGATGGGCATTAATAAAAGGTCCGATATTTGGGGGTCGAACAGGACAAAACACGTACGGCCAATTCGAAGCGGGGGGAAGGCATGGCAGAAGGGTAAACAGACAACGCAAGACCAGCCACTCATCTGGTGGGGAAGGTACTTGAAAAACTTGGATATAAAAGGCTATTGGAGCACATGCCGTAAACGGAGACGGGGGACAGGAGAATAAAGACGACGTTTAGGTCCCCTCGACTTCACGCGTCAGGAAAAAGGTTGTCGGGAGGTGCTCTCACTATATGTGCAGGGGGAAGCATTCTCGGAACCGAGGCGACGAATGCGACCCAGCCTTCGGCGGTCGAAAGCGGGAGAAAAAAATGGACCGTGCTGGAACAAGACGGCATATTTTCTCTGAATCGTGGCAGCAATGAAGGGAAACCGAGGTCAGGAAAACAAAGAGAAAAGTATTGAACGAACAAGGCCTTCGACCCTTGGGGGGGGGAAGGACGACGAAAGACAAAAGGGGGTTCAATTGGACGGAAAAACGAAATGGGTAGTGCTCATCACGAGGAACTCGGTGGGGTCGAAAACTTCGGTCAAAAGGAACTTGTCCATATCAGGAGTCTGGGTCTTATTTTAGGAAGTTTCTGGGAAATATGCCATGTCAGAAAAGGTTGTGGGTAGGAACGGGAGGAAAAACAAACTTTGTCTGAGATCGGTCGGTGCAATGTCAAAGAGGGCTAATGAAAGGGATTGGGAAGGGGTTAAATATGACATCAATAAGAGACAAACGAATAAGGGGGAGGGGGGGCCATAAAAAAAAAGACAGACAAATTACTACTTTTACCCCAAAAAATAGTAAAAAACAGAAAAAAACCCAATGCCTCAAAAGAAGAACACCCCACACCGAGGTTCACAAAACTCCTTTGCCAAGGCAAACGAATGACAACAATCCTTCGAAGGAATCTTCGAACAAGGTCAGTCAGAAGGGACCGTTAACTTATTTTTGAGCAAACTTTCATTCCCCGGATTTACAGGGTTAATTTTCTTTGGATCTCATGTTCCCTGCAGCGCGAGTGAACTCGGGTATGGGATGAAAAGGTAAAGGACTCAACCTAAAAAACCGGTAAAGGTTAGTGAAATTCCTAATAAGGAATGATCTTGGTCGTTCTCCAGCAACCAGGGGAAGCCTCGAGAAAAAAACTACTGTAACGGGGGGGGGGGGGGGGTTCTAAGGTAAAAAAGGGAGGACACTCGCAGCGCTAAAACAAGGAGACCAACGCGTGGGAACTGGGAGGTGGTGGTGGGTTCCCCGGCCTAAGCCGCGGACCCCTTACAGCCATGAAATCGGTAGCGGGGCCCGAGTTACCCATTGAACAACTCGGGTAAAACGTCCGAAAAGGAAAACGCATTCTAGGGATACTACAGAGGAAAGGCATTCAAAAAACTGGCTTTGCTGGGGGGCATTTGGAACTGGGAAACCCTTGTCCACCTTAGCCCTCAGGTGGAAGGTAAAAGACGCAATCGCAAGTGAGCCAAAATGACGTCGGGAACGAAAGGCGCTATCGGGTTTTTTGCCGATAGAAAGTTACAGGGAAGTTTCGGGGGTGAGGGGTCAATCAAGACTTTGAGCGGGAATTCACCAGATTGGGACAGGGGATCCAGGGACAATATTAGGACCTGCAGCAATGAAAAGGGGTCCCAGAAAAAATTAATGAGGAACGGTCCACTGCAACAGAAAAAAAAAAAAAAAACCGACTTGAGACCGGGCAAAAATGTAAGACTCGTTTGCGTGGTCCCGGCACTGAAAATGCCAACTTCGCTGCCCTGACCTCATCAGGGCTCTTATCCATTGGGGGATACACCTTTCGCTTGTTTATCAACGCCGTCCCACTAAGAATCGGAGAATCTTTTTGAGGTCAGCAAACGACGATCGAAACCTGACGATCTCGACCTCAACAACCAACAAACTTCAATGAAAAAATAATAGAGGAAGAGGGATTTTTCTTCGAGCAAACCAGGGGCAAGGGAGAAAAAAAAAAAGAGGGGGTCAAGTTCTGAGGCCTTAAAACGTCCGTTCAAAAAACACAACGAACAGGGAAAAGACCAGATATTAGCATGCGCCGCCCTAAAATTCAAGTGGGGTGGAAATTTGGGGGGGAACGAAGTCTGGGGTTTGGAAAGCCAGGTCAAAGGGATGACCATGAGGTTGCAGGGGCACCAGATTGGGACAGGGGGGGGAAAGGGTCTGCAAAGGGGAGAGACTTCGATGGCCGCAGTGAGCAGGGAAATCACCCGACGGCCCTGGCAGGAACAGGGCCTAATCAATCGAACTGTGGGGAGCCAGTGACCAGCTTGCACCGGAACATGAGGAATGGCGCGGAAAACGCCCATACGGGGAAATGGAGCCGAGAAGACGGTTGTACACGGGTCCGAGAAAAATGGGTCTTGAGATGAAGTCGACTGTGGGGGACCGGAAAAGGGCCTGAATTGGAATTTGAGGGGGCGGAGGGGGGGAAGAACTTTGCCCCGATGGCCATAGGAAAAAGGCTAGGTACAAATTCGTCAGTCGAAAGGGGGACGGTTAAAACAAATTACAGTGCGAAAAAACCGGGGGGGGGAAGGGGGTAGCTGTTGCTATGATGAAAAGAACTTTCTTACCGATCAAAAAATAACTACCTTAGAGGTTAGCTAAAAGAGTGCCAGGGTGGGTGTGTTGGGGATTGTAAGGTCCAGAGGGAAGGGACATCGAAAAACGTAGTCTCGATGCAAAATAAACTGTTAAGGGGTGGGGGAACATCCTAGGGAAAAAGACTAAGTCCGAAACCAGAAACGCGTTTCTGTTAAAATGTGGAAAGAGAAAATGGATTTCTGCAAAACCACGAACTGACGAGCCTATCAAATCCAATGGTCACCGGGGAAGTAAGAAAACGGGGACGGTAAACTGTTTCCTAGGACAGGGGTGAAAAGGAAACAGAGTGGGCGCGGCAAAAGTATGTGGGAAAAACAGCGGGGGAAAATTGAGCTCAGGGTTGACCGGGGTGGGCTGGGGTGAGATCTCCTTTTGGTGGTATTTCTGTGAAGAGATGCGGGTAAACAGGTTCGGTCAGGATGACTCCATATGAAGTCCTTGCCAAACTGTTTAGTGACAGTCACCCTCAAATGAAAAAAGCCATACGCTTGAGAAAAGGGGGAGCCGGAACGCCTGCAACTTGGGACCGGGAAGAATAGCTGGATACAACAGGCTGTGGAAAACCGGATTTAGGGGAACGGAGTCTAAGCCACCTTGAAACTTGGGGGGATCGACGGGACCGTCGCAACAATGACAGGGGGATGAAAAAAGGCTCCAATGGGTCCGAACGAGGGAGGGGACAGGAAGACGTCTTGAGGAAAGGCACAATGTCCAATAAGGGTGTCTTCCAGGTTCACTATAATATCGTGCTGGAAAAGTCGCTTTTCAGGGTTGCCGTCTAGACCCCCAAGAAGACATCGTCGACTGTGGTCGCGGCCCAGACATAGGGGGGGGGCCGGAAAAGTTTGAAACCCGGAGGCAGAAGAGATGGATGTCCGAAAAAAAACGCCCATGTAAGATAGGAGGGAGGGTGGAGCCAAAGTCAAAAGAGTGGGTTTAGAAATGTGAAAATGGCTTAAGATAGGCTTTTTTTTTTTTGTTAGTTAGACCCGGGGCTAAGGGGAAAAAGACCTTAACGGAAAAAACTTCGTGATTTCCTTTTAAAGGTGTTAGACTCGAAGTGGCGAAAACATGAGCCGTTTCAATTGGCAAGGGAAAGAGTACCGTTCCTTGGAAGGGAAACGCAGAAAAGAAAAAACTCTACACTGAACGGGCCAAATACGTGATCTGTCATTTGCAATACAATAGGGGGTGGTCGAATACGACGCTTGAGAAAATCAGCGGGGGGTTTGGGGTATCAGTATAGGATGTTCGGAGATGCCTAGGGAGCCTCTCAAAAAGTTTGATGCCGGGAAGAGAATGGGGTTGGGTGGGTCCTTCAAAAAAAGTACGGTCTATCCGCTGACGCTGGGGCGAGAAACATCTAAAACGCGACGAAAAAACTTATGAAAGCCGTCCGAGACTGATCAGGAAAAGAAGCCTCGAAATGGGAAAAAAAAAACCCCCAAAAAAAAAGGAAAAGTGCGATGATTCTGACAGCTTAAAGGGCGTCCGACGTGCACGGCAAGGTCGTGCTAACCGCTGCTGGTCGGCAGGGGGGTCAGGATACTACCCGTTTGGGAACCACGGAAGGACTAGGACGAACTCACTCACAGGGAAAACTCTTGCAGGCTTGGTTGACATCCCCTAAATATGGGGGGGCCAAAGCCAACTTTGGTAAAAGGAACTGGGGACGCATGTAAAAGGAAGGAGTACAAAAGGGGCCAGGGTGGGGACATGGGATTCGGGGGAGGCCAAAACAACCCACCGTTAAAGTCCGGCCTAGTGGCAAGACAAGACTGGGAGGGGGGCCGACTCTTGGCTCTACAGTTGGCCTTGGTTGAAAAAAAAAAGGGAAATGGAACTGAGAAACCGGGGGGAAAACTTAGGGGACGGGGGTAGTCTTGCGGCAAAGAGGGAAAGTAATGCGGGATTTAACCCGCCGGGGTCTGGTCAAGACCGAGTCTGAAGAAGGAAAAAGTGAGGGGGAACACTAGAGAAAATCCTTAAAAGTCTAAAAAACGACTAGAAAAGAAAAAAAAAACAACGTAGGGTGTAGATGATATAGGAGGGAGAACTATCCTTACCGGCTAAAGTCAACGAATCGGGAAGAAAGTGACAAGGGAAGGTCACTGTAAACAAACACGGGGAAAGAAAAGGTTATCGCGCCAAGGGAAATTACGGTGGCAAAGAGAGGACCATGCAAAGAAAAAGCCAACAAAGGGGGTGCAAGCCGCAAAAACCGGAAAGGAGGGTAACCTGCTTCGTCTGCGGTCCACTAAAAATGAGCCCGGACCCCAACGGGGTGCGACGCCGATCCGAACAAGGGGGGACCAGCGGGAAAAACAGGAATAAAACCATCAAGAGGATGAACCTTCAAAGGGGTATGGAAGGCAACCATGACTTTCAGGCGGGGAAAAAGACCGAAGCCAGAGGTTCGTTTAAATCAGGCGATCCTCCAGGGAGGGGCCGTTCCCAAGTTTTTGAAGAAGCGGCGACCCCAGAACAGCCGGTTTCGGCAACGATGGCAACAGGAACGACCGCCGCCCGGGACGTTAAAAAACTAAAAATAAACCGTAGAAAAGGAGGACCGTCGTGGAAGCAACGTATTTTGTTACGATCAAGTCTCATCTGACTGGGGTGAGATCAGGAAAAGGCAGTTCGAGACAAAAAGGAGACTGGAAAGAGGGGGAAGGTGAAGGGCCCATTGGTCACCAGGTGACACCGTGGAGGCTCGAAAAAAAAAAGGACGATTCCCAGCGCCGGCTACAATATATCCCTAAAAGTTAAGAAGATTGCGGCTGTATAACCCAAAAGGAAAGGACCTCCTAGCAGAATGCCTCAAAAAGGGTTTTCTTATTGGCCGAACCAACTAAACTTCCGGGCTACGGACTAAAGCTCGGGGCTTAAGGGTGCGGTCATAGACGACTCTAATGTTAGTTTCTGAGGGGGGGGGAAAGAAACACCGATCTGATGGGGGGGGGGACGGGAAAACAGTCGGGCACGAACCGGCAGATAAGGAACTGTACTGGAAAAGGGGGACCGTGTCCAGAAAAACCCGGGAAGAGGGACAGAATCTGGCAGGCAAAAATTGTACTGGGTTTTTTGGAAGAAAAAAGAGAATTGTTGGGCAAAAACAAATACGTTAGACGGAAGCGACATGGCGGCGCAAAATCTCTGAACCCCTTCCCCAAGAAGTTGACGGGGGGCCCCGTTAACTCCAAAATTTGAACAGGAAATCCAACAGAACAAATGATAGCAACGTAGCCTGCGAAGGGGACAAGAAACGGCACTGAAAAGAGCCGTCTGCGCCGCAGAAAAAAGAGTCGTCAAAAACGAGAAAAAAAAACAATAAGGGGGGGACAAACAACCGGCGCCATATCCGCTCAAGCAAAGAAAATCCTGATCGGGAAAAGGGGAACGCAAACCACTTTGGGGCGAAGAACGCGAACAAAAATGGTCCGAGGGAGAAAGGGTACGCGAAAAAAAGAACGACAAGGTTAAGGGCGACGAATACGAAGCACGGGCGGGGGCGAACCGCAAAAGGGCAAAAACCGCCTGCCCAGAAAGGATGCTTCTTCCCCAGTGCAAAAGGGGCCTGCGTCGGCAAAAAACACTGGTTTTTCATCATCGGTGAAAGGGGTTCAAAAGGGAAAACTTGAAAATGGGGAAGGTCGCTGCTTTAGAAAAAGTTGCGCAACAAAAAAAAACCTAACGAAAAGACAATCGGGAGGCCGGGAAAACCAAAAAGTCGGGGGGGGACACAAAAAAAACGATCCAAAACCCGGGCAACGAACAGAACTCCCATCGAAAACCGTGGTGACCCAATCCTGACGCGCAACAAAGCAGTCAAAAAATTACCCTGTAGGGGGAGTGGGATGTGTTGATGGCAATTTGGGGGCACCCGGGAGGAATGGTAGGATGAGGTAGCAGGAGGCGAAACGAACCACCACACACCACAAAAAAGAAACGACTAAACACCACAGGGAAACGGCAAAAAACGAACCACCAGAACATGGGAACCTCAAACTTCCGAGGAAAAGACGGGACCACCTTTCCATTCAAAAAACCCGAGTCTCGCGGGGTGGGGGTGGGGGGGGGAAAACTGTATTTTTGAAGAGGGGGTCGAACTGTGGTCCTGGTCCGAGTCAACGAGGTGGTGGGGGGGGAATTGTTGGAGGATAAAAGCTCGGAGGCGAAAAAAAATTACGCCAGGGGGGGTTCAGTAGTGTCGGAGAACAGGCCAGGGACAAAATACGAGAAGGATAAGACTACAACGTTTTTCGCAAAAGGTTGAAGTTCTCAACACACGGAAAACGAAACCAAGCTAGCTTAAAAGTGGGGTTGGCATATGCAGGCGGAAAAGAGGGGCCGCTAGCCAGGGCTCCCGCGTGGGTGGGGCTATTTTACTGGGGGTGGAAAAAAAAAAGAATAAAGCAGACTCCAAAAAAAACCAATGAAAAAAAATCAAAGAAAAAAAATCCCTTCCGCCCCGCCGTCCCAATTGAAAGAAACGAGGGGTGTCCGGAAAGAGGGGGGGGGGGGGCCGCCGAGATCTCCGTTGGAACTTTCTCTAAAAGGGTGGGAGGTAAGGGGGGACCTCCAGACAAAATAACTGCCTGGGAGAATGCCCTTTACCCTTTGACGGTTTATTTTTGTGGTCCTTCCCGGTGGGGAAGTAAACAAGTCACCAAATCAATGCACTTTCCTTGAAAAATTCTCTAACCGAACAAAAAAATCCACTGGGGGAGGAAAAGTTGGGACGTGGAACGGTTGGGGTTACGGGGGTGAGGTCAAAAAAATTCTAGTTAAGCTTAAGCCTGGGGCTTCGGGGACCCTCCAAGGGGGGCGTGGGGGGGGAAAAAAACAGAACCTTCAAAAGTACCCTGGAGAGCAGCCGAAGTCGACCGAAAAAAAGAAAGTGTCAGTACGGTCCCGAAGTACAGCCAAAAAAAAAGGAAGTCCCTCGCTCCAAGCTGGTAAAAAGGGGGGCCCAGAAATTTCCAGCATTCCGATGAAAAACAAGACCGTAACGGCGGATAATGGTTCCAGGGACGAAAAAAAGAAAAAAAAAGGAAGGGACCCACTTCAAGAGTAACGACAGACTGTGGAGAAGATCCCGCCGAGGAAACGCTCAAAAAAAAAGTTTGGAAAGGGGACACGAAAAAAAGAGGGGAATCACCTCGGGAAAGATTCATCACACAGGAGAGGATGAAAAGTAGGGGAAAAAAAAAGGAAAAAAAGAGTGGGGGGGGAAAAAAAACGTGTCGCCGGTCAAACGAGGGGGAGAGGGAGCGGGAGCTCCAACGGGGTAAGTAAAGCGCACAGAAAAAAATAGGGGGGGAGGGGGACATGGGGCAAGGCAAGCGGCTGTGGGGGTTTGGAGACGATCGTGTGTTTGCAAAAAAAACCGTTCCAGCAAAAAAATGGGAACGGAAAACTTTAAAAATCTGTTTGCAGTGTGAGAGAAAAAAGCCGGTCCAATTAGGGCAAAAAGGGTGCTAAATTTGCAAACCAGGCCTGGAACTTGCGCCACCAAACCGAAACGGTCCAAAAAAAAGGGGAAAGGCCAGGAAACAATCCGAATCCAGCGATTGCTAACTGGGTTCGAAAGGGGGAAAGGAAACAAGTGGCCAAGCCGGTCGTTTAAAAAAAAAAGGAAAAACCAAAAAGAGCATCGAAGAAGCAAGGGCCGCAACAAACCTGGCCCAATCTGCGGGCCGGGAATAGTAAGCCAGAGGGGACCACGAAGAGTTTCAATGGGGGCGGCGTGTCGACGATAAAGAGGGGTAGAAGAGGTCAGTGGGGGCGGGCAGAGGCGGGGGGGAAACCCGGTAACAACGCCAACAGCGCCGACAGAAACTAGGCGGAGGATCCCGAGGGGAGGAACCATCGCCAAACGCCCGACCTGGGGAGGGTGGTCTTCGAGCCGCAATGGGGGAATTGGGAATGTGAAGAAAGGCCCTCTAAAAAGGGGGACGAGCCATCAAATAAAAAAGATTGGGCCGTCATCCAGTCCGCCATTCCCCACGGTTACCAGTCTTGCACGAAAAAAAAAAGTTTTCTCAAAAATTAAAGAAGTCACAAGCCCCGAGACACTTCGCAAAGGGAACGTCCGATAAAAAAGAAAGGGGGTCTCCCGGGGGGTGGATCGCCATGGGTGTGTTTAAAATTTGGGCTTGGAGAAGTGGGGGGAAACGCCTTTAATCAGGTGTAGGGGGAAATTGGCCAGCTCCGCTCAAGTTCTCAAAAATGGAAGGGGGTGAATTTAAATATGGTGGGGGGGGGGGGGGGGGAAGAGAATGTGGCTTTGGTAGGTGCGCAATTAGAGAATTGCGTCTGTGCCCTGCATAGAAGAGTCAGCAGCGAAGTGCCCATCAGGACGTCCCATCAGAAAACAAAAAACAAAAAACAGGGTGTCAGGCCAGGGAAAATGGGTTCGGCAGGGGAAAAATAGAGTATGCTCGGTGGGGGGGGGAAACAAAAAACGCGGGGTCAACTCCGTGACTTCGAGGGAGACCTTGTGAACTTAAAAAAAGCCGTACCGTCTGCGGAGACATGGGGGAGCGCGGCCTCCAGACAAGGGCGCGAAAACGGCAGGAACTCTCAGGGGAAAAAAAACAAAAAAAACGAGGAACGTCAAGTGTTGGGTCGCAGGAAAAAAATGAATGGGACCCGCGAATATCGGATCGGGCCGCCGTCGAGACCGTCCCCCCCCCCCCCCCCCCATCTGACCAAAGAAAAGAAAAAAATCGCAAGGACTCACGCGGTCTAGGCCCGGGGCAAGGGGGGGGAAATCGTGCAGGATCAGCACGAAATTTTCGGAGAGGGATTTTAAAAACGCCCGCAGGGTAAGCCGGACTCAGATGGCAGCCCCCGTCCCTAGTTAACCAGTAATGCCTGCAAGAACGAAAGGAAGGGCAAGGGTCCGGGCTGGTCCGGGCTGAACAAGGAATGCGACCCCGGCTTTCAAGGGAAGGGTTCCGGTTAAAAAAGAAGAACCGGCGAACCAAACTAGCCGAAAAAAAAGGAAAAAGGAAAACAGTAAAAAACCTCCCTGGAAGGAAATCAGTCGATCTGCGACAAAGTTTTCACGAAGGGGGTCGTAGCCGCCCTGGGTTTCAAAAGAAGTCAAAAACACCGCAAATGTTGGAGAACGCGGCCATGAGAGTCCTCGGGTGGGGCGAAAATATCTCGGCCTGTTGAAAAAAAAAAAAAGGAGACTCATCAGTTTCTCCCTTTGGGACGGCGGGAAGGGGGGGGTGTTGAAATGGGCCCAACCAGGGGCCGCTTCTCAAACGGGGGGAAAGAGAAAGGCCCGGGGGCATGATTGACGAAAATCGGATCCGAGAAAAAAAAAGAAGCTTTCGGGGACGAAAAAAAAAAAAGAACACCTTGGCCCTCCTGAGCGGACGTCCTGGGGCGGCCGAAAAGCATAAATGGGGCCAAAAACGGCGGCGGGGGGGACTGGGCGCGGACCTTGGGATACCGTTGGCCAGGCCGACAAAAAAAAAGAAAAAAAGGCGGGAACAGAAATTACGATCTGCGCGAGGAGTTGTTCACCGACTTGGGGTTGTTCAGGGGAAAAAATGAAAAAGAAAGCGCAAGCTGGAAATGGCACTAACCGGGGGCCCTCTGTAGCGGCCGGGGGGATAGGAAAAACCGTTCACTCGAGTAAAGGGGAGGGGAGAAGGAAGGTACTCGGACGAGGGGTTCCGGGGACGGAGAAAAGGGGGGTGCGGTTTTTTGGGGACTTGGCCCTGGACCCCGACTTAGACGTAGGGGGAAAGAGTCAAAAAATAGCCTGAGATTAATGCAAGTGGAAAGGGTCAAAAACTTCGCTCTACGGCAGAGGAGTTGGCAGGACGCTCGGTCCGCTCGGAGGGAAGCGAATACAAAACAAACAACCGGGAAGGGAGAAGGGGACGGAGGACGAGCCGACAAACGCCGAGGTCTCAAGGACATAAATAATAGGACCCCGGGTCTTGAAAACCGCATTTACTGTCGCTCACAGGCGGTCGAAGAAAAAGCGTCATGTCATACTCAGGTCTCAAGCCCGCGGGCAGTGCAGGCACCAACCCAAAAAAAGAGGAGCAGGGCCCGGAAAACCGCAATACGGGTCCGCCTTTCCACAAAAACAAAAAACAAATGATAAAAGGGGGCGAAGGGGTGCGACGAGGGGGATCCCCGAGGCCCAAAAAAAGGAAAAAAAAGCCAGAGCGCGGAAAACCATCGGCCAGAAACCGGGTCACAGGGGGCCCGACCATCTGGGGAGGCGGGGGAAGAGGGAGCCAAGAGGTGCAGTAGGCGTGTTTAATTCATTCAAGGTCGAGCAAGGAAAAAAAAGGGGGGGTCGGTAAACCAGAAAGAAAAACCCCACGACCGGTTTCGGGGAAAACGACGATGAGAGGAAGGGGGGGGGGGGGAAGGCAACTTTCAAAAAAAAGGGGAGGAACCCCTCACGTAGCAGGTGGAATGCGCCATGGGTTGAAAGTAAAAAAAAGGGGGGGAAAACGAAGACAATTAAATCCGAATAGAGCGCAAAAAAAGAATTCAGTTTATCAGGCTAGCTGAAAAAAAGACAAACCGAAAAAAGCTTAAAAAGAAAAAAGGGAAGGTTGTGGAAGGCCAGACCCTTTCGAAAAAAAAAAAAAAACCGGAAACATCTCGGAAATAAAAAAAAAGCCTCCTCACAGAAACAGGCCGGAAAAAGGCAACCCAACCAAACCCGAGGGAAAGGGAGAGGGAAAGACTGCCAGAAACAAACGCTTTGCGGGGCCCGCGACGGAAAAAAAAGAAACCAAGCTTAAAAAGACGCTGGGGGAAAGTAGAAGTTTCCCCAAAAAAACAGATCGAACGCGCATGGACTGGTTAGAACAAGAGAATGGGGGGGGTGGGGCTACTGGAGGGGGTCTAAAACACGGACGTGCGTGGTCCGGGGGAACGATTGGGGGGCTAAAAGAAAGAAAAAAAAAGAATTCCATATCACGAGCTTTGCAGCGTGGAAGGGCCGAACTAAAACCGGACTTGGGGAATCAACTAAAGTACCGTAAAAAGACGAAATAAGCCTAAAACCCAAAATCCATCATAAAAACTGAAAAAAAAAAAAAAACCAAGACATTGGAGCGTGATATGGCACGAATTCGGAGGGGACGAACCCGCGGCAGAAGGAAAGGACAAAAAAAAAAGGGACTGGGAAGTGCGGCGAAAACGGGAAAGAAAGAACCCGGCAAAGGACTCAGCGTATTGTCAGGAAGAATGGACGCCAAACCGGATAGCAGCGAAAAAAGGGAAGATTCACTTGACCGTCTTCGCCGATGGGCGAGGCCGGGGGAACGAGACAAGGACACACGTATGCGAAAGTCGAGAAGAAAAAGGGAAAAAGGCCTGCCCTCAAGCCAAAAAAGGGTCGAAAGCCGAACAACAGACCGGCCATATCAACTATTCTTGAGGAAAGACAAGGGGGCAGGAAATCGAAAAAAAGGTGGCAACCTGAAAAAGGCTGGAGGGGGGGGAACGGGAAGAGACTGAAATGAAATTTGGAAAAGGTCAAACGGAGCAGAGGTCCTCCCAACCGAAACAGCCTCTATGCGCCCGGGTATAACCAGTCCCAAAAAAAAAGAAGATTCTCTTTGGGACCAAAGCGGAAAAACAAGCGACCCGGCAAAAAAGCAGAACGGGGCCAAAAAAGCGGAGGCCGAGTCCGACAAAACTCAGGCGACAAGCCTCACAAAGGGGGTTTAAAAACAATCAAGCACTGCGAATTGAAAGGAAGGGGCAAAATCAAAAAACTGCGCAAGGACTGTTAGCAAGTGGGGTTAGGTAAAAGAAAAAAAAAAAAAGCCGCGGTCAAAAAAAATTGGGGGGGGGTACCCCTTTTTTTGGGCGCCTAAAGAAATGAACGCGTCAGGACCCAAAGTAAAGGAACGCCCGGGTTAGGGGGGAAGGGCGGAGAAATCCATAATGATTGAAAGAAGACCTAACGTGGGTTGTTCCATGGCGGCCCGGGGTTACAAGCCAAGGGGGATGGGGGAAAACTAGCACAACGGGGGGGATGTTGGAAGGAAGGGCATCGCAACGCCTTAGAACGGCTGTGTGGGCACTGGGGGCGGGGGGGGGGGGACGGGTGGTGGAAAAAAAAAAAACCAGGGTAAGACGCAGCTTACCAGGGGTCGCCCCAATGAAAATCAGGGGGGGAAGGAGGGCGAACCTCCTATCGAAAGGGAAAATCATCGCACTGGTCAAACCAGGGGGGATACTGCTTGAAGAAAAACCAGGATTCGGTCCATCAGGAAAAGCGACCACGCCGCTGGCCCATTGCCCTCGGCTGGGGGAAGGTAAAGAGAAAACGCAAAAGAACATCAATGGGGCCAAAGGAGGGGGAAAACGAGAAACAGAACCCAAGGCCCTGATTTTGGCTGCCGGGAAAAAGGGGAATGCATGGGGGATGGCAAAAAACATCAAAAGCCTGGCAGCCAGCAGCGAAGTACCAAAAACGACCGGACAAAAATCGGGGGCTGTACAAAAAGGGCAACGACCAGTAAAGGTCGAAATCAATCGAGGAACGGGTGCCGCTCAAAAAAAACAGACAGGGGTCAATCCTCTGTGGGAAGGGAAAAAGGCCCCCCATCCGACCTGGAATGCATCTCGCGCGAAGCAGGTTTCAAAAAAAAAGGGGAAAAAGGGGAACGGAGGGTGGAGGAGCCAGAAAAACTCCCGATCGCTGGGTTGCGCAGAAAAGAAGGGGCAAAGG
>Ga0179593_1675608_pt1 | contig 18407 bp, 24 predicted proteins | sample CZODoug2_1_08_16_FD_185931 | JGI IMG/M metagenome (GOLD analysis project Ga0179593, IMG submission 185931) | Vadose zone soil fungal communities from Angelo Coast Range Reserve, California, USA - CZODoug2_1_08_16fungal (PacBio error correction) | ecosystem: Environmental > Terrestrial > Soil >...
AACCGTCCTCAGGCACAGAGGGGGCACGAAGAGTCCGAAGGCGGCATTGGGCCAAGGAAAAGCAAAAAGCTCTGGTCGGGGCTAATTGAAGGGCGGCGCCAAACAATAGTCCCAGGGTCTTCGCGAGGCTCCGAGTCATCAAAAAGACCACACCTAACATGGCTTTAACAAACATCCGTACTCGAATGCAGTAACTCGCCCGGATCAGGCAGAAAACTAAAACCGCTCGGGCCGTGAAATCAGGGGTATAGGCCCGCAGACCCGGTCGCGCAGAAACAAGAACGGGACTGGTTCTAAGTCTCCGTCCAACCTCACTCCAGGGTCGAAATCGGTCAGAATCACCGAGATCTGCATTAAGATAATCCAGATCTACTAGGGTCTAGTCTAAGGCATCAATGCATTCACGGGTCATTCCGAGGCAAAAAAAATTCTCATCCCCTACGGGACTTTTTGTAGTCCTTTAAGTTTTGGCACAAGGACGGGCAGAAGGGCCTCTAGCTTCAAAGTTTCTAAAAATTAATATGTAGGCCGTCGATTCTCGTACACTGCGATTCAGACGGCTTGGCGATCAGAGCAGATGAAGGGACAATGAACACTTCCCGCAAATCGGGGGTGCCTATGTCGAGGAAGACAATTTCTCAGGCAATCCTTGTCTGGAGGGGCAGGTTGCACCCAAAAAGTCGCCAAGCGGGGAAGGAACTGCGCGACGCCATCGCCGACGCCTCTACTCGTGTGCGCGGAGAATTTCTTTACCTAAAGGGGTCTGGACACCACCTCGTCCACTGGGGGACCTATCTCACCCCGATCGCTGGAATAAAATACCCTACCTTTGGACCTTTTGAATAAGTTGAAGCCTGTTCCGCAGCAGTAAGTGGCCATGGGAGCTGCAGTCAGGCTCAATTAAGTACTTGCACCGGTTCGTGATCGTTCGACTCACAAGGGTTAAGGATGGAAAGGGCCTAAAAGGGAGATAACCCACGGCCGACTGTACCGAAGAATCACTGGTTTCCTGGGGTGAGCGGGGCAGCAGGTGGGAAGTGAAACGAGGGAAGGGGGGGGACTGTGAAGCCCTAACACGACGAATCATAACGAGAACGTTCTTTCTTCAACATCATATCATCGGTTATAGGCGGTGGGACTTATTCAAACCCTGTATAACTCTGCTCAGGAAGTAATCGACCGAACCCACCCAGGAATTGGGGGGTAAAAAACGTGTGCGCCTAGGGGGGAGTTCGCTTCTGGCCAGACAGAGGACGTTTGTAGTTGTGGAGGGGTACCTCGACGGCAGGCTCGCATCGGCAGGGTAACAACTATGCCAAGCTTTCGACAGAGGAGAAATGAGAGGGCCTTCGAAGTGAAAGATGTGGTTTTTCTTGGAAAAAGCCCGCGTGTTTGTTACGCCGTGGACTTCGATAACGGCAGAACGCAAAAAGGGTAGTCGGAAAAGGTTACGTAGCCGTAACACACACAGGAACAGAACAGGCGTGGGGCAATGAAAAAAAAGGAGGAAAAAAAACGCAGAAATAGGAAAACGCCTTTTGCAGAAAGGCAGGCACTTATTGCAGCAGAGGGTTTGTATTAACATCCGACAAGGACAATTAAAAATTCCCGGCTGACGAACACCAATGGGGTGGGGGGGTTGCAAGGTGCTTAAACCTCGAATAAAGAACAATGAACCCTTGTGGGACCCCGAGAAGGGAATCCCAGATCTCTGAACACCAGGAAAGAACCCTACGATAGGCATACTGGAAACAAGGAAGCACATTCGGGGCTATCAGCGGCACGGAAAACAGAGAGGCCGAGAATTTACCCGGGTTACTCCGCTCCACCAAGAGAGGACGGCAAAAATTACCATAGGGGAAATCTGCGCCAGGAGGGACCGGCGGCCCGGCCTATGAACCGGAAGTGGTTTTGGTGGGGGAAAGTTTGTAAAAGTGACGAAAAGGGAGGGCGCAATGGAGGAACGTTTGGGTTCTGCAGACACCGAAGGGAGGATGTAAAAGCAAGAGGATCCTTTCAGTCGAATAAATACCCCGACCCCCCCCAAGGGGGTCCCCCAGAAAAAAAGAAAAAGAAGAGATCATCCTTCGACAAAACCATAGATAGGCCTGAATTGGTCCTAAAAGATCCACGCTGGCGATCCGGTCAATTTTTTTCTTCAAAGCCGTTAAAATCAGAGCGAATATAACCGAATCGAACGGAGTGTTGGAGGTCGGGGAAGGGGAAAGGGAAAGTTACCTGTAGGTTGGGCGGAGTGGGGGTAAAAATCAGATCACGGTAAAATCTTTTGCATCTCAAGGGAATGGTTCCAAAGCACCTGCACAGGAAGTCGGAATATACTGTCTGTGGCAAAAAGTTTCAGAACGTTCGCGAATAAACCTGGGGCTGGCAAAGCAGGGTCATCGAAAACCTTTCGATGGGGGAAAAGTCAACGCAGGGGCATTGGCTCAAGAAACGTCCCCTGACGCTTTCAAAGGGGAACTCGAGAAAAAATTGAGGGCATCAAGTATGAAGATGTACAAAAGCACGCACTCACCAAGAAGGGGCAGGGTGGACAACAGGTTTCGGAGAATCGGGACGTGGCAAGTAAAAAGCGCCAAAAAGGGGGAGGAACCACGGAGGCTCCGCATTGGCGCGGCAGAGAAAAATTTACGACGCGGGCGACCAAGGGGACGGGCTGACTTCCCGAACCTGACGGGAAATTGAGGGGGGAAATCACCGGTTACTGGGGGGAAGGACTTTCAAGATAGGTCGAAGTCGCTAAGATAAAGAATATTTGACACTGAAGAGCCCTCCCTCAAGTAAAAAACTACCTCAAGCACAATGGGTGACCAGGGCGGACCCTGGCGGCCCTGGCGTCTTACTAACGCATGGAAAAGAAAAAAGAAACCAGTGGCTCAAAGGACCGTACAGGATAGGTTTGGTTCGGGGGGGAAGAAGAGTTGAGGTAGTGGTGTGGGGAAGTGAGTTGAGGTTGGAGGGGGAGCGACGGATAGGTATTTTGGGGAGGGAGAAGGAGGAAGGTGATTGTGGCCGGGCGGGAGTCAAGAGGGGCGCGGAGCTGGAGGTGGGGTAAGGGTGGTGTCGGGGGTGCGGGAAAAAAGGAAGGGGAATGGGTATTAAAGCCAGTGAAAGCGTGTGGTGGGGTCACGAGGCAGAAATAGGGGGTAGGGGCGAATCAGCAAAGGGAAGAGAAGAGGAGTGTGGACCTCATGGGAAGGATGTGTGGGAGGATGACGGAGAGTGGCGGTGGAGTGTCGAGGAAGGGGGAGAAAAGGCGATCGGTGGCAGATGGTAGGGGGGAGAGGAGAAGGAGAGCAAAAAGGACAAAAAGGGTAATCGGAGGGGTGAATGGCGGGATGGAGAGAGGGAGTAAGGGGAGAGAGGGAAGCGGAAACAGAGGGAGGGGCGTGGAAGAAAAAGAATGGGAAGAAGGAGGAGGGGGGGAGGGAAAGGAGGGGGGAGGGCAAAAGCAGGAGATGCAATGAGTACCGGGGCGAAAGTGTGGAAGAGGGAACGAGTCGATCGGATGGGGTCAAGGTGGGAATGGGGAGGGAGAAATGGGAGGGAGGAGAAAACGGAGGAGGGAGGAGCCGATAGGGAACGAGGGCGACACCAAAAAGAATGGTCTACGAGCCGAGAAACGAGATGGGAAAAGGCGAGGAGGGGAGGGTAAGGGCGGGATGTTGCAGAGGGGGAGCGTGGCACAGTGTTTGTAGGGGGGGCCCGAGTAGGGGAAGATAGACATGACAAAGCAGGGGCTGACGGGGGAAGGACGGCTAACAAAAGAGGCGGATGAGGCGAATAGGGTCTAACAACGGGGCGAATTAGTGTCGGATGGGGCGGTGAGAACTCTAAGACGAGTGATAGTAAGGGTGGGCATGGAGGAGGCGAGAAGATGAAGGTGGGTTAGCCCAGGGTTGGGGAAAGGATGTTAGGGAGATGCTGCAAACAGTGCTGGGACGGAAGTAAGGGTTACGGACTGTATCTGGATAAAAGACGGGCAACGAACAACCAGGTATAACAAGCGGGAAGGGGGGAAACGGAACAAACCAGAAGATAGGGGGTTAGTTACAATGAGAGATGATGAAGGGGTTGGGAGTGGGCGGGAGATAGCAGTAGGCGGCAGGAAGGATAGTGGGAGGGAGAGAGGCGGGAGGAGAGGGAGAGTAGGGGTTAAAATCGGCAAAAGAGAACGAAAGAGCAGGCTGGGGGTGGATTAAGCGGTGCAATCCGCAAGACGTGAAGGCTCGTGAAACAAAAACGAGACCGCGTAAAGGGAGGAGGAGGGTTCGCGGAGTGGAGAAGACGACCGAGCCCGGGTAAAGATGTCGAGTGATGGGGAGGACGGAGGAACTAAAGAGTGGACTTTTAAGGACCTGGAAATAAACGGAGGGGGCAAGGGGTATGATCGGAGGGGACAGGAGGGGGGAAAGGACGATCGAGGCGATGGCGAAGAAGAACTGGGTAACTGACGGGTCATAAAGAAGGGTGCGGAGAACCGGCGCAGGGGGGCGTGGGGACACAAACAGCGAGTGGGGAAGAAAAGTTGCTAAGAAGTGAGGGGGAGGTTAGGGGGTGAGCATACGAGGGACGGGAGCAAGAGTCCCAGCTGGGTGGGGGTGGGGGGAAAAAAAGGAGCGAGGGATCGGAGGAACAAGAGAAGGCCGACCAACAGGAAGGCAAGGGAAGGGAAGATGGGGAGATAGGGAAAACACGGAAAGGTGGGAGGAGTAAGGGGAGAGTCGCCCAGCAAGAAGGAGGTCATGGCGTGGCTGCGAAAATCTAGGGGGGGTAGTGGAGCAGTAAAAAGGTGGGGGAAGAAAGCCAAAAGAAAGCGAGACGCGCGTAGCCAAGGGAGAGAGATAAAGGGGGTGGAGAAGGGTAGCAGTTACCGACTTAATCTGGCTGGCCATAGGGGGAACAGTGCGAGGTGGGCTAGTCGGGGCGTCTTGACAGGAAGGGGCGGGCTAAAGGAAATGGGACGCTAAGACGAGTTTAGAAATCGATAGGAGGGGATGGAAAACAGAGCGGAGGAAGCACAGGCGTGTGTAGTAGGGAGCCAGTCGGAGCGCGGAGGAATGTATATCAAACGGTTTAGATGAGAGGGAGAAGAGAGGGGGAGGATGGGTGGCACGGCACAAAGAGAAAGGGGAGACCAGACGAGATAAAGCACGAACCGTGGGGTAGATGACTGAGTGAGTTAAGAAAGGGTCAGGTGGGGACGCAACGAACGAAGGGGCCGGGGCATGCGCCCAGAAGGGTGGCTCAAAAGAGATGTAGAGGGGGCAGGTCAGACAGACTAGAGGAGTTTGAGACAGAGAACTAAAAATAAGATGTAGGGCGAAGATAGTGTGGGTACAGTCGGAGAGTGGAGGTAAGCGTGTGAGGGGAGAGATGGCAGGCTCTCCGGGACAGCCTGATGGACAGACTAGATGGACATTAAGATTAATCGGCCACTATAAAAAAAAGAAAAATCAGGAGGGGGGGTAACTGTGAACCGGCGAAAAGTCGACGAGTAAAGAGCGCGAGCGTAAACGCGAAGAGAACGAAGTTGGAGGAAGACAAAAAGGGGCGGGATAGAGGGGGTGAGGGGAGTCTATGGAATGAGATACAAAAGCTGTGGTCGGAGATAGAGAGGCTGGAGAAAGGAAGTAGTGTATATTGCGAAGCGGATTCTGGATCGATGAGAAGAAGGAAGGGAGGATGTGACGCGAGCGTGGCGCGAAGAAAAGCGGGGGGGCATCGGATAGGATACGTATGAGTGTACCAGAAGGTCGGAGGGGGCAGCAGTGGGAGGGTAGCGATGAAAGAAACACTCTCACCTTCGACAAACCCCCAGTGTGCTGGTGAGGGGGAGGTTTTGTGTGGGGGTCCTAGGAGCCAAGATAGGGCGTGTGGGGGGGGTCGCTGGACCAACCCCAACTAAAACTCAAAAACTCAACCCCAACGAACAACTGCAACACGAAACAAACTCGTAACAAAAACCATACACAATGGAATTGCAGGATGTAGGCTAGAAGTAAGAGGAGAAAAAAAATGAGAAGAAATGAAGGAAGGGAAAGTATAATGACGTAAGCGAAGAGAGTAAAGAAGAGAGAAAGTAAGGGGGGTGGGAAGGGAAACGGGGGGGGGAGGGAGTGTGCCGAAGACATTCGGACACGATGTAAAGTAGAATAGGGAGGATACGAGGGGAAGAAGAAGAAGGAGAGAATCCAGGTAATGAACGATAGAGGGCAAGAGCGGAAGTATGAAGATAGAGCCAAAAAGGTGAAATCGCTAAATGATTGAAGGGAAAGAGTGGGGGTGGGAGATCAGGGGGGCGCAGTAACAGGGAGGGGTAGGAGGGGGACGGCGGCAGGGAACAGGGGGGGCGGAGTAGAAGGAGGGCGAAGAAGCAGGCGAGGAAATTGGATGCGATGTTTAATAGACGGTACGGCGACTGGGGGTAATAGGGGGAAAGCAGAGAGGAGTAATGCGGGAGAGAAGAGAGGTGGAGGTAAATAGGGGACAGATAGGGGGAAGAGTGAGAACGGGGGGAAGGGGTGACGTGGAAGAATGGAAGAGATGGGAGAGGAGGAGGATATATGTGGATGGAGAGTTGAAGGAGAGGGGGTGTGCGGTTGAAAAACAAGACGCGTTGGAAGGTTGTAGTGGGGTGGGATGGGTAGATCAGGAGAGGAAGGCATTGAGGAGGAAAGGTAATTAGGGGAAGAGGTGTGGTAGATGACTAAGTCTGGTGATGGGGGGGGAGATGGGGAGGGAGGGGGAGCGAGGGGAAGGGGGGCGAGAGGAGGAGGGAAAGGGAAACTAGTGGGAGGGAGGAGAGTGACAAAACTGGGGAGAGTGTAAACTAAGGTGGTGTGAGATAAAGAGGGAGAGAAGGGGGGAGGTAAGGAAGGATGGAAGGAGAGGAGAAAGACGGCGAGTTAAGACGAGAGGGGGGATGCGGGGGAGGGAGTAAGGTGGGGGGGCAGAAAGAGGAATGAATAAAGAGAGCGAAGGGGAGAGTAGCGGTAAGAGAGAAGGAAACAAAGGCGAGGGGAGAAACAGAGGAGGGGGCGAGGGGGAAAAAGGTGCCTCAGGCAAGGAGCGATAGGGGAGTGGCAGGGCGAGATCAGAGTATCAAGGAGGGGGGGTGCGGAGGGGAAACTGTGGGGAGTTGTCGCGAGGAGTGATTGGGGGATGAGGAAGTGGAAGAAAATGAGGAGGACAGAAGATAATAATAGAAAGGGAGGGATGAATGGATAGCTAAAAGGAAGACTATAACACGTCATACATAGAAACACGAAATAGGGAGGAACGTGGCGATGAGCCAAGACATGGAAAGCAGACGGGCCTAGGTGGGGGGGACACGAAAGAAGCAGTAGGGTGGGGAGTGGAGGAATAGAGGGGCCGGCAAGGGCGAGAAGGGGAGGCTTAAGGGTCTAAGGAAAAGGTAGTAATGCAGAGGAGACAAGACGCTCCAGTGTGAAAGAGGGATTCGAAAAGAAAACATCAGATGTAGGGACGCAGCGCTTCAGGCGACGGGCCGGGAGAGGTAGTAACGTCCGGGAGAAGGAGGCAGAGGAAAGAGGAGCATAATAAGGGTGCGAGAAAGAGGGTTCGTGCAGGGAGATACGGAAAACCGAGGAGTGGGTGGAACGTTACGAAGGAGGTGGCGAGCCCGAAATACTACTTGCCGCCGCAGTCGAAATCCGCAAAAGAAGAAGATGGGGTGGCGGAAAACAAAGAAATTGGAAGCCCGGATGGGAGAGGTAAAGGTTAAGAGGGTTAGTGGGGTGACCGATAAATACTAGGCATCGTAAGAACACAGCTATCCGCAACAACCGGAGAAAGTGAGGTCAGTAGGCGAGAGATTATTCAGCACACAAAAGCCGGGGGACTAGGGACAGAAAAGCTGGAGCGGACAGAAGCGGCAGTTTAAGCGACACTGGGAGAACAGCAAGGCGCAAGCAGCACCAGAGCAGGGACGAGCGCCCGGGGGAATAGATGCAGGCATAGTGAATTATAGGTGTGGGGAGCATGAGTGACAAAGAGAAGCGCTAGGGAAAGTTTTGGTGTGTTGTGGGGGGGGTGTGGGTGGGGACAATTGTGTGCGCGTCGGTGGATTCCTATTGTGGTTGGATGGCACCCGGAAAACACCACTCCAAACGCCCCCAACCCGAAGAAACTCCAAATCCAAAACCATCTACTAATGCCGCGCGAGTGGGGGGGGGGTAAGGTTGCAGCGAAGTGGTGGGGCAGTATTGGGGGGGGAGGTGTTAGGGAGGTCCACACCCTACCACACACTAAACCAACGTCCATCTTTAACCGCAAGACCACTCCAAACCCCACTCAAAAAGAAACTGCGCACCCATTGACTGACTTACAGAACGGTCACAACAAACGGGGGGGGGGGGGGGTGGTTTGTCCTACTACCTTTACACGAAATACATGAGCCCACATAGCCAAAAGGAAAACGCTATAAACACACGACCCAACCCACACCAAGCGCGAACACAGCAAAACGCAAAAGCACAAATGCACCGAAAGTGCACAGGGAACGGGAGGAAACGAAAACCGGCTGGACGCACGTCCCACGGGAGAGGAAGGCTTCAAGCTGAACTGAAATCTGCCTGGCTGTTGTTACTCCAGCCCAAAGGGGGAAAGGAAACCACTCTCGACTAAAAAAAATTCGTGCAGAGAGAGATGTGTAATGGGGGAAGGAGGGGGGCTGCAAGGGGAGGTACCTAAGGGGACGGGAGGGACTTTCAGGTTACCTTACGCTTGCTATCACTACACACTATGACTGTCGGTTGTAAGGAAAAATGGCTGGTACTAAAGAGAAAGGCGTCGCCCGGACGAAAGTACAAAATCAACCGAGGTCAGTGTCCTTGCCGGCTTCGTACTGGGAGAGGTGACTTCTTCAGAAACCTTCGCGGGAGCGTCGCGCCCCAGTGAGGAAAAAGACGGGGAAGGGGTTGCGGCAATAGTAACGTCGAACAGAAAAGATTTCTCCGTAGGGTTGGCGGGAATGAAGGGGGTAAAACAAAAAAGGGAAAGCGGAGAGCCGGCGCTTAAAGGGGGGAGTTCAACTCTCAAAAATTGAGACTCAAGGTCCTTGGCTGGTGGGACGTTTTCCTTGCCCCTGGAAGGACCGAAGTCGACAATGTTGTCAAAAGAGAAAAGGGGGGGGGGCTTGATTGGGGAGCTGTGCTTTTCATAAGGGAAGGGAGGGGGGGGCCCATAGGTGCTGCGCGTAGTCGAATTACACGAGGGGGGGGGGAAGGGAACTAGGCAGATGTCTCGTGTTGGCAACATCGAAAAGGGAGAATGCGCGGAGGATCGACAGCCCAAGTTATCTCTCAACTCAGGGGGAAAGAAAGGGAGCTAAAAATGTGCATCCGTGACGACTCGGAATGGCAAGGGACTCAACCTGGCAAGAGATTTTACGATCTAGGAAAAAAAAAATGCGAAATCTTCCCACCAGAAAGGTCCCTTCGGGACATACCAAACGTTTGCAGGCAGCCCTAAAGGACAAAAAAAAGAGGAGGAGTATTGATATTCGATCAAAAAAAGAAGAAAAAAAACTTACCCTCAAGCAGAAGAAAGTGATTAGGTAGGGGGGGAAAGAAAAACTGACAACCCTTGAAAGCGGAAATCTCTTGGGGAAAAGTTCGCGACGCCCTGCAACGGCTTCTGTCAGGGTCAGGGCTCCTCGACTTCGGGGGCCAACAACAAAACTGAGACAGGGGGGGACGCCTCAGAGGTTAAACTTAAACCTTTCCATCTCAGAGAAAAGGGGGGGATACTCAAAAGGGGAGGGCACCAAGCTCATAGGCCTGGAACGAGGAAATTCCGTCTGGGCCTTGCCGGCGAGGGGGTCCGCCTCTGTATGGCGGAGGCGGAAGCTAGTTTGTAAAAAAAAAGAGATTGCGCCGACTCACCTGGGCGAAACGCCCGCCCGGATAAAATTTGAAGGTCAAAATCGGAAAAGGGGGACCGCAGGTTCGCGCCAGGGTCTGGTACGGGGTGTCAGAAAAGGGCTTTGAAATGGGGAAAAACAAATCACCCCAGATGACCTGGGGGGGGACTGACGGGGTGAAAATCCTTTCCAACCACCACAAGCCGGGTCGGCGGACAGCGACGAAATAACCCTGTTTGGGGGAGGGAGGGGAAATGACAAGCTCAATCAAAGATGTGGCCAGGAAGGACTGGAAAATTTGTCCTCTGAGGGCGCGTCGAAATGAAAACGTAACTTAGGTGGAGGAAGCTCTAGGGGTTGGATCAGGGGAGGGTGTTATGTTCTAGTGTAAAAAAACAAAAAGGTGAAAAACTGTAAAACGTTCAGTTCTGACGGCAGTGGCGAAGAGAAAGGCGGAGACAAAAAAATCAACACTTTCTACAGACAAAAAAGAGGGGGAAGGACTGATGGTCGCAATATGGGGGGGAAAAGTCGATATCGAGGGGGGGAAGAAGCTAAAGAGTTGGGGGTACGAATCGCCGATGCGAATCAAAAAAAACCGAAATGAGACAGGTTAAGGGTTGACTAAAGGGAAGGAAGGTAGAACTGTTTCAGGCAAATCCGGGGGGGCGGGTCGGGATGAGGGGGATGCAAAAGGTTAGGTTTATAGGGCTAAGAGAAAAGCAAGGGGTATCTGAAACTTGGATGCAAGGGGGAAGGGAAGGAAACAGTTGCCGCGGATCGCGAGGGTGTGGGGGAATCAGTCGAGGGCTTTCAAAGATCGGCCAGCGGGAATTCCGGGAAGAGAAAACAAGGGGACAAGGAGCAAAGCCCCTTAAAAAAAAGCCGCCGGGGGGATCAGAATCAACAGTCGGACCTTCACTATCTGCCAGTTGACTTGAGAAAGAGACAACTAGGTCAAACAACGGGCTTGTGCCGACTTCTTCAGGGCGGGGGTAGAAACGTAAGCCGCACTAAACTTGGTATGAAAGCCCCGACCCCTCCACTGTCCCTCACGTTCAGGAGTCCTCTAAAGGTTGTGAAATGCGGAAATCACCGGGCCGGAGGTGGGAAGGCTTTCGTAAAAGCGCACACGATCACGGCGCGTCGAGGCGATTCATGCGAGAAATGGCGGTTTGAAGCCCTTAGGGAGAAGGAAGGGGATTGCAGACGACTTAGGATGAGGTACACCGGAAAAAAAAGGGAGGGTGCAGAATCCGCGACCTCTGAGGCCGACGGAGAAGAGTGTGAACGGAAGTTTCGTGCTTGGCGATGATAGACCAGAAGAGGGGGGGGATTCTAAAAAGCGAATAGGACAGGGGAATACTCCTCGCAGACACGCAGTATAATGGGTGGGAAGGGAGAGTAACTGACCTACTCAGGGGGACATCAAAAGGTACAGTACGCTCACGTCGGAAGGAGGGGGGACGTTGAAAGGATGTTTGTAAACGCCGGCAGGGGGGCTGGGGGGGGGCTAGTCCTGCTACTACTCCTCCCTTATGAGGGCTGAATATGGGTGCCTGCACAAATACCACGTTGATCTCATAGGTCGGAAGGGGTTGAAAATTAGGTTTGTTGGGGAGCCTAAAAGGAATTATGCCTGGAACAGGGAAGAGATTCATCCGTAAGAGGGCTTATTGCATCGCCCTCTCGTCGGATAGGGGAACTTAAAATGGGGCTTACTATGGGCTTTTGGGGAGGGACTACAACTATGATGGTTGACGATGGGTTGGGGCTGTGGGGGAGTGAAAAAGAAGGACAAGCCTCGCGTCGAAAGAAGAGAACCGGGGGTTTTCAAGTGTCCGAAAAATAGCCAAACTACCCGGGCAGCTCAGCCCTAGGAAAGAATTGAAGAATGCCCCGCCGGCCTAAGGAGGGGAAAGAAGAGGTCGATCTTGCGACTCAGAGAAAAAAACCGCAGTAGGAAAAGAGAATACTGCCCACGGCGACGAAAAAGGTCCTCGATGTGCACTGACAGAAAAAAGGCGGGTTAAAAGGTTAAAAAAGGAGAAATAAATTCAATTCGTTTCGAGCAAGGGGCTTTGGGAGGGGGAGACCACAAAGAAGCGCTTCGGCCCTGAGGGAAAGGTCTAGGCAGGAGTCTTCAAAAAACGACCATCTAAAAGGGGTTAAACCAACATCCTGCCGGAATCTAAACATTAAAAGAGAGGACCTTTCTCAAGGGAGACCATGCGATGCAATTTGCACAGAAAGCCTGCAGAGAGGGGGAAACAAAGCCGATCCAAAAAACCTCAGGTTACTGGGGACTAAAAACGAGGCCACTACTCCTTGAAAACGGCGTTCTAAAGCAAAGGATCACCGAATGAGGATGGGGGAAGCAATCCTGACTAGTCTGAGGAGGAGAAGGAAAGAAGGGAGTAAAAAGGTAAGCTTATCATTAAGTGACAAAAATCATCAAAAGGGACCTTGGGGATCGTCCGGTAAGCGAGTTCCGGCTTGTTCTTCAGGTTCCCACCTCCCGTCCTGACGTGTAGAGAAAGGCTCCTTTAAGGTAAGATAAGGGTAAAGATCCTTTCTTCGCTAAAGCGCCCAAGGAGGAAAAGAAAAAAACCTCCCAAGGAGAGTTCCGGGGGCGCTGTACTTGCTGGCCCGAAAAGGGAGTGAAGCAAAAAGGAATTGATTGTTTAAACGTGCAAGGCTGAGGAACCTACTTGGTCGTAACAAAATTCAGACCCGCCAGAGGATCCTGGACAAGGAAGGGGGGACGCGAGCCGGTCTTTTGACCGAGAAATCTCGTAAACCCACAGACGGAAATCTCCCGAAGGGACGCTGGCGATAAGGGGGAAGAAAAAGAAAGGGAAAAAGTGGGAGTGCTTTGTAACCTCATATGCAAGAAAAGTGTCGCTGAAGCTGACTACCGTTAGAATGAGGGCGGTGGAAGGGACGGCAAAAAGTGTGGTGAGGGTCGGGGTCACCGTAACAGAGGGGCGAGATCGCTACTATATGAAAACTTAGGAAACCTGGCGACTGTACCTAACGCAGACAAAGTCCCAGCGGGAGCCAGTGCACAGGGGGAGGGAGCTGTCGATCACGCTGCCGGGAGGCGGGGGAAGGAAGCAGAGAAATCTACACACAAAAGAGAAGATCGGGCGTTCGTCACTGAAGCGAGTCCAGAAAGAGGGTGACACACTGAGGGACTTTTCAACAGGTATAACATAACATATACCGGATGGGCAAAGAACAAGACCGAAACCACCTGTGTGGCAATGGAAAAAGGGGGGACTAATCGGCCTGGAAGTTTCCTGCGGTCTCAAGAAACCAAAAAAATCTCATTTATTTGTAATCCAACCATTGCCGATTCGTAGACACTGAAAAGTTTCTCAGACAAAAATCATCGCCGCCTGAGGGGGCGTGGCAGTTGGGGGTTGTTCTTATCAAACACGGAGGGGGGGGATTGGCACGCCGACTCGAAGGGGGTGATCGGAGGAGACGGCGAAAAGAACGGACAGTCTTCACCCTTGGGGGGGGGGTCGGGGGGAACAAAACGTAAATAGTTAAAAAAACATAAGGGGGAAAATGTGCAAAACGCCTCTTATCTGACTCCCGGAGAGGAATTTTAAGACGCGCATAAGGGGGAAATGGTCTTCAAGAACATTTAGGGGCGAAAGGGGGTGAATCACTCGCAGCCACCTTAGGGGTCATTTATAAGAGGACACCGAAAAAAAGACGTGGTGGGTTGTGTTGGAAAGAAGGGAGGCCGAAGAAATCCTGAAGGAAAAAAACAAGGGAATCCACAGACGGAGAACCGTCAAGACCTGGGCTACGAGAGAACTGGGGAACCCGGCATTGAAGAAGAAATACAGGACTCGGAGAAAATAAGAGGCGCCAAGGATCGAAAAGATAGTGGTCAAACCCGAGGACTCCGCCACGGACAACCAAGGAGGGAGAAGACCGGCCAAAATAGCCGACGTGGACCTTCTTGAAAAAGGAAGGAAGAAGAGGAGAAGAAGAAGGATCGATGGCTTCCATGGCGAAAGAAGGCGCCCCTTAAACGAGGCGTTTTGTGTGACGGAGAGAAAAAAGGAAGGCGAGGAAAAGAAGAACCAAAAAGAAGCCGTGCAGTCGCACCGATGAAGGAAAAAACATAAAGGTAGGAAAATCCTGGTTCAAGAAAATAAAAAGGGACACGGGAACCGGGTTTCCGGGCTGAAAGGAATTATTTCATCAACGCAAATACAAGAGTTTTAAGGGGGACTTTGGGGAAAGTGAAAGGGAGGGGGGGGGGGGTGGGAAAAGAGTTTCCGGAATGGAATGCAAGGGGGGCAACGGTTCCGATATCACCTGTCACTGGGCCAAGTTGTCGGAAAAGGGGAACAAAAAGACTACTCGAAGGGGAACTCGGCGCGATCCCCTGGCTGGCGCCCGGAAAAAGAAGGGAGCTCGGGGAAGGTATGGTGCACAAGGGTGCAATTTGGGCGAAGAACGGCCCCGTAACAACCAGACGAAATTTTCAGGGGAAAAACAACAAACGCGGCACCGGGAGGGGGAGAAAAAAAGGAAATGAAAGAGAATTTAAATGACTAAAAAGCCAAAAAAACCACGTCCAGGGAACCGGGGTACAACATTTTCGAAGGGGGCAAAACGGGCCGGGGGAAAGGGTGAAGATCCAAGCCAAGGTTGAGACCCCGAAGGGGAGGAGAACGTTTCAGGCCTGACGGACAGAACAATTAGCCGCAGATCCCCTAATTTCTGGAAGGGGGTCCGACGGCCGAACACCGAAAGGGGAGGGGAAAGTTTGGAGATAAGAATCCTTAAAGAGGTCAGGAAAAGGAGAGGATCGAGCTAAGTTGCGAGACACTTCTCGGGGGAACCCCTGGAGAAGAAAAAAACCGTACCAGGAGAACTGACAATTGAAAAAAACTTCACGTGGACCTGGTCGCCCTGGGCCTGCGTACTAAAAAAAAAGAGGGGGAAAGGAAAACCGTAGGAAAAAAACCCAGGGAGGGCAAGTAAAATTGGTGAGGGGATGTGTATTGAATGTTGGTGGTGGCGGAGAAACAAAACAAACCAAAACACCAAACAAACAACACAACACACAAAAACAACGTCTGTATCCTTTGTTTTGCAGGGTTGGCATACGAGCGGGGCCGCTACTGCCTACGGATGAAAGCGTAGGTTCCTCAAGCCCTACAAGTCTATGAAAACTTACTTCCCCTCCTAACGCCGACGGTATATCCCCCCGAAACAGAGATGCACCAATACTAGACTCTCTGGCGGAAGGGCCAAAAGAAAGCAGGGGGAGGGGGGGAAACGTGAAACAGCCCCCGCCGGCCCGGCTCTCTCTCCAAAAAAAATGAGGGAAAAAAAGGGGCCGCTTTATTGTGGACCAAATTCGTTTCCAGAGGACAGCGGGCGATCACGACGTCCTACTGACAGAGGTCGGGGGAAGTCGCCACTTCTGAGTCGTGAAGGGGCAGCGTCCGTACACCATGGGAAGAAAAAAAGGGGGAAAAGCTGAGATGGCAGGCTTGGGGAGGGAAACGAAAAAAGACTGTCGGGCGGAGCGCTCCTTCAGGGGTACCTTCTCGGAGAGTCCATAAGATTGAGGAATACTCAGTTTGACATGACCTTAAGACGAAACCGGCTGAGGAAACCAGAACCGGGGGAGGAAATAGTCCTTCTGCCTGAAAAAAAAAGAAGGGGGAAGGGGCGGGGAATGTTCTGCCGTCCGCTCAGGACACTGTGCGGAAAGGGAGGGGTGGGACTCCCAAGAAAAAAGGGTTAAGGTTCCCTTGCCAAAGAAAAAAGAAAAAGAGAAGGGAGGGTTTTCAAAGGCTTAAAGGGGCGGTGTCCTTGTGGTTCGCGGGGCATTCGAAAAGGAAAGGAAAGAACCTGGGCCAGCACGGTCTAACGTGAAAAAACGTGTGGACGGGGTCCGATGGCATTATCCAAGTAAATAGCGAGGGGGCCCAGGGAACGCAGTTGTCCGAAACGCCCTGCTGGAAGGGAGGGCAAACAAGTTGTAAGTGGTCGCCCGGAATAGACAAGCCGTTCCGAAAGTAGCTCTGACCAAGAAGACCACACTGCCTCTCGTAGAAAGGCGAAGGGCCACGATTGACCGTAAAGGAACGAAAAGAACCCCACCCTACAGGTACCCTTGGAACCCACCTGGGACCAGCAGACCTTCCAACAACGATTCTTATGGAAAGTCAGAAAAGAAGAAAATGGAAAAAACTCGCCTCACTAACAGTGAGGGGGGGGGGGGAAAGGGGAACACAAACGGGCCGGGTCCGAGGTCGGATGGGGAAATAAGGAGAGGCCCTCGCTTCGGCCAGGTCGTACTTGAAAACGAGAAAAAGGATTGGAAAACACAAACTCCGGGTTCAAAAAAAAAAAAAAAAGGTGGCGCGAAAAAAGGAGGAAAAATTTCGTAGTCCTTACCAACGGCTGGAAGACCCGAGTCTTGAAAAGAAGAGGACGTTCCATGCAGAAAAAATGAGGCCCGATGGTCCTTCTGTAAGGAGGGGGGCTTTTGGGGGGGCTGAGGAAAAAAAAGGGCACATAGAGCACGCACCTTGGCGAAACGTGGAACTGCTCAAGAAGGGGAAGGATTTCACCTCGCCTTGAAAAAAAAGTCCTGACAGTGGTCCTGGAAACTGTTTTCTCAGTCGGTGAACCGGAGAGGTCCACAGAGTCAGGAATTTGTGGGGCGCGGAGGGGGAATCTCAGACACACGAGCCAGATGGCGGCTTCAAAGGAGTAAAGTCATGGGACAAAAACGCCTTGCAAAAAGAGGGCGGGATGATAAACAAAAGGGGGAAGTCTGCTTGAGGAGGAAAAGGGAGCGCCTTATTGGGGTCCCTATACGAGAGGGAAAAAACGTTGGCTCGGAAGGTTGCGGGGTGACTGACATTACATTTGGGGAGAAAGGTGAGTAAACGTTCAGTCGACGCATTGGAGAGAAGGAAAAACGAGAGGGCCAAGACAACAAACTTTAACTTCCCTAAACACCTCTAAGGGGTCCAAATGTACGGGCGAGATGATAGAGGGGGGGGGCATCAGGAAAAGGTTGGGGAAGCGGTGGGAACATCATGTGGCGAGCTATCAGTGGGGACGAAAGAAAAGCTTTGGCCAGGAGAAAGCCGACCATTCCTCCCGTACAGGAGCAACGGTTCCATTAAGTAATAGGTGGAGGGGGGGACGTCGGAGGGGTATCTGGTGTGATCACCGGCGTAAATCAAAGAAAAGGGAGTAAAAGGGGTTAATATGGACCGGGGGATTGCTCCGTGACGAAGCCCTTGGCCGAGATCAGAGACCGCAGGCGCGGCTAGGAAAGCCGAGAGTGAAGCATCTCTAAAAACGGTCTAAAATCACGAAGGACCCGTGATCTGCTTTTCTGGAATCCGCCGATTTTTCTAGCGGTACCTTCACGATCGCGGAGAAGAGACTACCATTGTGATTCTTATAGGGAACTGAAAAGAATTAGTCTAGGATCTGTGTGGAAGAGTGCCAAAGCAGGAAGCTGGGGAGGAAAAAAGGGAAGTAAAAAGTACCCTAAAACCCGGAAAAAGAAAAATCCCCGTTAGGTTCCACTAGAACCCGAGGGGACAGTCGATTAGAAAAACGTGCCCGAGGTTACGAAAATGAGGGAAAACAGGCGCCTAGAAGGGAACGAGCCCGCTTCTGGTCGATGTGACGCAACGGTTTCGAACCCGCCTGAAGGAAACGCAGGCAAAAGGGCAACTGTCTCAGAAGGAATGCTGCACCTGAGCCTTTTGAGGGAAGGAAAGCAAAGCTTAGGGGGACATACTGAGCCTCGGCGAAAGGCGTGCAGCTTGACGAGCTCAGCTGTACCTGAATCAGGGGAAAGGGAACGGGTTAGGAGAAAATAAAGGGCCGGCGTTGCCTAGCAGACAAGATAAAGGGGATGGTTGAAAATATTGCAAAGCGCCCGAGGCCTAGGGAGGGAGGGTCCGCGAAATCGGGTGAGCTGGCGATTGGGGGGGCGAGGGGGGAGAAAGGGAAGTCGGGGGAAAAACGCCAAAAAAGCTGAGATGGCCGTCGCCGCCCCCCAGACCAAGTAGGTGAGATTTACGCGTGGGGACGCCGGTTCCAGTAGGAGGGGGGCCGGGGGATACTAGAAAAGGAACCTGAAAAAAGGTTGAACCAACCTGCGGGCGGCATTCCGATACCTGATGGAGGGAAGTTCACCAGGGGAAGCCCCGGGACTGGCAGAGAAATGCCGTAAGAGAGGCGGGAGAAGGCAAAAGGGGATGGGTTGTGGTTAAACAAAACGCATGAATGGCCGATGCGGGTCGTGGCGGAAAAAAGCTAGAAATCAAGGAAAAAGAAGACTGAGAAATCGAGGGAGGTCCGTGCGTGTGGTCGCAATGGGAGGCCGAAAAACCTGAGGACGAAAAAATGCAAAGCATGAGTCCTGAGCACGATAAAACATGGCCCCGGCCGACACAGTTAAAAGGGAATTGGAAATCTTTAAGCT
>Ga0179593_1395740_pt1 | contig 18406 bp, 14 predicted proteins | sample CZODoug2_1_08_16_FD_185931 | JGI IMG/M metagenome (GOLD analysis project Ga0179593, IMG submission 185931) | Vadose zone soil fungal communities from Angelo Coast Range Reserve, California, USA - CZODoug2_1_08_16fungal (PacBio error correction) | ecosystem: Environmental > Terrestrial > Soil >...
GAATCTCTTCGGATGGGAAAAAGCCCCGCAACAGGGACTTCTGACAGGTCACTAGGAAAGGAAACAATCGGTAGCCGGCGGCCGTAATCGTCGGGAAAGGGGTATGTCGGAGCTCCTCTCTCGGGACTGTCTCGAAAGCGCATGGAATGTCCTCAGTCAAAATTCTAAAGAAAAAAGAGAAACACACCCCAGCTGTTGGTTAGTCCTCAATAAAAGGAGAAGGGAATTCAAAATCAGCCAACGCATCAGCTCCCCGAGCTGTCAAAAGATCACTCTCTTTCTTTAAGGAATCGGAAGGGAGAAGAAAGAATTTGGGGACTATGCATGAATCTCTGTAGCTATGCTCGGTAAAGAAAAAAAAACTAGCCTACTCCAGGGCAGGAAAGGGGTATTCAAAAACCTCTGACTCGTGGAGGAGTCCGTAATGCATGAAGGGGGACAAAAAGTGTGATTTTCTAACCACCACTTCCGCAAGAGGAAAGGGCAAGGGCACTCTCATCGTAAGAAACAGGGTCTCGGCACAAAGGCAATTCATGGGAGAAGAGAATAAGAAATGTGGAGCGCCTTTGAAGTCTACGGGGCGAAAGCAAGTCATGCTCTCAGAGACCGCAAAGATCAGCTCCCTCTGACTAAAAGTATGGCCAAAGTGGGGAGAGAGACTGGCGAGAAGAAACGACCGGAGAGAAGTGAAATCTTACGATCCGCCTGCGTTGTTGAAGCAGGGGCGGTCGAGACTGAGGGGGGCCCAGAGAAAAGACGAGGGTTTTGAGAATCAACTAAAACATCTACATAACCACTTTCAAGCGTACCATACCGAGGAATCAAGGCAAACAAGACCTAGGTAACCGATTCGGATCGGGGAAAAGGGGCAGTGGGTTCATGGGCTTGGAGGGATGAAGGCGCCACGAAGGAAAAAAGGGCTAAAGGGGCTGTTTAGTCTCTAGGTTTAGGGGATGATCACGCTATTAAAAAAAGGAGAGCAGCGGATGAGGGAGGAGATCGCGCGTACGTTTAACTTCCGTGAACGTCGAAAGAAAAAAAAAAAAGAAGACAGGATCTTTTACTCGGATAAATTACGCCTTTACTTCGTCGGCTCAGAGGGTGATTCAGCCCCGGGAGAGGAGTCATGCGCCCTAATACGCGACGCGCCGAACCAGCCGGGCTTATTACCCTGCGCGGCAGGAGAAGGGGGGAAAAACCGGACCCACCAGGGCACTACTTGACTTTCTTCTAGATCCGCCCTTGAGGAAGTGGAAAGCGACCGGAACAGAGAGGCAGCCACGAACCGACGCGAAACTTTAGAGGCCCACGAAGCAAGAAAGCTACAATCTCTTCTCTATAGCAAGTGACGCATGAAATAACACCGTCGCAAAAAGGGATGCGATTCGAGATGCCAGAACGCAAAGAATCCTATACAGCTTTCAACAAAAGGGAGCGAAAAAAAGCGGAAAGGATGGCACCGGGAGAAAAAAAAAGCCGCTAACTTATGAAGATGGAAGGGAAAGGGAATTCTTGCACTTCTTAAACCAATGACCAAATTAACTTTTGCTGCAGTGCAATTCTTAGTGTGGGTGGGGGGAGGACGGCGGAGTGGGGCGAAGGGAGCTACTCTCAGGGCTAAGAATAGGAACAGGCACGGCAGTTAAAAGGGACTAGGGGAGGGAGGGGTTGTCCCGTCTGGCTCAAAAGCGAGTGGAGACGTTGTAAATCCTTTTTGACGGCATAAGAGGGGGGGGCAAATCGATGATGCAAACGAAAGGAATCTCGATCTCACACGGAAGGGAAGTTGGGAAAAGAGCGTTCACCAGGGGAGCACGTCGGACGCGGTTAAACAAGATAACCTTGGGGGTACCAGCGGAAAGGGAAAAAGAGGAAGGGGATTGCAGCAACCGCAAACGTCCAATGCGGAGTGGCGCTGGGGGTAGGCATGCATTTCTTTCCTTGAAGTGCCGAGGTCAATGGATGGAGAACTCGGGGTCCCTCGGAGGGGGGGGGGTGGGGGCGGTCCGATCAGATTAATAGAACGAGGGTAAACTTAACAGAGAAGCTCGGGCCGGCAAAGATATGACAGAGCCGGTGGAATCATGACAGGGTCGACCGGGCACACTTTGCAGGTCGCGATTTTCCCCGAGATGAGGACCCCATCTCCCTTCCCTCCGTCCGGCTGAAAGAGACATGATCAAAAAAAAAAAAGGAGGAAAGGACAAGAAAAATTTGAAAGAACGGAAGGCGGGCACGGGGGAAGGTCGCAGTCATCTAGAGGGAAAACAGAGACGAGAAGGAAAAAAGGGAAAACGAAGAAATTCTTCTCCAAAGGGTGAACAATCTCGAGCCATCTTTCGCCGAAGAGCGCGCTCTGTACGGACCAGAGGGGGAAGATGATGGGGGTCTAGTCTAAACGGAAGCCAACAACGGATATCTTTGACGGAACCAGGGGAAGAAGGAAAATTGGGGGAAGACGGAAGACTAAATTAAGTTCTCAATAAAATCGCAAACTAAAAAAGGGTGAAAAGTGGGCGGTGGAGGGAAAGTCAAAAGCCAAACCCGGGGGACCATGGGAGAGTTGGGAAAAGGGGGCGATCTTTCCTTAGGGGGACGGGAAAAAAGGGCGCCCCAAGTCGGTTCTTACCTGCTATCGTAAATGGGGATAGGTTGAAGAAGAGGGACCACCAAACTGAACAACCGGAACCTCAACGAGTGCCAATCGGGGGCAATGGGTGGAAAAAAGGAGAAAGCCCCTTAGAAACGTCGGACATCAAAAATTACTCGGATGCATGTCAAAAGAAGTCAGGCCGTCTTAGAAAAAGCGGGGGCGCCTCACTCCTGGCCGGAGGAAAACCCAATAAAAGTGGTAAAATCACAAGAATCTTCAGCGGCGATTACAGAAGAAGCGCCAGGAAAACGGGTATTCAGAACCGGCCGGTAGGAGAGTTCAATCGGTGGTTCTGTGAGATCCCGGGGGAAACTTAAATCGTAACTAAAAAAAGTTTAAGGGAGCCTGAAAAGCTACGTCCCGGGGAAGACGGTTGGGGGAAGCGTCACGTGCCTCTCATAGAATACTTTTTACGTGGAAGGAAAGAAGATCAGACATCTCGTACAAACTCCTCTTAAGGGTCAAAATGGAATTATTGAGGGGAGGGGAGGATGGGGAAGTCCGCACGCACGGTAGTTTCTCTACCTTCACAGGGCCCGGGGAAAAAAGGGGGGAAACAATTGCTCAGGTGTTTATGGAGGGGTTTCATCACAAACAAGGGGAGGAATTAGAGCTACGCACGGGGACAAGTCGCAGAATCAGGCGCAAAAAGAAGAAAAGAACCTGGACTGACCTCAAAAGGGCCACAACACTTTCTTAAATTAGTCCCTATTCCAAAGACGGCTTCTGTACGAAAGCGTACGAAAGTTGGCCAGCCGCTCGTAACGGGTACCGAGCGCCTTAAGCCGTTTATCCGAAAAGGAAGAAAGGAAGAAAAGAAGTACTCGTCACCCCCCCTCCGACGATCTCGACAGCTCTACTACGGGGGAGAGGAGAAGGATATAAAGAGCCTAGCCTCGAACAGATCCTTAAGAACCAGGCCCGATCAACGCGTGTAATCCTCTCCTAAAGTCGGGGGGTCTTGAGAACAAAGGGAGGAAGTGGTATTTAAATGCGTGGATGTAAGATGTGATGCGGGAACCCCTTCCCAACAGTAGGGGGGGGAAAGAGGCAGGGGGACCCCCGAAACAGGGACCAGGAGGAATGCCCCAAAAATGAAAGAACGCAGGATCGCCCCGCCGAAAGGGGTAAAACGGAGCGGTTGGGGGGACCGAGATACACCGGGAGAGATCCGATAAGAAAGCCTGGGACGGACACAATTATCGGGGCTAGGGGGGGGGTGGCCTCCAACCTCTTGATCATCTACAAGCCCGTAAGAACTCGGGAGAGAGCTCACTCCGGGCGAAAGTAGAAGACGGCCGGCGGCGCGGCACTGTTCAGACTATGTAAGGGCTAAAAAAAAAAGTGCGCTCGGAAGGGCTCTGGGGTTGGGGAAACACATCCCGTAGGATTGGAACCCAATGTAGCCAAGAGGACCGCGCGCAACGGGGCAAAATAAAGGGGGAGGGGAGACCCGGTCAAGACACGGCGACGTAAGTTTTTTGCTGGACGCGATGAAAAGGTTAAGATAAACCCTTCAGAGGATCATAAAAGGGGGAGCGAGAGGCCTTGAAACAAAAGGCTACAATTCCCCTCCCCCGCTGCACCGGGGGAGGACCATCAAAGTGGGTCGGGCTTCGTGGGAGGCTGAGATACTCACGCAATAGCGGTGGATGTGGGGGAAAACCACAAAGTTTTAGCGTCTGAGGAGGGGACGGCAGAATTGCCACTACTCCGGTTAAGTGCAAGGCGAGAGAGGAAGGGAAAAAGATTACCTCAATGACCGTAACAAAAGCTAACTCCGCAGAAAGGAGGACACGCGGATAAAATCGGACTTAATTCTACTTGAGGGTACGTGGCTAAAACTCCTGGATAGGGTGTCAAGAGAAGAGAACACAAGGGAAGGAAAATAGAATATGATGAAAACCTCTGACCAGCTGTAGAGAAAAACGTACCGTCAAAAAACACTATTTCCGATTGAAACCCGGCGGAGCTAGAAGTCATTTCTATGAAAATCAGCAAAACCGACAGGCGCTGGAAGGGAGGACTGCAAAGCTAATACGACATAGACACAAAACCCTCTGGGGGTGTAATTGGGTCGGGAAAAAATCCACTGGCAAGATTTTCTTTCCAATACCGCAAAGAAGAATAGAACACAGGGAGGATGTCACGAAATGACCGAAGGGGCGGGGACGGTCAGCATGTGGCCAGCTGCTACAAGATGGACACTGGGGACAGGTGTAATCCTACTCCTATAAAGTAAGGATATAGGAAAAAAAAATGACGAAGCCGTGCGGGCCGGGGTGATTTTCCCAACGGGACGGAAAAAAGAAACTTCCGTCCAAGAAGGGACACAATCTTTGTGCTAAAAAAAAAAGGAAGGCAAAAGGAGAGCTACACGTGAGCATAGATGAACATGGAGCGAGAACCGAGGATTCCTTCGTGGAGAAGAATAAAGGGGGACTGAGCGTTCTAATATGCAAAACATCTGGGAGAGGGAAAACGGCGACAAGGCCCGATCAGGGTCCAGTCTAGGATTGCCGGAAGGGATGCTCGGCCTATCGGAAAAAAAGGGAGCGATTCGGGCAGGCATAAGGCAGGGATCCTGCGTTGTTGCACTAGCGGTCGGAAGGGGCGGGGGTAGTGTAGATGAAAATCAACGCGACTGGGTGGGGTCGGTCGAATCTACATCCTCAAAGGAAAGGGGAGGGGAACTACTCTTCCACCGGAGGATAAAGACCTAGACTGGAGGGGAATGAACCGAGGAGGGAGGGGTCCAAGAATGGGCATCAAGATGTTCGATATCTGGCTCCGCCAATCTTCCACACGGAAAAAAAAAAAGAGGGATCCACTATGGGATTGAGAGAAAAACTGCTTCTGAGGAACGTTGAGGGTCACATCGGAGGAAGGAGACTATTAGAGTAGGTTCCAAAGTCCGGGAATGAAATAGGGGCATAATCTCTTTAGAGGGGGAGCAAAGGGGAATGGCTCAAATACTTTTACCTCCCGGGGAGGGATTCAGTCGAGGTGAGAAAGGGAAACAGGGGAGCCATATAAATCAACGACCTGAAGCTCTGATTACGAGAATAAGCGGGTCATATTACCGGGACATCGCCGGAAAAGAGAAAACTTTCCACTAATTGGACCTGTTTCGGCTATTGCCTTTCTAGGAACAGCCACAGAAGCAGGAAAGCGCCCGCTAGGAAGGGGGAATACCATGTCATTCTTTCGGGGGTCGGGTAACGTAAAAGAAAAAAAAGAAGTAGAGGCTTATTCACGTTTCCGTCACTAACACGCTCTCCCCGGGAAGGACGACATGTCAGAATCCCTTCAACTAAGAGCCGGTGGGATGGTCAACCCGCCAAGAACGCGGGAAAGAGCCCCAAGGAAGGATAGTCGGCCCGGGCAAGAATCACTTCTTACTTTTCAGTCTTCGCCTGGCTGCTGAAAGACTTCAGGGGGATTTTGCGGGCATTGGTTTGGGTGAAAGGGTGGATTCGGATCGTGGGTCTACAGGAACGGGGAAGAAAAAAAAAAAAAAGGGACTAAGCGGGCAAAGACTGTCGGGGAAAATTCTGTCTCTTAGTGGGCAAGCTGGGGAAAAAGGAGAAGGGGGGCCTTGGACAAGTTTGGGGGATGGGGGGTCGAGCTATTGAATTCAGGAAGGAAAAAGCGCTAGCTCTGGACTTCCACCCCGCAGGAAGGTATTTCTGCGTTGCGTTCACAAGAAAAAAAAGTTGGGAAAGACCGAGTAGGTCCTCCTCCAAATAGAAAACCAGTCGGAAAGCGCGAGGGCCGGGCGTTGGACAAGGCACCCACCCGTATTTGGCCAACTAGGAGAGTGGCACTGGGGGGGGTACATGTCTGAATGTCGTGCTGGTCTTATTTTCCCACTGAGGATCAAAGGACTGACCGATAAGGGGTCACGGAGAAAACTCGAAGAAGGGGCAAACAGATGGGTCAAGTAAAGCGACGCGCTTCGGAACTGACATCGTGTAAAGAAAGAAAAAAGGGAAGGCTTCAAAGGCCTGGCAGGTCGCGTCACAAGTTAAAGCGAGTGTCTGCCAACTGAAAAAAAAAAAGTGCAAAGGAGTCCGCTGAAACAGGGTGACAGGGAATATGAAAACACAACACAAAAAAAGGGCAGTATCGGTCACCCAGTTTCACCGGACCGGGAAGGAATGCAGGGAAGAACATCAGGGAAAATACTTAACGCCAGAGGACTGTTAATTTATTCTGACATGGAGGAAAAAGAATCTAGGAGGGAAGAACGGAGTAGAGATGCTAGGGGCGTAAAGAAAAACCTCTAGACAAGTTTACCAGACGGTACCACCTTATCGGGAGCGGGGGGAGGAAGGCTTGTTTGAACACTAATAACCTTCCAGACCATAAAGACAGTTCTAAAAAATAAACCCGCAAAGCAAAGTAGAAGTGTTGGCGGTGGGAGTGTCAAAAAATCCAACAAAAAATAAAAAGATGGCTAACCAAGGGGGGGAGAGGGTGGGGGCACTGCGTACAGTCTTTATCAGATAAGGGAAGGAGCCCATACCTTAAGGCTTTAGGACTCGGAGAGGTGAAGATCTCGGAGTTTTGCTCATTGGGCGAAGCGTCTATTGAAGGTTCCCTCAAACTTAGTCAACCGCTGGTGGTGGGGGGGGTGGGATAAAAATAAAAGGGAAAGAAAGATAATATCTAAAAATTGACTCGATGTCCGGTTCCAGCGTCTGGCCTGAACTGTCGTCAAAAAAGACCGAAGGGAAAGCATGGCCTATCGCAACTAACTCCACAAGAGAAATGGAAAAAATAAGCTAAAAAAGAAAGAGTTCAAGAAGAAGCGCAGTATTCATGTACCTCGCACTATTCTCCCAGCGGGAAATAGCAAGGGCTAAGAGTTCGCCTTGGACAGGGACAAATTATCCTCCTCAGGGAAGGGGGTATTCAAGAGCAGACCAGTTGAAGTACCTAAAAAAAAGACTTTTTGAGGGAAGGCGTTCCACGTGCCCAACAAGTAACGAGACTCCCTAAGACTTTTGGGGGGTAAGAGGAAGGGAGAGGAAATCTGGCTTCGGCGGAAAGACTTGGGAGGGGAGTCAAAGCAGGTCATAAAAAAAGGGGACAAGAAGAAAGGGGGGAGGAGTCCGACGAAGGAAGGTAAAAAGAGGGACAAGAATTTGGGGTTCAAAAGTGCTTTCTATTTACTACCAATCTCGACACAGCCGTAAAAGGAAGTAATCACTAGCTGAAGGAGGGGAGATCCGCCTGAGAACCTTTTAAGGGCGCACCTCGAGCCAAATCGATGCGACACGAAGGAAAAGGGGGGGGGAAAACACGTTCTTAAAGTTACCCGCCCGCTCGTCTAAACGTGAAAGTCCCACGTGAACGGCAGAGAAGGGGGAACGTAAAGGAAGAAATTCAACGATCTCAGAAACCGCAAAGCTCTCTCAAGCACGAGATCGATCAACCTCAAAGCCGCGACCAACTAAACGTAGAGGATCCGGCAGTGCGGGAGGGGGAAAGGCCCGACATCGAAGCAAAAAAAAAACAGAGACGAAGCGGGCCTGAATCTCAAACCAAAGGTGGAAATGAGACACGGGGGGAAGGGGGGGGAGTGTTTTAGGGGGGTTAGTGATGCACTCTTTCTTAAAACAGGGGAAAACCCCAGGTCAGTGATCATCTGACCGAGGGGGAAATAACAAATATTAGGGCCCACCCTATCAACCCGGCAGGCGAGAAAAAGGGACGGGCACTTTGAAGGTGGAAGATAAATACTACCGATGATCCATCCGAAGTCCTAAATCATGGAGACAAAAGGGGGATGCGCGAACCAGGGAACGCGATACTGTGCTATCTAAAAACTTAATAGTGCTCTCCCCTACCTTATTAAGCCTAAAGTTCGGAAAGTCCTGAAGGGGAGCGCTACTTGGGTTCATAAAAACGGGCAGCAGCGAGGTGTCTGATTTTTTTCGGAAACTCCAAGAGAGTAAACTTCATGCATGGGGAAGGAGCATATCTTTAAAAGAATGGGAACATCACAAAAAGGTCCTGCCGTCGGGATAGAGTGGTGGCACGGGGAACCCTAGCTGAGGGGGACCAGAGCGTAAGAACTGATCACAATTTCGAAGCTGTCCTGGGCTTGACGCACTGCTGCGAACCCGCGGTTTCAAGGGGGGATCGGACAAAGAAGGGTGAGGGTTCTTCTTGGGCATTTCACCCCTGCATGGGGGGTGGGGAATAGACAGAAAAAAGGTTGAAGGGGCGAGTCCTAAACTGCCGTTCGAAAGCGAAGGAGAAAAAGGCGAGGAGTCTCTCATTACGTAACGAATTACCTCACGCTCCGACCGGGGAGGGAGAAGACTTGAAAAAAATTCGTGGAGGCGGTGTCGAGACCAAGAGGACTAAGTTTCCTCATCTCGAGAAACAACAAAAAGGGGGAAGAGAGTATTTATTACATCCTCGGTCCATTGGCGGGGGGGAAGCGAACACGAAGGTAAAGACGAGACTGGGGAAAGGTCTCCCCGCGGTCGCAGGCTGCTGATTCTGGACTTTCATGTAGAGGGAGGAAGAAGAAGGCTTGCTGCTGACATTTGTTCCTGGCAAGCCTAGCGAGAAGACCACAGACCCCCAAAAAAAAATAATTTCCCACCAAAACCCGATTGTTGGAATGTGGCATCAACCAAGGCGGACAGGGGAGGGAAAGAGAAGGAAAGGGAGAAGCTCCACTTCTCTTGGCACCTACATTTGGAGGGGGTAAGGAGTTTGGTCCAAAAGAAAAAAAGTTGCAGTTTAGGATCAGTCTGAAACGCGGGCATAAAAAAGGCAGCGGGGGAAAAAAACAAACTCCTTTCTTTCTGGTGGATTTGCCCCCTTTGAGCAGGTCTGGGGAGGGAAGATCAAGCGGGGAATGCGGGGGGGACCTAATGGTTTTTTAGAAAAACTTCAAACGTAGAGATGCCGTGAGCAAAAGTGCTGCCGTCGCAACGATCTCAAGGAAGGATTAGAAATGCAGGAAAAATCAAAAAGAGGGAGACATTCTACTTTACGCTGGAGAACATTAGACCTCCTTTGAACCGCTGCCCTCTCAAAAGGGGAGGAAAACTTCGCAAAAGGGAGACTCCTCGTATTAAGGGAAAACTCATCTCTCCTTTGCGGAACGGCGGAAAAAAGTCTTTTGAATCTTCGTGGGTCAAGAAAAAAGTCATCGGCGGGTAAGGTGGGGGCTCTTCATATTACTCGGGAAGGGTTTTTCCATGTATACAACAACTGAACACGAGGAAAAAAATACCGTCCCCCCTGGCCAAAATAAGACCTGATGGAGAGGCAGGGAAATCTGAAGACGTGGCAGGGGCTTAGAGGGCGGACCTAAGAGGACTGGAAACTAAGGCTACTATCCTTCTGTCGAGCGAAAGGGTATGGATAGAAAGGCAAAGAAGGACTTAGATGAAAGGAACTTCGAGCATACGAGGAAAGGGGGGAAAATCTATACCGGTCTATCCGGAAAGTAAGGAAAGGACGAGGAAAACTTAAAGACTTACCATTACTCAGGACTTGAGGGGAGGGATAAACGATGTGGGACGGAAAGGGGCTCATGGGGGGGAACGCGACCAGGTTGCTAGGCGGAAGGAGAGAAACCTGGCCGGAAAAGTTATATTCAAAGAAGGCGACGTGAGGAGGGGGAAAAGGGACATAGAAAATCTTACCTTAGTCAAAGAGGACTTTGCATAGGAAACTCAAAAAGGGGAGGCGGAAAGGGGAAGACTGACCTCACGACCAGAAAAATAAGCGGAAAAGGTCCAGATTCTTGATATGAGAAAAACTTCAAACAAGGACCGCGAGGGGAAAAAGAGGCACGTGAGTCCGGCCAATTCCTCGAACCCCTTTCAAGGCGGCTATATACTTCCACCTCTGAAAGACCAAAGGTGCTGGGGTCAAAAATAAGAACACGGCCGAACCGCTTGGCAGGATCCAAAGGCCTTCTACAAAACTGCAAGACGGAGCGGAAAAGGAAGGGGCAAAGGAGGTCTTCCCGCTTCTTTTGACTTTCAAAATTAGTTTTTTTGAGTTTATAGTGCGGGACGGGGGGGGAATACAAGGGGAGGGAGACGACAGCAAGACGATCACGCCGCGGGGAAAAGGTCAACAGGAACGGCGTTCGCGTGAGAGGGAAAGAAGCAAAAATCGTTTACAACGTTACCTTGTTCCGGAAAGAAAAAGGGTGACAAGAGGGGGAGAGGAAAATATCGAAACAAAACTTCAGACACCGCAGGAGTTGGCTTTTCGCTAAGATGACCAAAAAAAGGGGGTCAGGGCTGTCCATTCCAAAAAAGGGAACATAAGTCGGAGAGAGAAGGTAGTGGGGGGGAGGGGAAACAAACCAAAGGGGGTACACCTGAGTGCGCTGGGGATGAGCATGCAATTCGTTCGAAGTCGGAAGAAAAAAAGGTGCCATGCTTCCTAAAGGGCGCAGACCTGACAGGGGGGGGAACGTGGGCGGTCGATCAAAGGGGGGAAGGGAAAAAAGAGACACGTAAGAGAAAGGGCGCGAAAGAAGAGACCATCAAAAATGAAAGCCGTGGAAGAATCCATTCCCTTGACGACGGCCCTTGCAGTTCACGGGGGTCCCGGGGAAACAAAAAAAAATGAAGCCATTATCTCCCTGAAATACGGGCGACCTTTTTCCTCTATCTCCTCTCCACAAGAAAAGAAAAAAAAAGAGGAAGGAGAAGAGGTACACCAGGCATCCGGGAACTGGGGCGCTAAGTTGGCGGAAAAGTGCCGAAAAACTGAGACTCGGAAACCGTGAGGAAAAAAAGAGGGGACACCCTGATTCGGGAATCTCTCTCCATAGTCTTTCAAAAAAGATAGATGTCAGAGGGGAACGTGGAAGTGATCGAAACCGTTAGAAGTGACCACGGATAGGGGATACGTTCCAACGCATCATTTTTGACAAATCAGAAAACACGAAAAGACGACATGGATCAAGGGGACCCATCTTTTTTTCTTGGCGTCCTAAAAGGGGTCCCGCGAGAAGGAAAAAAGGCTGACAGTGTCGACTGGGGAAATGGAGGCGACGACTCGGGGGTCGTTCAGCATCTTAACTCCGAACCGGCTCACCTGGCTTTGTCGACCAGGGCTAGAAGGGAAGAAGTTCTGTTTGCTCAGAGGGAACCAACCATAAGATTGCCGAAAAAAACACTGTAAACGTTCAATAGATACGGGGTTGAAAAGAGAATCCCTCGCGAACCGAGAAGGATGTCCCTATGTTGGCGAGTATGACAGGCGAACTGGGCGTCGCAAAAAACGGGAGGAATAACGGAAGAAGTAAGTCCAAACCGTACAACACAAAGAACGGGGCATCAAAAAGAGGTTCAGGCGCGAAGGAGAAAGGGGAAGAAAAAAGAGCAAGCCCGTCGACCTATGTTTCTCCAGGGGGCCTGGGGGGGAGGTAGCGGCAGAGTTGGACGGGGACTCTGTTGAAAGAAACCTGGGGGACAAGCACATTCGGCATCAATTGGGGAAATCTCGGAAAAGAAGACCCGGAGCACTGTTGTGAGTGGAAGGACTCTTTCCTCCTCCGAGAAAAGACTACGTGTGGGGAAATGGAGGAAGGAAGGAAGGCTCAAGTTCTCAAGAAAATACCGCGTCGGCGGCGAGCTGGAAAAAATCTGCACTTAGGGAGAAAGTGGGTAAGCCGCTGAGATCACACTAACTGCAAATCCAAAGGGAGTGGGGCCGAGGGTCCTCCGGAGGTCGGGTCCATCTTCCAACTTCTTCAGTAGAAAGGAAGAAAACGGTAAGACTGCTTCTCAGCCCAGGGGGAAATCAAAATCTGAAGACGAAAGCCGGGACGTCGAACCGAAGCATGAGCAGCCCGAATAACGGTAGTACGGTAGTCCGGTCCCACTATGAGTGGAAGGGAAGAGAACACCTTTCTCTGCTAAGGGAATACAGGCTAAGAACGACGCTCAGGCAGCTGTCTAGAAAAGAAAAAGGCGAGCGAGCCGGAAGGAAAGAAACCCAACTCCCCCGCCAAAGCCGAAAACTCTACCTCTTGGGGGGAGGAGAGGGGGGGAAAGGAGGACGGGAAACCGCTCTGAACTCTCTGAAAAGACATGCCGGAAACTCAAGGGTCCTCATCTGTCAAAGCAGAAGGGATTGGAAGAAGACCTCACAGGGAATCAGATTATGAAAAGGAAGCGTGATGTAGAAGGGTTCGTCAAAAAGGTTAGAGTGGGGGGGGGGGGGAACGCTGGGCGGAGACACAAAGTATTCTTCCCCAGACCCCGTATCAAGACACGTCGGTGAAAGCAGTGATAACACGGACCTGAAGTGCCTAGAAAAGAAGCCGAGGCATCCTCAATAAAAACGGGAGAAAAGGGGAGGTCTCTTTCCGACCGGGGGAAGCAGCATAAGAAATTTCCGCCGAGGGGCGGAAAAGGGGCAAAAGGATAGAGACTCTAAGACCCAGGATGGAGAGCCTCTTAATCCTTCCTGGAGAATAACCTGGTTCAAAGATGCGACTTGACGGGGCCTCAGAAAACTTATTTTTTCTGTCACAGAAAAAAGGAGGCATTGGGAAACCTGCATTCACGAAAAGGAAAAACGATATGCGCTCCGTCCAGCAAATAAATAAGAAAGGCTGCAAGGAGTGGGCTTCAGGTGGGGAGGGGGGCAAGTGAGAGATAGACCAGGGAAAAGCCTATCAGATGCAACATCGTCTCAGACGCTGTCCACGTCTTACCTCACACGCAAGGAGAAACTTAGTGACACGCCGGGGATTTTTCGGCTCAGGAGGCGAGGAGGATGGCACGACCCAGGCGCAGGTTAGTTGAGGGGGGGACGACACAGGACAACCAGCTGTGGGGGGATTTCGCTTCGAGGAGAAGGAGATGGAATGATAAGGGAAAGTCCTCGGTGAAAAAGAAGGCGAGGAGCTACTCACAGGACAGTTAAAAAATCAAGCCCGGCGGCGTACCTCTTTAATAGTTCCCCGAGTCCTCCTTAGTGGGTTGAGGAGGTTCGTGAAAAAAAGAAGGAAGAGGGGATGGCCTCATCTCGGAAAGGAAAAAAAAAAAAAAAGGGGGAAGAGGGATATACATCCGGAGTCCAGGAAGACTCTCCCGCTACAGGAGACGATGTAAAGAGCTCCACGTGAAAAGAAGGTTAAGAGGGAGGTACAGAGTAGGGACGGGGAATGTTATTAATTCTCCCTGAGAGGGAAGGGAATGGCGCGGTCAGAATTCCTCAAATTAAGGGCGAAGAAGCTACATAGCACAACCGCTGGGTGGAAAAAGGGTGCCTTCAAAAAAAAGAAAAATGGCAGGGGCGGACCAGGAGCACCTGCCCAATACAGACACCGGGGAGGGACGAGGAAAAAGGCCGTTTTCCTTTCAAATTGGAGCCAGCTTCAGCGATTGTCAAGGTTCAGGAGAAAAGGAGGAACTCTTGTTAGAAAAGGGACGGCAGAGCGGTCAAAGGAAAGACCCGTCCTTTTCTAAGGGGGGGATGTGGAAAAAAAAAAGGGGGAGGAGACGAGCTGGCGCTTCCATCATTTTGGGGAACTAACAGGTTGGGTGGAGAAACAAAAAAGGAAGACACTTCTCGAACCTGAGCAACAAGGCATCGTCTGAAAAGGAAACCCGGCATTAAATGCGGAAGAGCCACTAAGGTTATATCCAGTTTCTCCTCGAGAGGAAAGGGAGGTAAGCTGAACGTTACGGCCAAAGAAAAGGTTTTCGCCCATTCTAGGGAATGGGATATGGAATCTAGGTAGAGGGGAAAGAGGGGGGCTCGCCTCTTCACAGGTCGGGACCCGCCTGAGGGGGACTTGGTTTTGGGGAAGGACCGGGTCGAGGGGGGAGGGGGTGAGGCCCATCAATATTAAAAATAGACGGTTTGGTCCATGTCGACGATCGCATCACGCACTTTCACGCGAAACCGAGAAGAAAGGGCTGAGAAACTACTATTTATTCACCCTGATCTTTTTGGTCAACCTGTCGTAAGAGGAGGGAAGAAAGGCGAAGAAGAGGTAGGAGGAGACAACGGGGAAGAGGGTAGAGCTCAAGAGGAGGGGAGGGGATAGAAAAATACGGCTAATATTAGCTCCTTTTCTGTAGAGATAGGAGGAGGGGAGAGAAAGGAGATTCGACCTTAACTTAAGGCGCACTTAAAGAAGGAAGAAGAGAGGTTATCTGGCAGGAAGAAGGGGGAAGGCGGGCGGAGAAGCAGAAGGTGATACCTTGAAAGAAAAAAAGTAAGAGTGGAGCACACCGTGCTACTGGAACGCGACGAAAAAGGAGCAGGAAGGAAAAATACCGTCCTATAGAGGGACTTTCGAGCCTCCACCACCACAGCTTCAAAAGGGGCTGGAAAAAACGACGGGAAAGGGGAAGTCTAGTCAAAAGAAGAAACGTTCAACTACCGCCCGAGAAGCCCGCAAAAAAAGAGAAGCCTAAACGGTCAAACTCTGGCGATCAACAACCTCTACAAAAATGGACGCGGTTTCTCATTCACAGGGGGGAATATTCACATAACAAAGGGCCGCCGTAGGGGAAAAGGGTCGATATCCTGCTATCTCTAGGAAGGGGAGGGGGAACAAACGGGAGCATCCCGACATGCCTATCCCTCCCTGCTATGAGAAGGAAAGGGCCTGAGGGGCGCTTCGAGGGGAAAGTCTTTTCGTGAAAAAAAAGGAAAGAAGAGTGGTGAGGCATTGCACTTACTACTGGGGGGTGGTTATGCGCGGACGGAACTGAGGGGGGTGAGGGTCGATTCGCCACGACGGAATCGTGGAAAAAGAAATGAAGATCAAATCCAGGAGGGGGGACTAGGGGATTGAAAAGGGGACTACAACCCGAGCGAGTTGACGCCGTTGGCGTGTTTGCTTCAAATCCCGATTGGAAAGAGGAGAGCCAAAAAAGGAGAAAGAGAATATCTGAAGGTCCAACCCCTTAATTTGAAGGCGCAGTGGGTCTTCTTTCCTCCAGGAAAGAGGGAGAGCCGACCGGGAAAAGAGAAAAAGGGGCATATCCTGGAGAAGATTCTTTGCAAAGAAAAAGGGGTCCCCCTGATTGGTCCAATTCTGATTTCTCGGGGATGGGAGAAGGAGGAGGAGGTCCGGATTCTTATTTGTCAACACTTATGTCTTTTCCCTCAACTTCAAGAAAAAGGTCCCGGGGCGAAAGTAGAATCGCGTTGCTCCAAAATCAAAGAACCGGAAAGACGCGATAGGAGGAACGGTATGCTTAGAAATCTACATTAAAGGGGAAAGGCAGTCACGGGCATGTCTGTTTCAACTCGAGGTGAACCTCCAACTTAGACGGCTTGCACGACGTCAAGAGGACTGTAAGGGGGGTAGCCATGAGAGAAAACAACAACTAGAGAATCGGTCAAAAGGGGTGAAAAGAACTGAAGGGAACGTTCCTTTGGGAGGGGGGGGGGGAAGGAGAGACGCAACTTAATCTACCGCAAGGTCTGCCCCTACATTTGAAGAGACCAAAGCTGAGAAAAAGATGAGAGGGAAATATCTGTCAATACCAGAAAATAAAGGGATAGGACTTGAAAGACAGAAAAGGTGGAGAGGAATCGGGGCCTGTCAGCCGTGAAAACCTAGGGTTAATCCATTACTTCATCTTTTTGACACTCAACCAAGAAAAGGGGGAAAAACAGGCAGGGAGAACCAAGTACCAGTGACCTAAGACCGGTTGGGAGGTGGGAGGGAACACCTGCCCTCTCTAGCAGACAAAGAAGGGATAAGTGGGGAGAGTTTAAATGGGTCAGTTGTTTAACTTTATGCTGCACAGCACCAAACCTGGCGAACCATCACGTCAAGGGGGGGGACTTACGTAGAGGCGTCGGTTTTGCCATCATCGATGGCGGAGATTTGGAAAAAGGAACAAAAAAAGGGGGAAAAAATTCTCTCTTGGGGAGCAAAGAAAACGGTAACTCCCTAACTCTAACCGGGAAGGGTTAACAAGACTACGGGATGCCGTTGTCCCGAGGGTTGAGGAAGAGAAGCAACGTGCCTGGGGGGAATAAACTAACGGTCTCCTCCACAGCAGGACGGGAAAGAAACACAAATAAGTGAACGAACAAACTGAACGGTTCTAGATTTCAAAGAAAAGAAAAACTCCGTAAGGAAGGGCCGATCCTAGTGCAGTCCGATTGGGAAGAGAAGGTTCGGGGAAGAGGGTTGGCTACCATTTGTGGACCGAAACGGACGGAGAATAGGGGAAGGGGAGGAGAAATGTTCTCATTCCAAGGATCTACGTTCGTAATGCCTTCAAGGGCGAGTCCAGAAAAGAGAAGAGTTTGTAAGGGGGGAGTGGTACGAAGCGCCAAGCATCTGGTAACATCATTCTTAGAGGGACGGTGAGTAGGGGACTGGGGCCTGGTCCCGACCTTGACTTTAATCTACGCCAAGTCAGGAGGGTGGAAAGCACTTTGGGCAAAATTAAGGGATTGAATATCCGCAAGGAGACATGCGGGCTTTAATCACTAAGGAAGGAAGAGTCAGGGACAGGCGCACCTCATAATCTGAACTGTAAGTCCTAACTCGCGGAGCCTAACTCACATGAAGGGGGGATTGGGGATCCCGAGTCCAACCGCCTGCTAAAGACGTCAGAACGTAAAGGGAAGTTCCTAGACTACTTAGAGTAGGGCGAGCTCTTCAGAAAATGGAGAGAAAAGAGAGAGAGAGAAAACCTTCGGGATAGGGAAAAGAAAGCCTTCAGAGATAGAAAAAAGATAAGGACCTCGAGCGGAGCACCTTCAGGAAGAAGGCTAAATAACTAGAAACAAGATAAGGAATCAAATTCTTTACGATCCGAGAGGGGAAAGAGACTCTCAGGCGTAGGATTTAACTAATACCCGGTAGGGCCCTATTTAGTGATCGGGAAATTTCTGGAGGTAGAGGGAGAGGGAAAGGGCAACAGTAGATTGGAGAGAAGAAAATGGGCAAGAACCGAATTCGAAACGCATTCTTCCCGCACCCTCATGAGAAAAAAAAGAAGGAGACCTCCTTGCCTACTTAAAGAAAGGGAGAGAAGAAGAAAGAGAGATCAAGCACCGGACCTTATGCGACGAACAAAAAGGAAGAGGGCGAGGGAACTCCAGGAACTCCTTAACGGGGGATTCTCTCAATCTCCTGTATCCAGCGGGATAAGCTCTCACCAAAGCCAGGGGGGGGTGCGTGGGAGGGGGGTCATGCCAGGGCAGCGCTCAAACTTTTTCTACTAGGCAGAAAGTTGAATAAGTTCGACGGCTTAATTTGTTGTGAACCTCCACGCTTGGAAAAAGGCATGCAGGGACGAAATCGAAGGAGGATATGTCACCGTCCATGGAAGAACACAATGGAACAGAAAAGCGGAGGCAAGAGGTGGACACCGCTTAAGTTTAGATATACCGGTCGGGAGAGGCGATTAACTTCAAGAAAAGGAAGGCTCTGGCTGGCCACAGGCTGATACCTTCCCAGACTTCACTTTGGAACGGGATCCTTTTACTTCAGAGGTGTCTCGGGGGATCATGGCAACCAAAGAATGGAGTTGGGGAAAAGAAAAACATCCACAAAGCGTGGGGTGTTAAGGGGGCGAGGAGGTAGGGTCTTCTGGAAAAGAGACGTCTTGTCCTCAGAACACTCAGGGGAAGGAAAGCTAAAGAGATTCCGAAATGAAAGTACCGAGATACCTCATCATCCAAAAACGAGGGAAGTGAAAAGGAGGGGGTTCTCCTCTTTTGCAGGTCGTGGGCTGACATCGAAGCGGGGGATGTGAAAAACTC